>TARA_R110002096_G_scaffold2346_17_pt1 | contig 11592 bp, 9 predicted proteins | sample TARA_R110002096 | Tara Oceans TARA_R110002096 (sample SAMEA4397295) | marine metagenome | biome: Polar Biome; feature: [DCM] deep chlorophyll maximum layer (ENVO:01000326); material: water (ENVO:00002006), including particulate matter (ENVO:01000060) such as... | depth 35 m | reverse complement strand
CCTGTGCTGATTTCTCTGCACAGTTTTACCCCTATTTGGCGCGGATTTGCGCGTCCCTGGCATGCCGGCGTGCTGTGGGACAAAGATGACCGCGCCACGAAATCTCTGATCGCCGCCCTGAAGGAGGGCGGTGATCTGATAGTAGGTGATAACGAACCGTATACAGGTGCGCTGACCGGTGACACCATGAACCGGCACGGAACCCAACGCGGTCTCAGCCATGCTCTTCTGGAATTGCGCCAGGATCTGGTGGACAGTGAAGCGGGCATCGAACTTTGGGCTCAGCGCCTGGCTCCGATCCTTGAGCAGCTTCTGACGGTGGATGGTATGTGCGATGTTTTACCGCCCCATAAACGCTAATCTGCAAGGAGGACCTCATGACCAAAAACAATCACCAGCGCGAAACACTGTCTGACAACCAGCGGGAGGCGCTCGAGGCGGCGGCTTTTCGCAGATTGGTGTCGCATCTGCGAGAGCGAACAGATGTGCAGAATATCGATCTGATGAATCTGGCGGGCTTCTGCCGCAATTGTCTGTCCAACTGGTATCGCGAAGCTGCCGAGGGACATGACCTTGAGTTGTCGAAAGCGCAAAGCCGCGAACTGATTTACGGAATGCCCTATGAAGAGTGGCGCTCGCGCTTTCAGACCGAGGCGACAGCAGATCAGAAAGCCAGTTTCGAGCAATCCAAACCGGATCACTAGAGCGTCAGTGCTCCGACAATGCTACAAAACGATCCAACCAACCCATCGTGAGGAAGACTATTTATGAGTGACGTGTCCAGCGCGACAACCAGCATTGCCAAAGATCAATTGCGTTCCATTATCGAACGGATCGAGCGGCTGGAGGAAGAAAAGAAGACAATTACCGACGACATCAAGGAAGTCTACGGTGAAGCCAAAGGCAATGGTTTCGATGTGAAGACCCTGAGGCAGGTTGTGCGGCTGCGCAAACAGGACCGGGAAGAGCGTGCTGAACAGGAAGCCATGCTTGATTTGTATCTGCATGCGCTGGGTATGGCGATCGAGCCTGCGGAAGACCAGCAATAAGACGTCGCTGAATCAGCGTCGCGTCAGAAGCGCTACCTTGGTAGCAACAATGGCGCGACCTGAAAATTTATCTGTCCTCAACGTGGTGCTGCTCGCTGCAAATTCATTGGCCACAATGCTTTGCGGGATCTGGAACACACCGCGAATGGCATAAGGATTCGGCATTTCAAGCCGGACAAATGCGATCGATCTTGTGGTCTGCGGTGTTGTCATCTTAGCCAGCACTGCCGCATCTGCTCCGTTAAACTTCAATTGGCTGCCGCCCGGCTGTATGGCGTTTGGCGGCACGCGTCCGCTTACAGTTGTCCGGCGGGTGTTTGCAGTTGCCTGCCAGGTGCTATCCGGCGATTGAGCCGGGGTCACCGGCTCCCGGCTGGCGGGTTGCTCGGGCGAGGGCATGGCTGGTATTAAAGCTGCCAATTGCGTCCGTTCCGGACGGATGCGAGGTGGAATTGCGGGAGTGACCGGATTTTGAAAAACTCTGCCGCGGCGGATCGTTGGCAGATCTTCCGGCGTTGTGACGTGAGGCACCACCCGAGTGCTGTTTTTGGCTGTCCCCTGAGCGTCCAGGCCCATTGCCGCATCGAAGTCCGCCCGCGACTGCGGCGACGGTTCTGCGGGCGCATACGCGAAAACCATAGTGTCATCAAACATACTGCGCTGGCTTGGGTCCGGTGTGCGGCCCTGGGGAGCCAGAATGGCTGCTGCAATACTTGCGGCAGCAGAGGGATGAGGCGTATTTGCGGCTTCCAGGACACGTGTATCAAGCGGCCGCAGACCCGGCTGGTTACGGGTGTCATCAAGGGCTGCCATCACAGCTTGTGCGACATCGGGCGCGCCTGCCCGAACCGGGCCGGCTGCCTTGGCGATAACAATTTCGGAAACATCTGTAGACCGGCTTTCGCCAACCCTGGCCCAGGTATCCTGAACTGACTTCTGTGTTTCAGCGGGAGTAGCCGGTTCTTTCGATACTATTGTCAGTGGCTGCGGTTGTTCAGCCAATGCGGCCACACGCCTGGCAAATACATCCGCCGGCATCGGGCGCGGCGCAGGAATATCTGCAAGCGCCAGTTGCACAGTATCTTCCAGCGTCGGTTCAGGCAGCAATTGCGTCGGGACGCCATCCGGTCTGAAGCGCGGCACAACTGTCAGGGGAGGCGCACTGGCCCGCGCCTGGGTCTGAACCTGGGCAACGGTGGTCGAATCATCACCGCTTGTCAGAGTCTGACCGGTTGTAGGAATTGTTGCTGGTTCCTGATTGCGTTTGAATACTTTTGCAAACAGGCCGCCGCCGCGCTGGTTGGGCGGCGAAACTTCGGCTGATGCTATGCGCTTCTGACGCGCTGCCGATTCTTCGTAACGCTTCTGCCGTTTGCCGCTGGAAGGTATCTGGGTGGTGTCACCGCGCGGAAATACCTTTGCCAGTTGCGCATCTGTCATGCGCGGCCAGTGGCGGACGCCACCGGTGTCCATGTGAACGAAAGGGGAGCCGGACGACGGATAAAAGCCGATGCCGCCCACTTCCATGCGCAGACCCACCGCACGCAATTCTGCGAGATCTGTTCCGGGAATGAAAAAATCCATCGCTTTGCCAAGGGTGTGCTGACTGTTTTTGGCAACACCCCGGCTGCGGCTGCGCAGCATTGAATTGGTTTTTGGCGACCGGAACGCGGATACCACGTTAATCGCTTCTCTGGTGTCCATCTGCTGATAAACCGACCAGACCAGATCCAGCAGACGCGGATCGATCTTGGTCGCCTCTTCGCGACGCCAGTCCCGCAGGAACCAGTTGAGCTTCTTGAGCGCCGCCGGAATATAGCGGCCATTGCGCTTATAAACGATCTCGATGCGCTCTTTGGTGTTGACGAAATAAAACTTGAGGCTCCGCTCTTCAGCGGCCTGGGCGGGCAATGCCATGGAGAGCAGCATCGTCGACGCGGTAATCAGCGCAGTGATCTTGCGCGTCATGCCGTGCAGAGCGGTGGTTGGCTTTCTGTTTCGAAAGTTTCGCAAAGCGGTTCCGATAACTGGCCACGAAGGGCCATTCCCAACGATAATTGCAATGAGTTTACTGTGTCGCTTCAGCGTATTGTACCCGTCACATTACCCGATACCCAGAATCTTTTAAAGACATCAGGCCGGGCGATCAAGCAGTCCCGATTAAAAGTTTAACCAATCAAGGTTAAGACGATGTTGCCGAAATTGGTTAATTTGTAAATGTTTTGGATCATTTGATCAATTTTCAATTTCTGTCGTGAAAATGTGTCGCAAAAAAGCCGCCCGGCATATTTCAGCGGGGCGGCTTTCGCGGACGTTTGAAAATGCGGGTTAATCAGAGCCCGAGAATTTTCACCATATTACGGTCATGACCATAGACATCGGACAGATATCCCACTCCACCATCATCATTCTGAATTGCGGTGAAATAGACCAGATGCACCGGAATTTTCTTGTCCAATTTCACCGTCACTTCTTTGCCGCCGACCAATTTATTGATGCGCGCAGAATTCCAGTCTTTCTGCTGCTCAAGGATCGCATCAGCAAATTCCATCGGATTTTGAATGCGGACACAGCCATGACTGAAGGCACGTGCGTCCTTGTTGAAGAGGCTCTTGGACGGTGTGTCATGCATATAGATTGCATGCTTGTTGGGGAACATGAACTTGATCCGGCCGAGAGCGTTGGTTTTCCCCGGCGGCTGGCGCACTGAAATCTGTGATGCAGTTACGCGTCTCCAATTGACCCGAGACGGGTCGACCTGGCGGGAGCGACCGCGAATCTGCGCAAAGACCTGATAACCTTTGCGAGTGAAATAGCCCGGGCTTGAGCGGGCGGACGGCAGCATTTCATTTCTGATAATGGATTGCGGCACGCCCCAGGACGGGTTCACCACGAAATATTCCATTTCATCGGAAAAAGCCACGGTTTTGAATTCAGCCTTGCCGACAACAACCCTGGTGGTGTGCGTCACCACGCCATCGCGTTTGACGTAAACACGGTATTCGGGAATGTTCGCCATGATGTGGAACGCACCCAAATCTTTGGGCATCCAGCGCCAGCGTTCCAGATTGACGATCAACTGGGACTTGCGCTCAATCCCGGTTTCGCCATTGAGCACACGCAATGTTGCCGGACCAATAATTCCATCCTGAGTCAGCCGGCTTTTCTTTTGAAAATCTTTTACGGCCGTGACGAGAGTTTCATCATAAAGGTTTTCATCGACCGGTGTAGCCGTAACATCTTCGCCTACCGGCTCTGCTGCCGGGAGGTCCACTTTCAGGCGAGCCCGCAATTGCATTACCCGTGGATCGCTCATGCCGGGGCGCAGTAATTTGCCGGCATCAACCACAATCCGTTTCTCGGCCTTTTTCTGGTCGAGGTCTTGCAATTCCTTCAGCAATGCCAGATAGGCCGGGTGCTTTGGCTGATATGCGTTTGCCTTTGCAACCGGGTCACCGGCGTCGTTCAAATCTGCAAGCACGGCTTTTGCATCTGGGCGCTCGGGATTGATATCCAGTGACGCACTGACCGACCGAGGGACAAGTCGGCCTGAGGCCAGGTGCCGCACATAGCGAACGGCAGCGAGGCTCATCTGCAGATCAGCGTCAAATGCAGCAGCGTCCGAAAGAGTCGTTCCTGTAGCGGAATCCAACATCGGCAATGAATAATCAGCCGGGTTCAGTCCAATCCTGTCAGCCTGTCTGATTTCAGCTATCAGCGCCTTTGCTTCGGGCCGCAATACGCCCTCTTTCACCCAGAGAGATTTGTATCCCCGGTCTTCATACAACGCCGCAACGCCGGATCGGTCAGCGGCATCCAGCTTGTCGGCTGAGGCTCTGGCAAATGTCCGGACGGCGTCAGAGCGTGCTTCGGCGGCCGCATCCAAAACCGGAGTTGCGGTCTGCGAAGCAGCGACGGCCTCATCTGCCTGCGGCAGGTCGGTTGCATCAACGGAGGCAACATTGACTGTTGTTTCCTCAGAGACGGTCGCTTCAGCAGTGATTTTCTTTTCTGCAGGAATTGTCTGGCCAACCGCAAGGGATGACAGCAGCAAGCCCGGCAACACGATTGCCGACAACAGGCAATGGTTGCGGAACAGTTTCGACTGACTGGAATTTTTGGCATATTTCACGGGGAATGATCTCCGAATTGTGGGCAATACTTGCAACTTAATATAGAGCTAAAGATCACATTATGTAGCAAAGGAATGGTTAATAGGAAACCAATGCGGCCGGCAGACGGTGCCATTTTCCTGCATTGTGACATATTCATCCCGCCGTCGCGGATATCACGCTGCATGCTTGCCCAATTCGACAGAGACGTGCTCACAATCGTGTTGATTTTCGTGGACGAATGAGTTGGATTGTTCAGCACGGTCCGCTGCCGGTTGTTCAGACAGTCCAAGCTCCAGTAATTTACGGTAGAGCGTGGTGCGGCCAAGTTTCAGCGCTTTGGCAATTCGGCCGACGCGTCCACCACAATGTTGATAGGCAAACTTTAGCGCTTCGGTCTCCAGTGCTTTCAGCGGACGCAACTGCCCATGATCGTCGAGCAGAGGCACCATGGCAAAATGTGTTTGGACGGTCTGCGCCATGCGGGGCTGCGGGGCCGTTGCAGTGGCATCTGCAGGGGCAGGGCAGACAAAAGCCGGAGACAGCGGCGAATCATGATCCGCGACTGCGCTGAAAATGGCGCGCTTGAAACCGGTCAGATTATCGTAATATCGCGGCGGGCCGGCCTTTGGGGGCCGTGTGAAGTCAATCTGCTGGACGCTGGTTCCAAAAGTCCCATTGGCCTGCTGCATCATCAACCGAGTAAGATGATCGTGGGCATGTGCGCGTTCATGCAGCGGTGCCAACCAAACCGGCACTGGACTGAGCAAATTATACAGCGCGGCGTCGATACCACCGTCTCTGGCGTGATCCAGCAACCTGCCGCGGGTCGTGCAGATGAGGCCGTGCGAGGTTGCACGGAAAAATTCCACCAGCGCCTGCTGGGTGTTCCGCCCGGCTGCCTCGACCCGGCGGACAAGAATGCTGCAATTTGGTTTTTGCCGCGCGTCCTGCATCAACAAAGGGTTGTGTTGCCACTCTTCGAAATCATCCGTGCTGGCATCAAATTCCACGAGTGTCTGGCCGGGCGCATAATGCGTGGCGAAGTGTCTGGCAAGCGTGGCTTTACCAGTGCCGGGTTCTCCCTCGATGAGAAACGGTATCTGCATTTGCGCGGCTTTTTCAAACCGGCTTCTCGCTACTTTGTAAGCAGCTGGATCAGAGTTGAAAAATACCTCCGCAACGTAATCAGGTTCGTTTGCATCGGCGTCTGCACGGCCGTGGCGCGGTTGCAGATTGCTCAAAACGCAGGCAAGGCGCAACTCGTGGACCGGCTTTTCGATAAAATCACTTGCCCCCCAGCTGAGTGCTTCGCGGATGGACGGATCGGAACCCTGCCGGGTCATTACCACAAGTCTGGACTGAGGAGACCGTTTGCGCAGAAGTTGGATGAAGTGTCTGGTATCGCTGTCGGGCAATAAGAAATCCATCAGGATGATATCCGGAAAACTGCATTGCAGAATTTCCAGGGCAGCGTCGGAGGTTTCAGCGGCCCGGCAATTGTGGCCCAGATCCTGGATCATCCTGGCCAAACCGGGTCGCGTTTCCGCATTGGTATCGATAATCAGTACATGCACGCTGGCGATGATCTTTCGTTTGTTGCAGGCGAATCAGACGCCGGAAAGTCTGCAAGCGGAACTGTGTGGCAGCAGGCATTAACAAGATGTTAGCCATGAAATCGCGCCTGGCCGGGAAACAGCGCTTGATCGGCGGCGTGAAAGCCCTCTATCTGTAGCCACCCCGCTGTTTAACAGGAAAATTCATGACTCAGTTCCGCAACCTATCGACTTCGACCATCCGGTATCTGAATGATGCCAACAAGGATCAGGGGGCGTCTGAAGCGCTTGGTCCGCTTCCGCAATGGGATTTGACCGATCTCTACAGCGCGATGGATGGAGAGGACCTTGCGGCCGATCTGGAGAAAGCCGGACTGGTGTGCCGGAGCTTTTCGCAAACCTACAAATCCAATCTGGCCGGACTGGCGAAATCGGACCCCGGGAAACTGGCGTCCTGTCTTGCAGAATATGAGCAGATTGAAGACCTTCTGGGCCGGATCATCTCATATGCCGGATTGGTTTATGCCGGTGATACAACTGACGCGAAACGCGCCAAATTCTATGGCGATATTCAGGAGAAAATCACCAATGCCAGCACGCATTTGCTGTTTTTCGGGCTGGAGCTGAACAAGATTGGTGATGCTGATTTTTCCGAGTTGCTGGCATCGCCTGCCATCGCCCATTACCGGCCCTGGCTGGAAGATCTGCGCAAGGACAAGCCTTACCAGTTGGAGGACCGGGTTGAAGAATTGTTTCACGAAAAGTCTATCACCGGGCGGGGGGCGTGGAACCGGCTGTTTGATGAAACAATGGCAGGGCTGCGGTTCGATGTCGGCGAGGAAACGCTGCCGCTGGAGCCGACCCTCAACCGCCTTGTCGACAAGGATGGCGCGGTGCGCAAGGCCGCTTCACAGGCGTTGGCGTCAACCTTCAAGGAAAATATCCGCACATTCACGCTGATCACCAACACGCTTGCCAAGGACAAGGAGATTTCTGATCGCTGGCGCGGTTTCAAGGATGTCGCCGATAGCCGCCATCTGGCCAACCGGGTCGAGGGCGAGGTGGTCAATGCGCTGGTGGAAACCGTGCAAAACGCCTATCCACGGCTGTCGCACCGCTATTATGCCTTGAAAGCCAAATGGTTCGGTCAGGATGTTCTGGATTTCTGGGACCGCAATGCGCCTTTGCCGGAAAGCGCTGCCGACCCGATAGGCTGGGACGAGGCACGCAGCATCGTGCTCGATGCCTATGCCGGTTTTTCGCCGAAAATGGCCGATATCGCCCGCGATTTTTTTGATCGCAACTGGATTGATGCGCCAACCCGTCCTGGCAAGGCGCCGGGCGCATTTGCCCATCCAACGGTGCCCAGTGCGCATCCTTACGTGTTGCTGAACTATCAGGGCAAAACCCGCGATGTGATGACGCTGGCCCATGAGTTGGGCCACGGCGTGCATCAGGTGCTGGCTGCCGGGCAGGGTGCACTGATGGCACCGACACCCCTGACGCTTGCGGAAACTGCAAGCGTGTTCGGCGAAATGCTGACATTCCGTTCGCTGCTGGACCGCACGTCCACCAAGGCCGAGCGCAAGATCCTGCTGGCCGGCAAGGTGGAGGACATGATCAATACCGTGGTGCGCCAGATCGCATTTTATGCATATGAGCGCAAAGTCCATCTGGCCCGCAAGGACGGCGAACTGACCTCCGAGCAATTATGCGACATCTGGATGAGTGTTCAGGCGGAAAGTCTCGGGCCGGCCATTCGTCTGGGCGATGGCTATGAGACTTACTGGAGCTATATTCCGCATTTCATTCACTCCCCGTTTTATGTGTATGCCTACGCATTCGGCGATTGTCTGGTGAATTCGCTCTATGCGGTTTACCAGAATGGCAGTGCCGGATTTGACGAAACCTATTTCGACATGCTGCGTGCCGGCGGCACCAAACATCACAGTGAATTGCTGGCACCGTTCGGCCTTGATGCCAGCGATCCCGGGTTCTGGGAAAAGGGTGTTTCGGTGATTGAAGGATTGATTGTTGAACTGGAAACACTGGAAGCCGACGGTTGACCGGTGCGGTTATTTGTTTTCTGGTGCAAGGCGGCATTGCCGTAAAGAAAGCTGTGTTGTAACAGTGGGCACGAATTTGCTGGCCCTTTGACGGGGCAGGCGCATGATCGATGATTACAGGGGGCTCCAGAATGGCCGAGAAGACTGAAAATGCGATGGATTATCCGGAGCATGAATCCACCTATGATCTGTTTATCAAAATGGCCAAATACGGCACGGTCGCAGCCGTCGTCATACTTATTCTGATGGCTATATTCCTGTTGTAGGGCATTCTCATCAACAATTCAGAGCCGGAGTCGAGAGGCTTCGAACAGGCCGAAACGGGCGTGCATCAATTCAGGCGAGAAGCTGATAGGCTTCGATGTGGGGGACAAAATTTATGAAAATTGCCGTGTTGAGCGAAGCCAGCGCAGACGAGCCTCGTGTTGCTGTCTCTGCCGCCATGATCAAACGCTTTGTTGATCGCGGTGCCAGCGTAACGGTACAGGCCGGGGCCGGTGATGGCTCGCGTGTTCCCGACAAGGTCTTCAAGGATGCCGGAGCTGCTATCGGCAAGACCGCTCCGGCAACGCTGAAAGGCAGCGATGTGGTGCTGTGCGTTCGCAGGCCAAATGCAACTCAATTGAAAAGTATCCCCAAAGGTGCGCTGGTGCTGGGCATGCTGGAGCCCTATGGCGACAAGTCCGATCTGGAAGCCATGGCAACTGCCGGTGTTTCGGCGCTTTCGATGGAATTGATGCCGCGCATTACCCGGGCGCAGGTAATGGACGTGTTGTCGTCCCAGGCCAATCTGGCCGGCTATCAGGCCGTAATCGATGCCGCCGGGGAATTTGACCGCGCCATGCCGATGATGATGACTGCCGCTGGCACCATTCCAGCTGCCAGGGTGTTTGTCATGGGCGCTGGCGTGGCGGGCCTTCAGGCAATCGCGACGGCACGGCGACTGGGAGCTGTAGTTTCCGCCACTGATGTGCGCCCGGCTGCGAAAGAACAGGTTGAGTCTCTGGGCGGCAAATTCATTGCTGTTGAAAATGATGAATTCAAACAGGCCGAAACCGCTGGCGGCTACGCCAAGGAAATGTCTGACGATTACAAAAAGCAACAGGCCGAGCTTGTTCTGGCGCACATGGCCAAGCAGGACATTGTCATCACCACCGCTCTTATTCCGGGCCGGCCAGCGCCTCGGCTTATCACCAAGAAGATGATTGCCGCGATGCGTCCCGGATCCGTTCTGATTGATCTTGCGGTGGAGCGCGGCGGCAATGTGGAAGGCTCGAAAGCCGGCCAGACGGTGGAAGTGGATGGCAAGAAAATCGTCGGCCACAAGAATGTTCCCGGCCGGATTGCCGCCACAGCGTCTGAACTTTACGCAAAAAATCTGGCATCGTTTCTGGAAACCATGATGGACAAGGAAAGCGGTGAACTTGCTGTGAACTGGGAAGACGAACTGGTAACAGCCACATTGCTGACGCGCGACGGCAAGGTCGTGCACCCCAATTTCACCGATAAAGCCTGAGCTTGAGCGAGGTCTGATATGACAACCCACGTTACACAACTGGCAGAACAGGCCAAAGCGGCAGCCGAAGCTGCGCGCGCTGCAGCTGCCGAGGCCGATCAGGCAGCACAGGCGGCCTTTTCTGCACTGGAGCAGGCCGGTGATGCCATCGGCGTCGCGGTTCAGGGCGCAACCGGCGGCGCGGTTGATCCCTTCGTATTCCGGCTCGCGGTTTTCGTGCTGGCGATTTTTGTCGGTTATTATGTTGTCTGGTCAGTGACGCCTGCACTGCACACGCCGCTGATGTCGGTCACCAACGCCATTTCATCGGTCATTGTGGTTGGTGCGCTGCTGGCGGTCGGGGTTGATCTGGCTTCCAGCGATGGCGCCGGAATGGCACGGACATTCGGGTTCATCGCGCTGATACTGGCCAGCGTAAATATTTTTGGCGGCTTTCTTGTCACCCAGCGCATGCTGGCGATGTATAAAAAGAAGCAGCGGTAAGGGGCCGAACACATGTCAGCAAGTATCTCCGCACTTCTTTATCTTGTCGCAGCCGTCCTGTTCATTCTGGCTCTGCGTGGACTTTCCAATCCTGAATCGGCCCGTCAAGGCAACCGTTACGGCATGATCGGTATGGCAATTGCCATCATCACGACGCTGTTCCTGGCCGGCACATCCTTCGGCAGCATCGTGCTAATCGTGCTGGGTCTTGGCATTGGTGGTGGTGCCGGAGCGGTGATCGCCAAGCGCATTCCAATGACGGCGATGCCGCAACTGGTGGCAGCGTTTCACTCTCTGGTCGGCCTTGCAGCAGTGTTTGTGGCAGCGGCGGCGCTGTATGCGCCCAGTGCCTTCGGCATCGGCGCAGTTGGCGAAATTCCGGGCTATGTGCTGATCGAAATGAGCTTTGGCGTTGCCATTGGCGCAATCACCTTTACCGGCTCTATCATCGCCTTTTTGAAGCTCGACGGACGCATGAGCGGCAAACCGATCATTCTGCCGGGGCGGCATCTCATCAATATCGCGATTGCCGCAGGCATCGTGATTCTGCTGATGGTGCTGATCGGCACGGAAAGCCACTTCGTGTTCTGGATGATTGTTCTGCTGTCGCTGGCGCTTGGCGTTCTGATCATCGTTCCCATCGGCGGCGCAGATATGCCGGTGGTGGTGTCGATGCTGAACTCCTATTCGGGCTGGGCCGCTGCCGGTATCGGCTTTACCCTGGGCAATCTGGCGCTGATTATTGTCGGTGCTCTGGTCGGGTCCTCCGGTGCAATTCTGTCCTACATCATGTGCAAGGGCATGAACCGC
>TARA_R110002096_G_scaffold3405_3_pt1 | contig 11595 bp, 7 predicted proteins | sample TARA_R110002096 | Tara Oceans TARA_R110002096 (sample SAMEA4397295) | marine metagenome | biome: Polar Biome; feature: [DCM] deep chlorophyll maximum layer (ENVO:01000326); material: water (ENVO:00002006), including particulate matter (ENVO:01000060) such as... | depth 35 m | reverse complement strand
ACCTTAAAACCAATGGCATGTTCCCCATCGTTAACTATGTCACCTTACTGATCCGTACTTTTATGACCACTATTTCACGTGAATATATTAATGACGCATTTTGGCACAATACCATTATCATCAATACCGGTTTGTGCTCTGCTGTTGACTTTGGCATGAGTGAAGCAAAAAAGTTTTCATTGTTTGATATCGGTTATCAAACCGCAATGGAAATAGTCCCTATTAAAGCTAAACTCGGTAGTGAAACAGATAAAATTGCTTAAAATAGCCAAGTATGTAATAAGTACTTAACTAATATAATCTATACTTACTCACTGATAATGCTAAATGATTATACAAGCAGATTAAAAAAAAGTAATAATAGTAAACATAAATTATCATATATAAGGGAGCTGAGGTCTAATGAATTGGAGCAAGAAATTGCTAAATGCGCCGGTAATTGGAAATATCACTAAACGCATTGCATCAATGAAAGTTAATCATGATGCAATGAACATTGCTGAGCATTTCACTCAATTCTTAAAGCCTGAAGTTGCCGTTAACGATGAACTTAGAGATGAAGTATTCCGTATTCGCCATAATGTATACTGTGAAGAATTGGCCTTTGAAAAAGTAAAAGATGAAGGCAAAGAGCAAGATGAATTTGATGCCCAATCGATTTTTTCAATGATCAAACATAAACCCTCTAATACTTATACCAGCTGTGTTCGAGTGGTAAAATCGGCAAATGCATCGGAAGTATTGCCGATAGAAAAATATTGTCTCGAAGCCATCCAGAATAAAGAACTACATCCAAGTAACTTTCCACGCCACGAAATTGCTGAAATTTCTCGTCTTGCCGTAAAAGCTGATTTTAGACGACGTAAAACCGATAAGTTCAAAGGCTCAGCAATTGGTGCAATTAGTGAGTCTAGTTATTCAGAAACCGAACTACGTTGCTTTCCATTTATTGCTATTGGCTTATATATGGCTGCTGCAACTATGAGTATTGAAACCGGCGTTAAACATGTATATGTCATGATGGAGCCAAGACTAGCTCGTAGTATGAAATTTGTTGGCATTAATTTCATTCAACTTGGTGAAGCCATTGATTATCATGGTTTAAGAGCTCCCTATTATATTAATTCTACAATATTTATGGAGAACTTATCTCCTGGATTCAAATGCTTGTACAAAGAAATATCAAGGGATATTAGCAAGCATATAGCGACTATCACCTAGCATTACGCCAAGACCTCATATACTAACGAGTTACAAATCATGCTAAGCAGATATTAATAAGTTAACAAAATGACAGGACGTTTACCCAAATGCTAGATATCCATCAAAGAATTAAAAGCGTAATAAACGAAAACGCTATACTATTAATAAAAGATAATGATTTATCAAAGTACACCCAAGGTACCGAAGGGTTTAACAGCTTTCCTGAGAAAAAACGTACGGTTATTGCCGCTGTTAAACCTCATGATAAAAATGACATAAAAGCCCTGCTAGAATTAGCCAACTTAGTTAGTGATAACGAACAATTAAGCTTCAGTATTCATCCTATCAGTAGTGGCAGGAATTGGGGTTATGGTACCAGTCAGCCACCTAAACCTAATAGTAAAACCTTAATATTAGATCTATCAACATTAACTAAAATAGCTTTTGACGAGGAATTAGGTTTAGTTACTTTAGAGCCGGGTGTGACACAAAAACAGCTGAGTACATTTTTAATTAATCGTGGCGATAACTTCATGGTTCCCGTTACCGGTGCTGGGCCTGATTGCTCAATAGTGGGTAATGCCATTGAGCGTGGATACGGCATTACGCCTCACAGTGATCACTTTAGTGCCGTCAATGCTATTAAAGGTATTTGGGCAAATGGTCGACCTTTTCAATCAGCAATTTATGAGTTAGATCAATCTGAAACAAAGTTTGTTGATAAAACCTTTAAATGGGGGCTTGGACCACATTTAGATGCCCTTTTTACACAGTCAAGCTTTGGCATTGTAACTGAAATGACCATACGGCTCGCTTCTCGTAAACCGGCCTTCTCATCATTTTTCATTCAATTGAAAGATGATGAGGTACTTGATCGGGCTGTACCAATTATTCGACAGGTATTAAGAGAATATGAAGGGATTGTTGGCTCTATCAACTTAATGGACAGACGTCGTGTTTTAGCTATGTTGGCAGATAATCCAAACGGCTCAGATCAGCATAAAGTAATGTCTGATAACGATGTTGGAAAGCTCGCCAAAAAACATGATATCCCTTATTGGACAATTGTCGGTAGCATCTATGGTAGTGAGGGCGTGGTAAAAATAGCTCAACAAGAAATTTCTAATATTTTTAAAGCTTTACCTAGCAAGCAAATATTTTCAAATAGCTTTATAGTGCGTTTTGGCAAATTTGTCATTGCTAATCTACCCGAGCTCGCTTTTAAGCTGATTACGCCACTTCATATGATAAAAGAGCAATTAAAATCGTTTGAGTTGGGTAATGAAATAATGCTAGGTAAACCAAATAAAGTGGCATTAAAATTACCTTACTGGCGCCATAAAAATACAAATATACTCGCTAGCTCTGAGCTTTCACCTGGAAAAGATAATTGTGGATTACTCTGGTATGCTCCCTTAATGCCGATGAAACCCTGCGCCATGAAAGAGTTTACCCAGCTTGTCAGAGAAGTATGCCCTAAATATCATATCGAACCTTTTATTACCTTTACTAATTTAAAGCATGATTGTGTTGACAGTACGATACCTATTGTCTTTGACCGGGAGAACCCTCAAGCAGTGGCAGATGCTCACAACTGCTTAAAAGAACTGGTCACTAAAGGACTAAAAAAGGGCTTTGTTCCTTATCGCTTGAATATAGATCAACAACAATACTTATTAGACAAAAATTCTGACTTTTGGCAAACAACAGCACAATTGAAAGCAGTATTAGATCCAAACAAAGTGCTTAGCCCTGGAAGGTATAACCCGACATAGCCTTATGCGTTCCTTGCCAGTTCACTCTAAACGCTACTAGCTGTCCTAGAACAAGCGGTATAATTAAAACAGCATTATACTTATACCAAATTGATAAAGTTCTTTCCCACTCAGCGAGAATTAAAAGGCTTAGAGGCACAGGTTCATAGTTCCAGACTGAACCTCAGTACCTACATCCATGCAGGCAAGGCATTGATTGAAGATAAGGGTTACTCTCGACAACTGCTCCTGCGTTGTTCTAATGACTCACGTCCCTGTGAGCACCTTGTCAAAATCAATACGCAGCATGTAAACCTTTAAACTCGAGCTCTGAATTGGGAAGAAATTTAATCAAATTGGTATTAGTTTACCCCAGAGCACACGACCTTCAAGAGCAATGCTGTCAAGCTAAGTTTAAAATCCGCCACATAGCTCATGACAACGACTTTTATCCCAACTCAGCTGATTTAATCAAAACGTATAATCTTAAAAAAATCTATCAGCTATAGCTTGATTATTTATTAATATCATCTTGAAAATTAATGTTTTACTAGGCTTATTCTTAGACCTCTCATCCCGCTTTCAGGTAAAATATAGTCGTTGTCAGTATATTTTACAGCCCAAAAAAAACTTAATCACTCACTCACATTGAAAAATCATACATAATTGTTTTAATTGAAAATAATAATAATGGCATATTTGATGCTTATTTAATCACAGGAAATAGATGATGCTTTTAAATCAAACCAATGGAAGATGTGAAGTATGAAAAAATTGATTAATAAAAAAACTATAGGCAGCCTAGCGTTAGGCGCAGTGCTTACATGCACACAAGCAAATGCAACTATCATTACTTTTTTTGGTGATGATGTCGCTTCAGGTCAATGGGCAACGGATGGATCTGGCCTAACAAGTAGCTTTGTCGACCAAAGTAACTTAATTGACTCAAGTAATGGCTATTTTATTGAAACTTTTGATATTGCAACTGCAATGACAGATTTACCAGGAATGGCAGACGAACAGTATAATATTGCTGGTGCATCAAATGGCTGTGGGGTTAACACTTTAAGTCAAAATGGTATTACAGTTACTGAAACAGGTGGCGGATTAGGTGTTGCAAGTCAAAACTTACCCGGCAAAGCAGCCAGACCAGGTAATACCGGCTCTGCAAATTACATCGACAGCACTTGTTATGGTTTTACACCTGAGAACGGGAGTTCAGGTACAGTTGAAGTTGACTACACAAGCTTCTTAAACGCTATCCCTGGTAACGCACAACTAGATTACTTTGGCTTTTATTGGGGCTCAGTAGATACTTATAATGACTTTCAGTTTTTTAACGATACAGATAACACATCAGTGTCTATTACTGGTAGCCAATTATTAACTCAATTAGGTGGCCAGTCAGGCAATCAAGGTGCACCAACATCAAACACCTACGTTAACATTGATTTTGAAAGCTTTTCTTGGAACCGTTTTGTGGTAACAAGTACTGGTATCGCCGGTGAGTTTGATAACATAGTTACGGGCTTAACAACACGCAATAGAGACGTTCCAGAGCCAATGTCCATTGCCGTATTTGGCTTAGGGTTGTTTGGTCTAGGTTTAGCTAATCGTAAACGTAAGTTTCAAAAGTAAGTATTTATTTTTAGCTAGAGCGTCATACTCCAAAACGCTCTAACTTTTAATTGTGATTATCAAGGCTTGTTACTCAGTAACAAGCCTTTTTTATGCTGACCAATTTAAAATAATGACCCCTTATCTCTAATCAGGCTTATTTTTGATTGCCCGCAACGGTATCACTTGCACGAGTTATATCACCTGCTTTGCACTCAATTTCGTTGTCAGGAAAATTTACAATTACAAGACAGATAGATTCAGTGTACAAAAATCGACCAACCAAGATATTGTATTAGCAAGCAATTAAAAAACTGGCATATTGAATGCATTTTTCATCAAAGTTGTAGAAGTATATTCTTATTAACCTTTTTAAGGGATTATCTATAATGAAAAATCTAATCAACAATACTCGTGTGAAAGCACTCGCTTTATTAGTAGGGCTATCTTGTACAGGAGCCAATGCTGGCATCATTGTAAATTTTGGTGGTCAAGCAGCAACAGATGGCTCAGGTATAACCAGTAGTTTGGTCAATGCAAACAACAGTCAAGATGCATCAAGCGGTTTATTTATTGAGACTTTCGATATTGGAACGCCTGTAACAGATGTCAACGGTATAATACCCGGAGGTTTAGGTGCTGCAGATACATCATATAATTATAATGCCGCAGCTACTGCTGCAGGCTGTGGTGTTAATACCTTAGGCGCTTCTGGCATTAACTTTAGCACAACCGGTGGTGGCTTTGCTGTTGGTATCGGTAATATCCTTAACACTGCTGCACAACCAGGCAATGGCAACCCCGCCATTGAAGATACTACGTGTTACGGTTTTACGCCGGCAGCTGGCAGTTCAGGCACAGTAACTATTGACTATACGGGCTTTTTAGCTAATTTAGGTGGCGGCGCTCTGATTGATTACTTTGGTTTTTACTGGGGCTCAGTCGATAATTACAATGACTTTACCTTTTTTGATAGTGTTGCTGGAACCAGTGCAACCATTCTTGGCCAAACATTGCTAAATTTACAAAATGGTTCATCAGGCAACCAAAGCGACCCAAGCTCCAATGCTTATGTAAATATTACCTTTGATAACGGTTTTGCTTTTGATAGCGTTATGGTTAATAGCACAGGTATTGCCGGAGAGTTTGATAATGTTGTTACCGGATTAAATAACCGGCCAAATGTTCCTGAGCCAGCATCGTTAGCAATTTTTGGCTTAGGGCTGATCGGTATTGCATTAACAAGGCGTCAACGTAAATAAGCCTAATAACATAAACGCAGATAAAACCACTTAAATAATATAATAACTTTACCAAATAAAAAACCCAGTGCTTCATACTGGGTTTTATTTTGCCTCATTAGTTATTCCATGCCGCTAAGAGCCGGTATAAACTAAAGTTTAGCAAGCAGTACATTAAACTTTGCTATTTGTTTATCACTCTTAGGTTTAACCTCAGTAAGTAACTTTTTCGCCATATCAACTTTATTATTAAGAATTAATAACTCGATATAATTAAGCGCAATATCAATATCTTTGCCCAATGAGATTGAGTAGGCTTCATCAGCTTTAACAAGCGCGGCAACTTTATCACCTGATTTTAGCAGTACTTGTCCATAAGTATCTGATATATTAGCAATACTACCCGCTAGTTCATAAGCTTTTTCAGCATAAGCTAAAGCGGCTTCATAATTACTAGACTCTAAATTCAACCATGCTAAATTATTAAGAGCAATAGCATTATTAGGCTGAGCTTCCACTATCACCTCATAACTTTGTATCGCTTTTTCAGGGTTTGATTGGGTATAAAAATTCGCCAGTAACGCTCTAATTTTATCTGCTTGCGGATCTTTATCTAAATGCTGCTCGAGTCCGGCTATCGCTTTCTCTCGTTGGTTATTTCTCGCATTGGCAACCGCAATAAAAATTGCATTTTGGCTAGATGGAATAGCTTGATAAAACCTTTCCAAAAGCGGCAAAGCATTGACATAGTCCCCTTCAAGCAATAAGATCCGCCCTTGCATTCCTTGGCGATTAGTTTCACTTAAGCCTTGTTGCTCTAATGCTTGCAACAAATCCTTAGCATCATGAACTTTGTTTGAATCTAGTAACAACTTCATTTTTGCAAGCTGTAAAACTTTAGCATTATTCGGCTGACTAATCATAGCCTTATCAATCAAACTTAACGCTCGGTTTAACTCTTTAGCTACCGAGTAACTATTAACAAGCAATAATACGGGTTCAATTTGATAAGGATTAGTCAACAACCAGTCTTGAGCAATTTTCTGCATTTCTGCATTATTATTCTGCTTCATTTTGGTAATGATTTTTAATTGCCAAAGTTTTTTCGGCGACTTAATTGACGTTGGATAAGACGCCAGCACTTCATCTGCTTGGTTAAATTTTGCTAGCTCAAGTAACACCTCAGCATATAACATTCCATATTGAATATTTGTTTTTTCGTTCTCATACAGCATCTTAATTTTTTCTAAGGTTAGATCATCTTTAACCATAAAATAGTGTTGCTTTAAAATGCTGACATTTTTAGGAAATAATAATATTGCCTTAGATGACCATTGCTTAGCCTCATCTTTTTTACCTTGACGCAGAGATAGCCTCGTTAGTTCTCTTAGCGCAAATAAGTTTTCAGCTTGTAATTCAAGACTTTTATGTAAAGTCGTTGCCGCTAACTCAAAGTTACCTTGCTTAATGTATATTGCAGCTTGGATATTAAAGCCTTCCACCTTTTCAGGATAAGCGGCTTGCCATTTTTTAGCTATACGCTCGGCCTGCTCAAAGTCACCCGTTTCAATAGCTAAATAAGCAATAGTTAATTCTGCTCCCTTCATATTTGGGTCTTGTTCGACAGCCTTTTCTAAGTCTTTAATACCTGAGGGGTCATTTAGCATTAATTTCAAAAAGCCCTCGCGCATATTACTTTCCGCAGAGGATGTTTCTTCACTAGAAGCTTGTGTGATTAACTTCTCAGATATCTCTTTTGCTTGTTCAAATGCGCCTATTTTTGCTAATTGAAAACTTAGCGAAGATAAAAAGTTGATATCGGCATCTGAAGTTGGGTTAAGCTCGCCTATACTTTCATTTAAATCAGTAACCAAACCAAGCTGTAGCTGGTTATAAGCAAACATTTTACGTGCTGGATGCTCTGGTGCTAGGTATCTCACTACTGGTTTTAAATGCATATAACTTTGTTCATAGCTATTTAAAAAGTAAGCACTTATACCCGCAATCAGTTGTAGGTAAGGTTTATTGAAATTACTCGTTAATGCTTTTTCTGCATGCATTTTTGCTGCTTTATAATCTTTTGACTGAAACTTGACTGCTGCCTTGACATAATGAGCAAATGCTTGGTTAGGAAAGTTAGTTAAAATAGAGTCAGCATAGGCTTCTGCCTCATCAAAGCGCTGTTCTTTTAACAAAGACTCCGTTAAGTAAATTGAGCCTATGCCTGACAAAGGCTGTAATTCAACATATCGAGCATAACTTTTACTTGCTTGAACATAATCTTTTACGGCTGTTGATATTTGCCCTTGCAACATTAACGCATCAGGATTGTTAGGTGCTATGACCAATGCTTGAGCAATTAGTTTTTCAGCATCTTCATGGGCATTATTAGCTAACTTTAAATAACTACTCGCTATCAAAGCATAGACATCGTTAGGCGCAGCCGTATTCGCTAATGCTGCAGCAGACTCAGCTACGACTTTATCTTCTGCTCTTAAAGCGGCTAAAACTTTATAAGCATAATATTGCGCTTTAGCCGTGTTCGATAATTTATCACTATGTTCGTCAAGAGATAAAATGCCTGTATCATCTTCAGTTAGTAAGTAGGCTCTAGCTAACGAAGGAACAACCTCATTATGAGGAAACTGTAAACTCAGGGCTTTTTCTAATTCTTTCGCTGCATTGACACCGCTACCTTGATTTAAATAGCTTTGGCCAAGTAAATAACGCGCTTCTGCATTTTTTGGTTCTAATTGAATCGCATTTTTCAATTCAATAATAACTTGATTTATTTGGCTTGTTTCGTTCAAGCTTTTGGCAGTAGCTATATGTGAACTCGCCGTTTGCTTTTCTCCACAGCTAACAGCTCCAACTGACAGAATCAGTCCGTATATAATAATTTTAATCAGTCTCATGATATCATCCTTTTTCAGCCAAAAATTTTGACCCAAACGTCAGTGTTTTCATTTTGGCATAAGCAACATTAAGCAATGCCGACACCGATATTTATACTTTTTAATAACCATAAATATTAGCATAGTGCCATTAAAGATAACATCCATCTATTTTATTGCTTTTTAGCCGATGTTGCTTGGAATAGAGAATATCAATAACAAGTTGCTAACCAGTAATAAGTGCTGATAGAGTTGTATTAGCACAGTACTCAAATACTCAAAGTACAAGGAAACTAGCTTTAATAGAATACTCTCTATTAAAGCTAAAAAACTAATGATGCCAAAAAATAATCAATTGATAAATAGCATGTCTAAAAATGTAGCCTTTCTCACTATTTCTTTTCTCTTTAGCATCATTTGGCTACTCAACATTCCTATTGCCCATACACTTTGGCGCCATAGTTTTGATGACGGCACCTACTCTCATAGCTATTTAATTCCCTTGATAATACTTTATTTGTACCATAATCTCGGCAGAATTGGATTATTGCAATTTAGCCTCAAGCTCGACATTACGAAATTGCTACTGCTTATTTTCAGTTGTCTTTTTCTGTTTTTAACAGCAACAGCTCAGTTGAGTACTGGCTATTGGCTTGCAATACTCTTAGTGTCATTAGCGTCTATTAACTTATTATTTCGATTTAATTGGTACATTCTTTTTCCTGCGGCATTGCTGATATTTATTTTTCCTATTTGGGGGGCTTTAGTGCCCTTATTACAAGATATAGCAATAAAAGCGGTGACATTCATCATGGGTTTCACTGCTATCCCTATCTATGTCGAAAAAGAATTTATCACTATACCTGCGGGGGTCTTTGAAATTGCTGGGGGCTGCAGTGGATTAAGATACCTTATTGTTTCTTTAGCTATTAGCTCATTATTCATTTTTTTGTATATAAAAAATATTAAACGCGCATGCTTATTCTTAACAGTCGCGATTGTCGGTGCCTTAATAACCAATTGGATCAGAATTACGGCATTAATAATGATTGGTGATTATACAGATATGCAAAGTAGCTTGATGACTGATCATAATGCTTTTGGTTGGTACCTTTATCTGCCATTTATGCTGTTACTGTTTATTTGGGGCAATAAGATAGCAAATATCGATTTGTTGAACACAAAAGCTAATCCCCAAGCTTCATCATATAACGCATCTCCTAAAATTAGCATTTTATCTGCCCTACTTGTATGTCTATTGTTTTCATCTACGACAATCAAAAGCGCAACAAATAGCACAACAAATAGCACAATAAAAGCAGAAAGCATAACAGCTAATTTCAACATGAAAATCACGCCAAACATCCATTTTTATACCCGCAGATTACAACATGAAAATACCGACAAAAATCTGGATATCACGTATTATTTTGACGGCAGTGAATTAGACGGTAAGCCAAGCTACTACGAGAACAATTTAATTTCCAAGGGTTGGAAAGTAATAAACCGTGAAAACAACAAACAATGGGCCATTTATCAGGTATCAAATGGCTATGTGCACGGGCTTATTAGGGTTAACTATGAAATTGATGGACAAGTGTTTGCTCAATTAAAGGCGTTTAAAATCGCCCGTTTAAAAATGGCATGGAAAAATATACATAATACTAAATTGCACTGGCAATTTACCCTTTGTAAAACAGATAAATGTGTTGGTGAGTTTTAAAATCAGCAAAAAATAACAATTAAGCTGCTCAGATTAACGGTTAATCCAATGAACTAACAATACCAGTTCTACTAAATTTCTTCCCACTCAGTGAAATTTAAAGGCTTGCGGCACAGCTTCACAGTTCCAGACTGAACCTAAATACCTACATGGATTAAAGATAATGGTTATTCCCTTATCGAAATCAATAACGCGGCCTGTAAGCCTTTTAAAATCAACCGTCGGGAACAAACTTAATAGACTTGGTATAATGAGCTAGTTGACATTTGACAGCATATTTTTCAGCCAAGGTAAATCACTAGTTGTAGAGTACATCCAACCAAAGCGCCTTGGTGGTTTGATTGTCCAGTAACTCTTCTCTTGTTTATTTTTTTGTTTGCTTTTTAATCGAAGATAACTTTCCTGGCATTGCTCTACAAGTGCATTAAAAAGAGTTTTTACTAAAAAATTATCCCGATTATTCTTTTGTTTTATAAACGCAGATTTACCTAACAATGCTGCAACATCACATGCATGCTGAGGATTGGTCCATTGATTTAGCTCTTCTTGCTTAGGGTTTTCCATAGAAACAATATATTTAGGAATAACAATGTTTTTTACTCTTTCATCACCATAAAAAAGGCCATAGTTAAGAATAAAGTCCCCAAAAGCATCGATAAGAGCAGCCGCACGATCATCTCCAGTCAATAAATAGAAGCGCCATAACGCATCCCCTAATAATGCCATCATCCAAGGCGAACAAGCCGGAGAATCATCACCCCAACCTTCATGAGATTTAAAACCATGTTGCGGACAACCACGCAGAGGCCAATCATTGCCCGGATTAAACGTCATCGCTACCGTTGCATCAACGATGTCATGAATACGCTTTAATGCCTTAGGATCATTTGTCAGCTCCCAATAAGACACCGCAACGTTTAATGCTGCGGCCTGATTACGTTCGGTCCAAAAACCACGCTGCAAACTGTAACTTTCATCCCAATCAAACGACTTAACAAACATTCTCTTCAGTGTATCTTTGGCTGCAATGTCCCCTGTAAGCAGATAGCGGTACAAGACACCTTTAGGCATAAGCAATTTAGGATCAAAGCGTTTTTTCAAGACAAATACGCCCTCTTGATCAATATTGCTGATATAAAAATCAGCAAGTTCATTGGCTTTCG
>TARA_R110002096_G_scaffold161007_4_pt1 | contig 11595 bp, 15 predicted proteins | sample TARA_R110002096 | Tara Oceans TARA_R110002096 (sample SAMEA4397295) | marine metagenome | biome: Polar Biome; feature: [DCM] deep chlorophyll maximum layer (ENVO:01000326); material: water (ENVO:00002006), including particulate matter (ENVO:01000060) such as... | depth 35 m | reverse complement strand
TAGGCGCTCTGATCTGCGGCGGCGGCAGCCCCGAATTATCTCCACAGAGATCTGTTGCGTGGGTACCCCTGTGTATTAGTGTGTCTCGCAAACGAACGACGAGGCAATTTCGGTAGAGTCGGTTCAAGTCCCGCCCCGGGCACCAATTCGACCGGGCCTGAAGGCCGGCCAATTCATGACGGGCGAGAATTGCAACGACGGTGACACAGGTCACATTCAAAACCACGACTGGTTAACAGTTTAGGCCCGAATGCGGGGTAAAAGCTGGTCGTGGACGCGTATCGATGCCAAAACGGTTCCTCTGATCGGGAGAACAGCCATGGCCAGGGCATTGAACGACAACGTCGACTATCGACTGCTGAATCGTCTCAGCAATCTCGTTATATGCTGTCGCTGCCTGCGTCGCGGGAAAGTGACCCCGGTGCCGCAGGTGATTTCCGAACGTCACACTCTGACGAACGAGTGCACCGACTGCCGCCACGAATCGGCCAGTCGCTTCACTGGTCATCGCTCCCCGGCCAAGTTGCTGACGCTCGCACGCTAGCTCGCATTGATCGGCCGTGCATCGCCTTTTAAGCGATGCCACAATACGCCGATGGCCAAATTGTATTTCTATTACTCGTCGATGAACGCGGGCAAATCGACTGCGCTGCTGCAGTCGAGTTACAACTACAAAGAACGCGGCATGAATACGCTGATTCTCGCACCGAGGCTGGATGATCGCTACGGTGAAGGTCGGGTCACATCGCGTATCGGAATTGACGCGGAGGCAACCGTTTTTTCGACTGACGATGATCTATTCGCAATCGTCAAAGCGACGCATGATGCGGAGACATTGCACTGTGTGCTGGTCGACGAAGCCCAGTTCCTGACCCGTGAACAGGTGTTTGCGTTGGGCGAGGTCACTGATGCGTTACGCATACCGGTGCTCGCCTATGGACTGCGAACTGATTTTCAGGGCGAACCATTCGAAGGCAGCAAATACCTGCTGGCCTGGTCAGACAATCTCAAGGAGCTGAAAGCGATTTGCCATTGCGGAAGTAAGGCGACCATGGTGGTCAGGCTGGATAGCAATGGGCAGGTCGTGACCGAAGGGTCGCAGGTCGAGATTGGCGGCAATGATCGCTATGTTTCGATGTGCCGCAGGCACTTCAAGCAGGAGTTCTGCGGTTAGGCCGCGTCCGTTTCGCTAGGTCTGTATTGTCGGCAGGTCTTCACTGGCGGCGGGCAGCATCGCGGTGTTTTCCCGAGCCAGCAGGTTGCGCATATCCTGTAGCGTTTTCATGATGGCAGTGTCATCGAATTCTCGTCCATCGACGTCGCCGCGGGTCGCATGCAAGTCAGCAAATTTTATCTTGTGATGGCCGATCGTAATAATGTCGTCGTGCGCGAGAACGTGATTCGAAACGCGTTTCGAATTAACAAACGTACCATTGCTGCTGTTCAGGTCCATCAGGAAGGTCGTCGTGTCGTGCCTTACCAGCAAAGCGTGATGCCGACTGATGAAACGACTGTTTATCGACACATCATTGTGTTCGGATCGTCCAATCAGTACGCGCGCCTTGTTCATTGTCAGCTCACTCATGACGCTACCGTTGTTGGTCACGATCAGGCGCGGCGGCGCAGTCGGGACGATTTCATCGTGTTTGACGTCCGGCTGGACATCCGGGTCCCAGGTACCAGCGGGCAGTGCCGGATGTTCAATATTGCTCAGTGCAACCGGCAAATTTTTTGCTTTCGCCAGTGCCAGCAACGAAATACGATCGGCGATACCTGGCCAGCCCCCGGAAGCACGCCAGATGTCCTCGCAAATTGCATCGGGAAAAATAAACTCGGGATACTGACTGCCGGCCGCACGCAGCTTTGCATGCAAGTAGTTCCTGGTTTCTTGTCGATTCATTGGGCGCAGATGGAAATCATGAACAATGCGGCTTGCAATGGGTGCCATTGCCTTCGCCGTCATCATCGTTTGCAATGAATGCTCGCTCACCAGCACCATTTTTACGGCGCTGCCACGCTGTACCCGCAATTCCGCGAGTTCACACAGGGCGCGCAGGCCGCTGGGATTAACTTCGTGTGCATTTTTGACGATGAGCAACGGCGCTTCATGCGAAGCAGCCTGTTGCAATGCAAAAACGCGTACCAGTCCCAGCAGTTCGTTCGCGGAATTCAGCTCCAGGTCATAACCAAACTGGCGCAATACCGAAATCAACAGGCGCGTGGTATTCAGTCCCTTGCCGTCGATCACCGCAACCGAACACTCGGGCGGCAGCGACTCGACAAACGCACGAATGATGGTCGACTTACCGGACAGCGCGGGTCCCTGGAACAGTGACAGCCCTGTGACATGCTTGCAGGTATCGGTAAGCATCTCCATTGCGGCGATCTTTGACGCGTAGTTTGCAACCGACAGTGGTCGTCCGTGCGTCGGGAAAGGTTGTTCTGCAAGTCCAGCTGCGCCTAATTCCATAAGTAAAAACCCGCAAACATCCATTCGCGTTAAGATGGTAACTTCTGGTGTCGGTCGGTATTTTTTTTAGCATTCGACCGGGCTGACCAGTCTACGATTTGGCTCGTGTTCTTGTAAACCGGGATTCGTTAAGTCTATAAAAGTCATATAGACACAAGTTATTATTCAAATTGCAGTTAGAATTACGAAGTAACTATCCGAGAAACAAGGAAGTTTTAAGATGATTTGTAAATGGTCGGCGATCCGCGACAGAGCGTAAGGCATTGACTGCAAAGCTATCAGCGAAGAACCTCACTATGATCCGCGGAGAACGGTGCATATTCCAGCATTTGGATTTTGCGCTAAATCCCGGTGAGCTGTTGTTGCTACAGGGCCGCAACGGTAGCGGCAAGACCAGTTTGTTGCGAGCTATCGCCGGTCTGCTGGCGCTGGAACACGGCGACATCCGTTGGAATGAAGTGCCAATCTCGATGCAGCGGCAAGCGTTTCACGCCGAGCTTGTCTGGCTCACTCACCGCAGTGGATTAAAGCTCGATTTAACGCCGGCGGAGAATCTGCGTTTCGAAGCATCGTTGCGGCCGCGCTCGCGACTGGACCTGGCAACGATCTACGAGCGCCTTGGTCTTAGCCGGCTCAAGAATCTGCCGACTCGGTCTTTGTCGGCCGGCCAGCAACGGCGTGTGGCACTGGCGCGGATGTTGATGGCCGATGTGCCGCTGTGGCTGATGGATGAACCGTTTACCAATCTTGACAGTGACGGCAGGCAACTCGTTATCGATTTGACAGAAGAACACCTGGCCGGTGGTGGGTTGTGCGTGATGGCAGCGCACCAGGATGTGCAAGTGGCGGCAACGACCCGGAACGTCAATCTCTGATGGCCACTCGCGACGCTGAACAGCCGGCATTGCTCGATGGCCTGGTGGCCATCACACGGCGCGACTTGTTGCTGGCATGGAAGCGACCCGGTGATGTACTTAATCCGCTGTTCTTTTTCGCGATGGTCTGTACGTTGTTCCCGCTGGCCGTGGGGCCCAGTGCCGAGCAGCTTACGCTCAGCGGTCCGGGCGTACTTTGGGTCGCCGCGTTATTGTCCAGCCTGTTGTCGCTGAATACGCTGTTTTTGTCCGATCACGAAGACGGCAGCCTGGACCAGCTGCTGGTGAGCCCGCAGCCGCTGCCGTTGCTGGTGATTGGCAAGACGCTCGCACACTGGGTGGTTGGCGGTTTACCGCTGGTATTGATTTCGCCATTGCTGGCAATGACCTACAGGATGCCCACCAGCGTAATGGCGGTGCTAATGGTGACGCTGTTCCTGGGCACAATGTGCCTGAGCCTGCTAGGCTCCATTGGCGCGGCACTGACGGTCGGATTGCATCGCGGGACGGCCTTGCTTAGCCTGCTCATTCTGCCGCTGGCAATGCCGGTGTTGTTGCTTGGCGCGAACACTGTGTCACTGGCCGCCGGCAACGAATCTTACGCAACCGGTGTCTGGGCATTGGCGGCTTATGCGGTCGCTGCGTTGTCGCTCGCGCCCTTTGCAACGGCGGCAGCATTACGCATCAGCAACGAGTAGAATTCACCCATGTGGACGTTTTTTCATCGCCTGGCCTCACCGCCGCATTTCTATCGTTTTTCAGCCAGCCTGATTCCGTGGTTGCTGGTTCCAGGCCTGTTGCTGATTGCCTGGGGTACGTACCAGGGTTTATTTGTTGCACCACCGGATTACCAGCAGGGCGATGCGTTCCGCATCATTTACGTGCACGTTCCAGCCGCGTATTTGTCGATGATGGCGTACATGTTTATGGCGGTTGGCGGTGCCATTGGACTGATCTGGCGCATGAAGCTCGCACACGCGGTCGGTGCAGCCGCAGCGCCGATAGGCGCTGCTTTTACGTTTCTTGCGCTGGCGACCGGGTCCATCTGGGGACGCCCGATGTGGGGCACCTGGTGGGAATGGGGTGATCCGCGCCTGACCTCCGAGCTGATCCTGTTGTTTCTCTACTTTGGCTACATGGCGCTGCGATCCGCAATTGATGACACTGCCAAGGCGGATAAGGCCTGCGCGGTTCTTGCCATGGTTGGCGTCGTCAATGTCGTCATTATTCATTACTCGGTCGTCTGGTGGAGTTCACTGCATCAAGGGCAGACAGTGATGAAAAAGGGCGCGATGGACGCCGAGATGTTGCAGCCATTGTTGGCCATGATTTTGGGTTTTACCTTAATATTCGGTGCGCTGCTGGCACGCCGGATTCGTACTGAGGTTTTGTACCGGGAACGTCGCACGCGCTGGGTGCGCGCACTGGTTCTGAAACCGCAGGGAGAACGATGATGGAAAGTTTCGCTATGGGCAATTACGGCTTGTATGTCTGGGCCTGCTTTGGTCTCACCCTGGTCGTGGTAGTGATCAGTGATTTGAGTGCTAGAGCGCGACACAAGCGTGTCTATCGCGATATCGAAGTTCGCATCAAGGCATTGGAGGAACGGCAATGAAACCGCGTCAGCAAAGAATGCTTGCAGTTGGGCTCGCGCTGCTGGGTATTGCCATAGCGGCAGGTCTGACTTTCCGTGCATTCGATGAAAACATGATGTTCTTTGTTGAGATTTCGGATGTCGTCGCCGGAAATTATCCCGCGGATCGCAGTTTTCGAATCGGTGGCTTAGTCGTAGCCGGCAGCGTGGAGCGGGAGGAAGGATCGCTGGATATGCGTTTTCGGGTGACCGATACCCGCTGCGAAATCGAGGTCAGCTACGTTGGTGTTCTGCCGGACCTGTTTCGCGAGGGACAGGGTGTCGTGGCGCACGGTGAAATGACGTCCGACGACTTGTTCGTCGCAGACAAGATCCTGGCCAAGCATGACGAAAATTACATGGCACCCGAGGTTGCCGAGTCACTCGCCAAACACGTGCAGGACCAAACCGCTTCGTTGCAGGGCGGCGGGTCGGAGTGTGATCCGAAATGATTCCTGAAATTGGTCACTTCGCGCTGATCCTGGCGCTGGCGCTGGCCGTGTGCCAGGGAATTCTGCCGTTGATCGGGGCTGCGCGAAATGATTCGGCGTTGATGTCCGTTGCCAGCAGCGCGGCGTTTGGCCAGTTCTTTTTTGTTGCCGTGTCGTTTGCCTGCCTGACGTACGCGTTTCTCCTGGATGACTTCTCGGTGCTGTACGTTGCAAACCATTCGCAGCTGTCGTTGCCAACCGGGTACAAGATTTCAGCAGTATGGAGTGCACACGAAGGTTCGTTGCTGATGTGGATTCTGATCCTTGCGATCTGGACCATGGCCGTTGCGCAGTTTCGTGGAGATCGCCCCGAGAAGCTCAATGCGAGAGTGATTTCGATCCTGGGACTGCTGTCAGTCGGCTTTCTCTTGTTTGCCTTGCTGACGTCAAATCCGTTTGAGCGCCTGGTACCGGCGGCCACGGATGGTGCTGATCTCAATCCATTGCTACAGGATCCGGGTCTTGCGATTCATCCGCCCATACTCTATTTCGGGTATGTCGGTTTTTCCGTTGCCTTTGCCTTCGCTATTGCAGCGATGATCAGCGGCAAACTCGACCGGGACTGGGCACGGTGGACACGACCGTGGACAATAGTGGCCTGGCTGTTTCTGACCATCGGTATCGCGCTGGGCAGTTGGTGGGCCTATTACGAACTCGGCTGGGGTGGATGGTGGTTCTGGGATGCCGTTGAGAACGCCTCGTTTATGCCGTGGTTGATCGGCACTGCGTTAATCCATTCGCTGGCGGTGACGGAAAGTCGCGGCTTGTTCAAGAGCTGGACTCTGTTGCTGGCGATATGTGCATTCTCACTCAGCCTGCTGGGCACCTTCCTGGTGCGTTCCGGCATCATCGTGTCGGTGCACGCATTCGCTACGGATCCGACGCGCGGGTTTTTCATACTGACATTCCTTGGCATCGTGGTCGTCGGTGCGCTGGTGTTGTACGCGTGGCGCGCTCCGTCGCTGGACTCGGATGTTGGTTTTGGCTTGCTGTCGCGCGAAACGTTCTTGCTGCTTAACAATGTCCTGCTGGTCGTCGCTACCGTATTGGTGCTGATGGGCACGCTGGCACCATTGATCGTTGAGATGTCGACTGGTGGCAAAATTTCGATCGGCGCACCATGGTTCGAATTTGCATTCCTGATACCGATGATTCCGCTGGTTCTGCTGCTGGGGCTCGGCATGCATACGGCGTGGCGCCGCCAGAATACCGCGCCATGGCAGAGGGTCCTGCGCATACCTGCGATTGCGGCCGTTGTCATTGGCATCCTGTTGCCACTGTTGTTTTACGGGCGCGTTGGCCTGTTGCTGGCTGTCGGTACGATCGCCGCGGCGTGGATCGTGCTGTCATCGTTGATTCAACCGGTACGTTCATGGCGCCGCAAGCCCGGTACACCGGCAATTACGCGCTCGGCTTTGGGAATGAGTGTCGCGCACATTGGTATGGGTCTGTTCGTATTGGGTGCGACCGTGGTCTCGGCATTCGGTGTCGAGGCGGATCGTACCTTGTCGCCGGGCGGCGCTGTGGAGGTCGCGGGCTACGAATTTGAGCTGCGCGAAATTCGCGATGTTAACGGGCCGAATTACTCGGCGATTGAAGGCGTTGTCGAGATTCGCCGTGATGGCGAGTATGTCGGTACAGTGCGGCCGCAAAAGCGTCAGTACCTTGTACAAAAAAGCTGGATGACCGAAGCAGGGATTCTTGCCGGCTGGAACAAGGACCTGTTTGTCGCGCTTGGCGACCAACTCGGCGGTGATGCATGGAGCGTGCGCATACAGTACAAGCCCTTGATCCGATTTATCTGGTTTGGGGCACTTGTGATGGCGCTGGGCGGCCTTATTGCCGCTTCTGACCGGCGCTATCGGCGCCGCAGTACCGTGGGAGCCGAAGCATGATTCGATTCCTGCTGCCGCTGTTGCTGTTCGTCGTGTTGATCGGGTTCATGTGGCGTGGCCTTTATTCCGATCCGTCAGAATTGCCATCGCAGTACATTGGTAAACCGGCTCCGGAATTCAGATTGCCGACATTGAAAGATCCGGCTCGTATGCTCAGTGCCGATGACCTGGTGGGCCAGATCTCGCTGGTAAATGTCTGGGGAACCTGGTGTGTTGGTTGCCGTGCCGAGCATGACTTTCTGATGCAGCTCAAGCGCTCCGGCGAAATTCCAATTTTTGCTATTAACTGGCGCGATAATCGCCAGGATGCATTGCGCTGGCTGCAGCAGCTTGGCGATCCATACGTAGCCAGCGGCTTCGACGAGGACGGTCGGGTCGGGATTGACTGGGGCGTCTACGGTGCGCCAGAGACGTTTCTGATCGATCCGGGCGGTAATGTAATTTATCGGCACCCGGGTGCGTTGACTGCGTCAATCTGGCAGCAGGAATTCGTGCCACGAATTGAAGGAATAGCCGAATGACATGTCGCTGCCTGATCACACTGGCGTTATTGCTGTGCACGGCTACGGCAGGGGCGATTGACACGGACAAGGGCTTTGACGACCCGGAATTGCAGGCGCGTTACACGAAGCTGATCGCCGAGGTGCGCTGTGTGACCTGTCAGAACCAATCCATCAAGGACTCGAACGCATTTATTGCAGCCGACCTGCGCCGCGAAATCCGGCGCTTGATTGCCGACGGTAAGACGGATGCAGAAATTGCCGATTTCCTGGTGACCCGGTACGGCGATTTCGTGTTGTACCGGCCCCGTTTTTCCGGCAAGACCATGCTGTTGTGGCTGATTCCGTTCCTGCTGATTGTTGTTGCCGGGACGGCACTTGTTCGGGTTGTTCGGCACCGCATGAACCTGCCGATCGACGATGATCTGATCGACGATGGACGGATGCGTTGATGTTCTGGTTTGCACTTGTCGTTTTATTGTTGATTGCGATTGCTTTTGTCGTCTGGCCGATGCTGCGCGATGCTCGCCGAATGACGGCAACCATCGCGGCAGTGATTGTAGTGGTCGTCGCACTGTCCGCCGGACTGTACCAGTACAACGGCAGCCCGGGCGTCCCGTCAGGTGCAGGTTCGACACCGGACGTGAATGAAATGGTCGCGTCGCTGGCAGCCCGGCTTGAAGAGAATCCTGATGACCTCAATGGCTGGATCATGCTGGGCCGCTCGTATCAGACTCTGCAGCAATTCGACACCGCGATCGCGGCCTACGAGAAGGCGGTTGAGTTGGACGGAGGCGGCAACCCACAGACCCTGGTTGCGCTGGGTCTTGCCGTAATGGGGCAGCACGGCGGGCAGATGAATGAACGCGCAGTCGGCCTGTTTGAGAATGCCCTGGCGCTGGACCCGAACAATCCAAATGCGTTGTTTTATGCCGGTGGCGCCGCCGCACAGCGCGGCAATACCGCATTGGCTGCTGACCGCTGGGAGATTCTGCTGGGCCTGAATGCACCACCGGAGGTACGTGAGCTGCTGCAAAGCAAGATTAACGAATGGCGTGGTGTAACGCCGCCGGAGGCTGTACAACCAGTTGCGCCGAGCGTTACAGTTGATGTGTCGCTTTCCGAGGCGACCGCAAATGCGCTGACACAGGATGCGACGGTTTTCATTATTGCGCGTGACCCGGCGCAACCGTCACCGCCGGTAGCCGTGGCACGCAGGCGCACGTCGGAATTGCCATCGCGAGTCGAGTTGAGCGACCGTGATGCGATGATCCCGGGCCGGCCCCTGTCCGGGTTTTCAAAGCTTGAGCTGGTGGCGCGAGTCTCGTTGAGTGGCACGCCGACAGCGCAGGCCGGCGATCGCTATGCGACTGCAATTGTCGATCGAAGCAGTGGCGGCGAGCAAGTTGTCAAACTGGTGATCGACCAGGTCGTCGGCGAGTAGTGATTACACTATGACGGAGCGAATTGACGAAGCACCCATGTGCTTTGCGTGCGGCAAGGAAAATCCAATTGGTCTGCAAATAGACTTCAGATTTGATGGTGAATTCTGTACGGCGGAATTCACGGGAAATGATAATCATGTCGGCTGGGCCGACACCATCCACGGCGGCATAATCTATTCGGCGCTGGACGACGTCACAGCCAATGTCATCTATCTCCAGGGTCGCAAGGCACATACGGCCAAGTGCGAAATCCGTTATCGCAAGCCACTGCATGTCGGAGAAACGATTTTGTTGAAAGGCTGGGTGGAAAAAGAACGTGGCCGACTAATCGTTTTGAAAGGAGAGGCCCGGCGCAAAACGGATGACGTCGTGGTTGCCGATTGTGACGCAAGCTTCATGATTTTTTTATAGGAATTCCAAATGGCATTACCCGAATCGCTGCGAGGCAAATTGAGAATCCCCCTGATCGGTGCACCGATGTTTATTGTGTCAGGTCCCGAGCTGGTCATTGCTCAGTGCCAGGCAGGAATAGTCGGCTCTTTCCCCGCGTTGAATGCACGCCCGCAGGCGGCGCTGGGTGAATGGATCGCGCGTATCAAGGATGCATTGGGCGAATATTCGAGTGCCAATCCGGATCAACCCGTGGCGCCGTTCGCGGTAAACCAGATCGTACATGCGAGCAATCCACGCCTGCTGCAGGACATGGAAACCTGCGTCAAGCACGAGGTGCCCATAATCATCACCAGTCTGCGACCGCCGGAAGATGTCGTCAAGGCCGTGCATTCTTACGGTGGCCTGGTGTTTCATGATGTCATCAACCTTCGGCACGCACGCAAGGCGATCAGCCAGGGAGTAGATGGCATTATCGCAGTCTGTACGGGGGCCGGCGGGCACGCCGGGCCGATGAGCCCATTCGCGCTGGTTAAGGAGATTCGCAAGGAATTCGACGGTGCAGTGATTCTGTCCGGTGCAATTACCAACGGTGGCGATGTACTGGCCGCACAAGCGATGGGCGCCGACCTTGCCTACAGCGGCACTCGATTTATTGCTAGCGAAGAAGCCAACGCCGTGCCAGCGTACAAGGAAATGATCGTCGATAGTGCCGCGGACGACATCATCTATTCATCACTGTTCACCGGCGTGCACGGCAACTACCTCAAGGGCAGCATTGCGAACGCGGGACTCGATCCGGATAAGCTGCCGCAGGGCTCGAAAGACGATATGGATTTTGCGAAGGCCACAGAGTCCGATGCCAAGGCGTGGAAAGACATCTGGGGCGCGGGGCAGGGCGTAGGCAGCATCGATGCGATTCTGCCTGCACGGGAAATTGTGCTGGACATCGAGCGCGAGTATCGACAGACGCTGGCGACACTGGCTGGCTGACAATGCGAGTTACGCTCTATTCGTACCTGTTTGTTGCAGTAGGCGGCGCTATCGGAGCAATTGCGAGGTTTGCGCTGAACGTGTTCTTGCAGCGCGACGTCGCATTTCCGTGGGGCACGCTGTCCGCCAACCTGCTGGGATGTCTGGTGATGGGAATCGTCGCACAACTCGTCGCAGGGACCGCCTGGTTCAATGACGCCGGGATTATTCCGGATCAGTACCGGCTTCTATTTGCGGTCGGGTTCTGCGGCAGTTTCACGACCCTGTCGTCGCTGGTTCTGGAGTTGAACACCATGCTGCAGAAAAACGAAATCTTTTATTCGTTTTCCTACCTGGTCGGGACGCTCGCCGGTGGCTTTGCCTGTTTTTATGTTGGCATACTGTGCGTGCGCACGATTATGCAACTGCAAAGCAGCTAGTTAGTCGCTTGCCGATTTTTCCAGCAACGTGACAATTTCTTTGCACCAGTCCCTGTGTTCCGGTTTCATCATTACCGAACGTAAACAACTGATCGAATCAGTGTTTGTCACGATGTCTCCGAGGTACGGTCCGGCTATACTCAGCGGCAGTTCGATGAGGGCCAGGTGCAATCCATTCTCTGCAGCCCGTTCGAACGTCGCTCTGGCGGCAACACTGCTGGCATGGGTATCGGGCGCGTGTAATGCATAAACGACGATATCGAGCTCCGGAAGCATCAATGGCAAAAACGCGTCGCTTTCCGAAAGCCGGCGGTGCAACTGGCGTGCAGCCGCCAACGATTGATTGAGCCCGTTGGCAAAATCGCCGTCGCGTGTCAGGGGCATCAATTGCTGCGTTGCCCACAAAGCGACGGCAGATGCACCGGCGCGTGAGCATTCCAGGCTGATTTCTCCCAGGTGCAATTCGGCCGAACTAAAGTAGGTA
>TARA_R110002096_G_scaffold130706_7_pt1 | contig 11600 bp, 11 predicted proteins | sample TARA_R110002096 | Tara Oceans TARA_R110002096 (sample SAMEA4397295) | marine metagenome | biome: Polar Biome; feature: [DCM] deep chlorophyll maximum layer (ENVO:01000326); material: water (ENVO:00002006), including particulate matter (ENVO:01000060) such as... | depth 35 m | reverse complement strand
AGCCTCAGATGATTTTCTAGCTCGTCTTAGGTAGGCGTTATCCACCTGCACTTGTATCATGCTCTCTTGTGACGATGTGTCGATGCCAAGCGCAGTCAGTATGTCCTTAGCAGCAGCCCTGCCAGCTTCTTGTGCAAGCTGCGTTGCTTGGCTCTTAGTCACATAGTCATTGTCATCCATCAGTCAGCCGCCGACAAACCAGCAGGCCATACATTACTTAGTTCTTCTGGTGTAGTAGCGGCAGCGATAGCAGCATCTTGTGGTGCAGCCCTGAGTGCGTCACGGCGAGCGACAGCAGTGGTCTTGGCAGCAGCATCGTCATCAACCATTGCGTCTTGTAGCGCTACATCGTTAACTGCGAACTCAGCAGAACGAACAGCACGGATTTTATCTTGATGAATAACACGAGCAGCAACCATGTCCACTTCGATCACTGTGCCGTTAAGCTGCCAAGCATTACGGAAGCCCCGGTTATCAGGCAGTGAAGTTAAATCATCAACATCGACAATGCCTTGTGGTGTGTTTATGAAAGAAGTACTCATGCTGCCATTCTCCAAGCATTTCGGTATGTCTTTATGGGGATTTGTGAGGGGCTACAGATTACAAACCGTGGACTGTTTGAAGTAGTGTCTGACCAGATTCTCTCTGGCAGAGTGATTTTAACTAGGTATTCCATAGCTTCTTCTTCCGTAATAGGGCCAATAGTGGGGGCATAGGGGTGTAGCGCCTTGTGCTTACTCTTGTCCCAAGCGAAACCTACTTCTGGGTGATTGTTAGCCCATTTAGTCTTAATACGAATATCAGTCAGTTGGTCTTCAATAGAGCAAGTGTAGTACCCGTGCATTACATAACCCAACCAACGAGGGCTAGGTGATATAACAGTAACTTTGTTGCCTTCATCCTCTGGATCAGTCCATACAATAACGTATTGCGGCAGAACCTTTGGACAGCCACGACCACGCAAGACATCCTCACGCTGGGTCATGGTTAGTTTATCAGCGTCTTCTTTTCTCAGAAGCATTACGCCAATTCTCCGCTTAGAGTTACCATATTTTCGAGGGAATCAGTAAGTGAAGCACCTGCTTGTGAAACAAGTTGGATATCTCCTACAGTAGTCTCGCTTCCGCGCGGATTAAGGGTAGCCCCTGATCCGTATGTTGTTGCGTTAGCATTGGTTATACCACCGCCACCGTAGTCATCGTTGGTGAAATCACTGGCAATGGTTATAGTGCTGGTGGCTGTGCCATCGTCCGCAATACTAGCGCAGTTGTATGAGTCTTTTAGCGCAGTTGTAGAAACGCTTGTATAACTAGCCCAAACCTTAACCGAACTATGTGCGTACTTGATAAGGTCTGGTGGCGCATAAGTATCTTGATTGGTTTCGGCTACAAGGGCGGCGGCAGCTGCCTGAGCGGGGCCAGCAGAAACAAGATCAAGAATACCCTGAACCGTATCATCCTTAAGATTACCACTGTCATTAACATCTGAGAATAGGAAGCTGTCGCCAGCCGCTACTGTTCCGTTTGTCTGGCCTGTGATAGTTTCTCCGACAATCTTGGTAGACGAGACTGCGCCAGCAACAATCTTAGCAGCAGTTACAGACCCGTCAGGCGTTACACCACCTTGTACTAAATAATTACTCATAGCTGGCCTCTCAATAATGCTATCTCAGCATCTAATGCGTTCATCCACGTTGGGTCACTAGCTGACTCACGGATGCGCCTTGGGGTTGCTGTTGCTTCTAATGTGGCTATCTGGTCTGTGATAGCCGCCCATGCAGTGTACTCGGTAATGATGCCATCTTGTTCTGCATCTGTCGGAACAGTGCCAAGGCTGTTGGGCCATGCCGTGATAGACCCGTTTACGGTGCAAATACCAGACTCATGGTTATACTTCCAGCCGAGTGCGCTCCCTAAATTACTCATGCTAAATACTCCGTTATGACGATACTGGATGCAAGAACACCACCGTACTGTCGTGAACCTGAGTCGCCATTAAAAGTCATAGTTCCTGCATCATGCGAACCTGCCCGTACTTTGAACGTGGTCTCTGATGTGGTTCCAGCGGTCATAACATGTGTCAGTGATGCGATTGTCTGGCGGTTTGTCCCCGCCATCTGTGCGTCACAAGCAGCCAATGCACTAGCAGTACTGTCCTGAAAGAGAGCCGTACAGTTCACGCCAGCCGCAGTGTGGGTGATGTTAGCAATGACTTCAATAACGAGAGTGCTATTCGTTGCTGTTGGTGTGATTGCTAAAGTCATAAATTCAACACCCTCACTATTCTGCGGGATGGTATCATCTTGGGGTGTAACGGTTGTACCTGTGGCGACTGCGCCCGTCTGTGTGGAGACAACCTGTGCTACCTTACCTACGTCGGCAGCTACAACAGCTTCCTGTGGATCACCACTGCCATCATACTCAATGTTGTATGAAGCAGTACCACCAGCCATCTTAGCCAAGGTGACAGCGTTATCCGCTAAGTCACCAGTTTGGACAGTAGTGAGGCTAGTTCTGCCTGATAGAAAGCTCATGTCTGTACCAAGTAACTCAGACTTGCCTCCAAGGAACTGTTAGCCTGCGCGTCAAGCCAGATAGCATCGCCTACGTTAAGAACAACCTTACCTTGGAGAATGTCCAAGCTGTCGTTAACTGGGATTGATACTTGGTGTGCAAGTTCACTATCAACTCCGCCAGACCGGACTACGTTTACCGTAACCCATGCAGCAGCAGAGGCGTGGATGTTGGCAATTGTAATGCCGATCATAGTAATGGTTTGTCCAGAAGCAGCAGTTAATGAGGCTGCATCCGTGGTCGTGATGGCATAACCTTTGCCAGTTAATGTGTCAGCCATGCTAACCTCCTAGTGCTAATGCTAAACCAACCCCGACGGGGCCAGTGGGGCCTGTTGACCCCGTTGATCCTGTGGAACCCGTGTCGCCCTTATCGCCAGTACGGGAGTTGCTAATTCTAATGCTGTCGGCGTTAGCAAACGTGCCATTGCTGTCTACATGCTCGACGGTCAGGGTTACATAACCTGTGCTATCGACTGCATTCGTCACGTTAAATATGGCGTAGTTTGCGGGGGTTCCCGGCTCGACAAGCCTGATCTGACTGTGGAGTGTGCTTGTGCTGGAATCCCATGAGAGTATCCAAGCAGCAATATCTGGGTTACCAGCGTCAGCCGTGGTGTTGTCTATGTAGATTGCTGTGACTGATGCCACCGTTGCGTTGTTATACCGCAATAGACCAGCACCGGGGTCTGCGCCCGTGGTTGTTGTCGAAAACGTGTACTTGGGTTGCGCGGCGGATGCTTCACTTGCAGCAGTGACCGCACTCGCAGCAGCAGCGTCCTTGGATACGACAGCAGCAGCAGCACTGACAACAGCAGCAGCAGCACTCACCGCAGGATCATCAGTCTGCTCAAGGGCAGTTAAACCAGCGTTCCAGCGGAAGGTTTTAAGAGCTACAGGTGTAGGTAGTGTGAGATCAACGCCCGTGGTGTCACCATCAGATAGCGTCATGGAGCGATCAACCCGATCATCTAACTGCTGTGACAGCATGGTCAGGATGTCGAACTGTTGCTCAACCAGATTAGACGGGAACGGGTCGTTCTCAACAAGGTCAAGACCCTGTGTAAACTGCTCCTTGCGGATGATAACCAATGTCTCACCGGACGCAGGGGCCGTACCCATGGTCACCGTGCCGCCCGCTGCCACACCTGCACCTGTGACGGTGTAGTGGGTTGTTAATGTCTTTGTGGTTTCTGCGCCCGTGCTGTTAACAACGAGGATGACAGTCAGGTCGTCCGTCGCAAAGAACAGGTACGGAAACGTGAAACCCGTGACGGTGCCGTCACCAGCGGTGCTTGTTCTGTTAGCTGTTGAACTAATCGTCATATCAGGCTTCCTTGCGTTTAAACGACATTAACATATCTATCACAATTATCTACCCAGTGCAGTAGATAAATCAGGGCATCTGGTGTCACCGCACACCCATCGCTTCGTCTATACTGTCGGCTGCGGCTTTAAAACCTTGTCGCAAACCTGAGAGGTTGCTGTACGGTAGTGTGCGGATCAACCGATCCGTGTCACCCGGACGCCAACGGTCGTCACCGAACGTGGCGGCAAGCGCGTTGCCCGCGACTCCGCCTACACTGGCGATAGCGCCAACGGTGGGGCCACCTACGGCACCCAAGAGGTTTCGGTTTGCGTACCTACTCGCTTGGTGTCCGCCTGTGAACATCGACATACCAAGCGTTCCACGGCTCACTTTCTCAAGTACGTTGTTACCGTCTGACAGTATACCCACGACACCTGATCTATCCACACCCTCAGTCAACCACTTACCTACGGTCCAATCTTGTATCTCGTCACCCCGGCCCGCGTCCCACGTCTTGAACGCCGCAGACATAGCCCCCAACGTAACGGATAATATGACACCGTTCAGTGCGGCTATGTCGGCTTGCTGTAACCCTGACATCATTATCCGCGAAGTTGCGGACAAACCGAAACCTTTGAATTGTAAGATGATCCGTCCCGCCATAGTGGATGTTGAACTCGTAGGCTTGTCTCCGATACCGGGGGTGACAATAATTTGATCAACCTGTCGGCCTAATGACGCGCGGAACAACCGCGCAGAGTTTTTATCTTTCCAATCACCAACATTAGGGAACACGAAAGCGCCATCAGGTTCCCCGTATATCCCCAACTGCTTGGCTATTTGTCGCGAGTGATCCTCACCTATCATCATGTCGCGCAACCACTCACGCTCCTTAGTGCCGATAGTACCAGCTACATCATCACCTATGGCCTTAGTCAGACGGGATATACTGACAACCCCTGCGAATTGCTTCTGGACGGTGTTCCACGGGGCCATTAACGACACCATACCGAACGTGTTAGACGCGCCACCCAGTGCGCGCTCAAGCCGATTGCCTCGCGCGAAGTCGTCACCTAACGTGTCGGAAATGCTGTTCATGCGGCTGTTGTTTATCATGTCAGTGGCGAGACCCATCGCCCGCAACTCACGGGTCATGCGCGAGAAACCTTTAAAATCATTCAACATAGGCACAATGCCGTCACCTATTGTACGGGTCAGCCCGTGCACCATAGTTGTCCGCCCCATGTCGGCAAACGCCGCAGCCGTCATACCACCTAGCTTGGTGACGTAGTTGTATTGTAGGACGCCACGCCCCACACGGGTACTCCATGCAGTAGGATCATCAGGTAGGCCGTGTACGTTGAGTAGTCTGTCGCGCAAGGTCAGAACATCTTTCTCGTCTTGGACCCGACGCTTCTCTAACTTAGCCACTTCCGCGTCTGTCTTCGCTTCTTTTTTGAGCGCGCTGTATTCTTCCTCGATACGCTTAATAGCCGTCTCGAAGCCTTGCCCGGACAAACCCTTCTCGTGCAACGCTAGGTCAGGCGCCATAGAACGGATGTACGCCCGCATAACATTCTCTGCGTCCATCACCAGCACGTTCTCTATGAGTTCGTCTTCGATACCGAACGCGCGCTCGTGAAGTGGCGCAGCAGACGATACATTCGCTTTGCCGCCACCCTTAGATATAGGTTTCGTCGCCATGTCGTACGGCATCCGACCAGCGGGTGTACTCACGATACGCCCAAGTATTTGTTCCGCTACGTTATAAAACTCGTCGCGCGACATCTGCGCCTCGTTCAAATCTCTGGCGTTGAGTTTCTTACGCTTGGCTGAGTCTTTCATCGCAATCGTGAGTTCTTTTCGTAAATCTTTGGTAGCGGCGCGCGCGGCCTTACCCGCCTCTGTGGCTGCGACCTTGGCTATGTTGCGTGTTATCTGTGACATAGCCTTGGCAGTAACAGCAGCCGGGTCCGACAGCAGTTTCTTCAACTCACGCTCTTGTGCCTTAATGGAGTTCACCAACGCCTTCTCAGCCTTCTCTGCTGCTGCGTCTGTAGCGCGCTGTAGGGCTTTAGGTAGCGCGGCCCCTGCTGCGTCAGACGCTACGTCGGTGCCTACTTCTGTCAACTCGTCACGGATGATAGGCATTAGTTCGTCGGCGGCGATGTCGTCAGACTTCTCCAACAACTCGTTCAGTGCTTTAGACGCCTCGCGTTCAACCGCAACCCCAACGGATGAGTCAATCTCTTCAGCTAATTCTTTACGCAAAGTCTTGAAGAAAGTTCGTATAGCTGCGGCGTTTGCCTTGGCTGGCATACCTTCGCGCACCTTGGTCGCGTCAACCAACTCAGCTACGATCTTGTCCTCAAGGGCTTTGAGCGCCGCGTCGGTTGCCTCTGTGGTTTCGGTCTTTGTGCCCGAAGCCGTGCCTTTCTTAACGCCCGTCTCGATAGCTGAAATCTGTTGACGCAGACCTGCGAGCGCCGCGCGTGTGGCAGCGTTCTCTGCCTCAAACTCGTCGATACGGGTCTTCGCGGAACTCTGCTTACGGGTCAACCAATCGGTAGTGGTGTTGAGAAAATCGTTGCGGTGCTTCTTTGATTTAGTCAGCTTGTCGATGTCGTACATACGCATGAAGTACGACGCCGCCGTCTTAGGTGTAACACCTTCTGGCAGCCTACCTTGGGCTATGGCGATGTCTGTCATGGGCGTGATGACTTCTTTACGCCAGTTCGCTGCGGTCTTGTTAATGAAGGGCACTGCATCAGCAGGGACACCTGTAATAGCCGTGGCGTCGTCACCGCGTATCATGGCCTTTGCCACAGCTTCATTGAAATCGTCGGGGGCCATCTTATCATCCCCGACCTTGGCGATGTTCTTAGCCCGACGCAGTGCTATGTCACCAAAGCGTTTGGAGCGGCCTTCGGCGTATTGCACATACTGGTCGTCTTGGAATTTCAGTGAACGGTATTCGTTGCCCTTCCAATCGCGCACCATAGCTTCGGCGGATAGTGGTGTAGCCTCGTTCAATTGGTTACGCGCCAGCGTCACTGTGGGTTCCGCCAACTCAGGCAACAACTCACGGACAACGGCGCTGGGGCTGTTCAACATGCGTAACTCAGGTGTGAGGTGGCCTAATACTTTGAGCGCAGAGTCCACGGCCCAGTTGGTCTTCATGCCGTCCCGGCGCAATAGCTCAGTAGCCACCTGTGCTGCTAGTTCTTTGTCTGCGTCGTCAGGTGCCAGTTTGCCTTTAGCCACAAGCTCGTCCACGCGTGTCGATATAGCCGCGCGGTCTGTGTCACTCAAGTCTCTGACACGCGCGGCACCTGTGCTACCGCCCTGTGGTGTTGTGTCGGTCAGATCGTTGGCGACCCTAGCGATGGCGTCATCGTCAGACGCCCGCAACGCCCGTGTCGCTAAACCGTGCTTAGTAGCACCGATGGCACCACCTAACGCCCCAGAAATAACTGTTGCGGCGGCGATGTTGATGGCGCTCTCAAGCGCCGTTCGTTCAAGTTGGGTGCCTTGCAGTATGGACTCTTGCAGTGTGCCGCTGATCGCCCCCGCCGTAGCCACAGATTTTACAGACCGGGCAACACTGGTGCCGAACTTAGCCGCCTTGAACGCTGCGCCACCGGGCATCAGTATCACAGTAGGGTCCGCGAGTGTGGCTAACGCAATACCGCCCATGCCAGCCCACCCACTTGAGTGCAGAATTTCCCGGTCTTTGCGCTCGGCGTCGATCCTGTTCTCTATCTGCTTTAATTCATACGCGTTGTTTGTCCGGTGTATTTCGCGCATATAGTCCGCATCTTCAGGACGCATAACACTCAAGCCGTCGAAGTCGGGGTCCACCGCGTGTGTTTCACCATTACTGCGCGCTTTCAACGCGGTGATGGCGGACCCTATGGTGTTCTCCTGACGAAACGCAGCGGGCAGTATCTCGTCCACGAAATCGTGTTCGATGTCAGGCTGCGCCACGAGTGGGCTGCTCAGACCACTGAATTGTGAGTTACTTTCAAAGGGCATTACGGTGATATTTCCACTTGACTAGCTTGGCTTCTGGCGTCTTCTCTTACGGCGTCTTTAGCCGCCTCTAGGTCCGCAGCATCAACTTCTTTGACGTAACTTGTGGCGTAGTCGGGATACCAATAGAAGTCTGCGCCCCCGATCTGTTGTGGGACCGTCATACCCGCGCGCTCGCTGTCAGGTAGTAGGATCACAGAGTAGGTCGGAGACCCGTTGTGTTCGTTATGGGGGTTGTACTGTAAGATAACACGGGACGCGTCGAGTTCGCCTTCTATCATACCGCCCGTTGTTATGTCGGTGTATAGTTGGTTCATCATCGCTTCACTGGTGTCTTGGCCCCCACGAGGGCCGAAGTTGTAGTACAACGCGGGCGGCTTCTTCATAAGTTCAGCGGTCCCACCTTGGTAGTGGGTGCCCCATGTGCCGCGCAACGTGGCGATAGCCGAGTTTGCAGCCGCCGTGGGGTCTCCCATTATCTGATACTCAAGTTCTACCAAGCGTCGGTACTCGTCTCGTAGTACAGGTGGTATTGCGTCTTCGTCACCACCAGTGCCGATGATGTCGTCATCAACTGCGTCGCTCAACACACCCGCCAAATTGCTGCTCTCAAAGATACCTTCTTTACCTCGCATAGCAGTAGCGCGCGCATTTTGGTCGGCTTCGCTCACTTTACGCAATTCGGTAGCCCTATCGAACGCCGCTCGCGGTTCCATACCCAACTCGTTGTATGAAAAAACCTGTCTGCCGAAGGAGGCTTGCGCGTTGTTCCCTAACTGCGCGGGGATGAGGACACCGGAACTTTCCAACTGTTTCATCAAACCCGCCGCCTTAATGACTTGGTCGGGGTCGCCTGAGTTGAGCTGTCCCATGATCTCAGATTGAAGGGCGTTAGGGACGATCTTTACCTTACCAACAAAGGCCACGACATTCGCCTGTCTACTGCCTTTGTCGTCCTGTTCGGCTACAACCCACCCGGAGTTCATAGCCTCGTACCCTACGTCTACCGTCTTCATGTCGTCGGTGTCGTTCGGGTCCATTGTAGCCGGGATCGCCCCGGATATAACGCCGTTTATGTGAGTGACCTGCGCTTTATGCTCGCGACTTTCTATCACCGCTTTGTTAAGACGGGCCGCGATAGTGGTGTACTTAGCGGGTTTTATGCCTGTGCCCGTCTCTTGCCACGCGTCTCGACCGTCATCGAGATGCCCTCGTAGCTTCACGGCGTCTTCTTCTGTCAGGTCAGGTCGCTGGCTGGCTAAATCAATGTCTGACTCTCTCACCGCCCAATCGCGCTCACCTTGTTTGTCGTCGGGTGTCCCAATATCTGCCGCGTCTAATCGGTCTAACACAATGTCGAGACTACGACCCGCCTTGGCACCCCAGTTGTCGGGGTTTTTCAAAAAATCCTGACGCAGCCGTTCGCCCTCCACCCGTGCGTTTACTTGTGCATCACTGGGTGGGCCTGTCATCTCTACTATGGCGCGGGTTGCCGCCATCGCGTTGGCAGCTTGAGTGTCTTTTAGCGCGTCGTTAATCTCCCGCTCTTCTTTCACCAACACGTTTTCCAGATTTTTCCATGATAGTTCTACGGCTTGGGCGTAGGCTGCGGGAGTTAGTTTATCTTTCCACTCGGACTCGTCGGACGCAAGGTCGTCAACAAGGTCGTTCGCCAAATCTGATGTGGTCGCATTATCTATCAGGCCGTTTACCGCAGTGACCTCTAGTTGGGTTAACCAGACTTCTTGCTGCGCCGCAACAGCGGGTTCGGGGAGCTTCCGTGCGCGGAGGTCTTCCACTTGATCCAATATATCGCGCTTCGCATCTCCACTTTCGTAGTACGAAGGGTTTGTGGTAACACGGTTATTGATGATGTCCACCGTCTTCGTAACTTTGGCTACCGTGAACCGTGCGTGTTCTGTGGCCTCAAACGTGCTGGATGAAGAGATCACCGAACCTGTAAGTTGGGCGGCTTTCATGTCGTACAATTGGCGGGCTGCGTCGGTTGTGAATTGCTCGCGCCCGTCTTCCACCCACTGAGCTAAGTCTGTTTTAACCCCTGTGGTAAAGCCTTCGGCCCCCTCTTCAATATTATTGGCGCGCTCCTGAACCGTTTTGTCCCACTCGAAACCCCCCTCCACCATCAACTGCCGAACACTGGCTAACTCATCGCGCTCATGGCGGGCTGTTAGGTCTTTGGAGTAGGTCTGCAAAGCGTCCGCAGCGACCTGAAAACCCTCACTAGAGCCTATATCGCTTGCATCAGCGCGCCGCCCGCCAGCGCCTTGTCCCGTACCCGCGCCACCAATCGGTGCATCAAATGTGGTAAATGTGCTCATTATGTCACCGCTGTTCTTTGAAATTGTAGCGCCAAACCTGCGTCATTTCCTGTAGGGGTGCTACTAAAATCGAAATCGCCCCCACTCACAGCGCCCGCCATTAAGACCCCAGAGGCAGCACTCATAACACCGGAACTCATGGCGTTCTCCCCGCGCATCTGGTCTAACCGGGCTGTCGTCTCAAGCCCTGCGGCTTTCAACTCGCCGCCGTGCACTATGTCTGCAACAGCCAGCGCCTCTTCAAGCGCGCTGTCTTCGAGCAAGTCCATTTTATCTGGGTCTATGGAGCGTAAGGTGCCCATACGCTTCGACGCGACACGCTTCTGGCGCAGTGCACTAGCAGCAGCGTGTTTACGCGCGGCTACGGCATTGTTCCGTCCAACCGCAGCGTTGTACTCTCCCGCAGCTTTCGCATCTGCGCCCTGCTTCAACGCGCCCACTGCGGAAACCGCTGCGCTCGCTACCAACATCATGGTTGTGGCGGATGTCATACTACTCTCCCGTTACCAGAACGGTGTTACGGTTATCGTCGTGTTTAGCGGCTAACATATTCGTCTCATCTGTGAATTGAGCTTCTGCGTCCGCTACGTTTGTCGCAACGGTGCTGAACAACATTGTTAAATCTGTGTCGTCGTGCGCTAGAATGGCTTGCTTACGCCCTGCGCTGGCGGGCAGCACATGGTAGCCCGTCACCCGAACGCCGTCACCGTCCATAAAGATGGTAACATCACCACTGACAACCAGTGTGGTGCTTATCTTAATCAACGCGCCTGTGAGGAAACTCTGTGGAACCATGTGCAGGGTCCGCATGTAAACGCCCCCGTGTATTACGTGATCCGTGGTAAACGCGGTCTGAGGGCACTCTAGTGCAGCAGCCTCAATGCGGCGCACCTGACTGATGGCTGCATCACTCATGGCGGGTATGCCGACAGGTTTTGCTTCAACTAAGTTCACGCAACGCTCCTAAAGAATACCCGGTTAGTCTCTATGTAACCTTTCTTGGGCAGCACTTCAGCTAACCTACCACCAAACGGTGCGCTGACCAACAGTCCTGTGGCTCCAAGTTCAGCACTCAAGACTTCAGCTTCTTTCAACAGCGCCAAGCCCGCGCCGCCTTTACGCTCATGCGGGCGCACAAAGAAACTCTCTGTGGTCGCCATCATTACCCCATAATGGGGGATCACACTGGCAACAATAATAATAAGCCCTATCAGGTGGTCTTGTTTAAACGCGCCTATGACGTGGATGATGCCGTGGTCCTGCATGGTCTCGTACATGTCCACTTGGCAATTAGGCGGCGGCATACCGTTCATAGCAGCCTCTTCAGCGTACTCCGCTATCAACGCCG
>TARA_R110002096_G_scaffold15866_4_pt1 | contig 11615 bp, 13 predicted proteins | sample TARA_R110002096 | Tara Oceans TARA_R110002096 (sample SAMEA4397295) | marine metagenome | biome: Polar Biome; feature: [DCM] deep chlorophyll maximum layer (ENVO:01000326); material: water (ENVO:00002006), including particulate matter (ENVO:01000060) such as... | depth 35 m | reverse complement strand
CCTTCTTATGAAAGATAACGTCATAGCCAGCTTCTGTCAAGCCGTTACGGATAAATTTTTCAATTTTTGATCCTTCTTTACTGGCTTTTCTAACGGCTAGGGCTGCTAATTCACGGAGATTAGCCTTGTCTTCATCAGACATTGCGTCCCATTGTTTCTTTGATAAAGCTGAGCGTCTTTCTCTTTCTTTGTCTTCCATCTCTTCCCAGTAAACAGCCATGCCGTTACTGATAGCGATTTTTTCAGAGTCTGTTCGCTTCTTTCCTCTGGTCGGATGCTCATGCCGTCCACTCTCAATAGCAACGGTTTGGGCTGAACTCTTATCTCGCAGAGCAACCCCCAGAGTATTCAGAGTCCGTCTGATTTTATTTGGATAAGTTTTAAGGTCTGTGGCGATTTCGTATGTACTCTTTTGCTCGTTGACATACTGATCGATAATATACTCTTTATATTTGTTTATAAAGGCACTACTCATTCTATTATTCCTTTCAGGGTTTCTAGCCCATCATTAAAGTCGAATATACCGCAAATTTCTCTATTGCAAAAGTTTTTAATTGCTTCTGCGTGATCTTTACTTCTAGCTATAAGATTAACATTCTCATTTGTAAACGCTTCAATAATATAGCTATAAGCATTTTTAGCCCTGAACCATTCTAAGTCCCAGACATAAAAAAACTTCTTCACTGGAGCGTTACTTTTAATCAAAGAAAAGCAACTAGAAGACGAGGTTGCTATCCCTACTCCATAAAAGTTCCAAAGCTCATGAACACCCATTAAGGCAAAATGTGGCTCCTTAACAACAGGTGAAGAGTTTTCGAAAAAGACTACAAAATCTTCATCGTACTTCTTATCATGATTGTTTATAGATGTGACCAAATCATACGAGAGTTGACTAGATGAAAGGTCATCTACTATAAAACCAATTTGTTTATTTTCTTGCATCTGCTTTTTCTTTATTCTCTATATACCAAGATATTGTCTGTTTGATTCCTTCTTTAACATCTATAGGATTTATATCGAGAATCTCTTGCATTCTAGACGTGTCTAGTAGTTTTTTCATTTGTCCGTCAGGCTTCTCTGTATTCCATTCCACACCACCTTCGTATTGTAGAGCGTCAACTATATATGTCACAAGGTCTTTTATAGAGATGTCACTTCCTGTACCTACATTTAAAGGGGTTTCATTATCTTCGTATTTTTCTAATGTCTGTACAATAGCCTCTGCTGCGTCTTCTACATACATAAATTCACGCATAGGAGCACCTGTTCCCCAGCATTCTACTTCATCATTTCCTTCCAGCTTCGCTTCTGTAAACTTTCTAATTAGAGCTCCAACTACTTTAGTTCTTATTAGATTAAAAGTATCATGAGGTCCATATAGATTAGTTACGCATGCAGTTACAGAATTGAAATTGTACTGTTCTTTATAGGCTTGACTTGCTGCGTTCAAAATTCTTTTAGCTATGCCGTGAGCCCTAATTGTTTTATTAGGAAGCCCGTCCCAGAATGTATCTTCTTTTAGCACTTCCATTCCAGTATCTGGGAACGCACAGGATGTCATAATAGACACTAGCTTCTTTACACCTACATACTCGCAAGCATGATGAACATTAAGCCCCATTACAGTATTTGAATACAGGATGTCTGCGGGATACATTCTATTAAACTCAATCCCTCCGTTATATCCAGCAGCATGGATACAATAATCAGGCTTTAGTTTGTCAATAGCGGATATAAAAGCGTTTAAATCACAAAGATTGACAGCTTTATGTCTTAAAGATACTGCTTTGGCCCCTCTGTCATCCAGTACTTTACATATTGCTTTACCAAAGAATCCTTCTCCTCCAGTAACTAAAACTACTTTATCTTTTAAATCAATCATATTAACCCTTCTTCTTACCAAATGGTAACTTTTCCTCGTATAATATCTCTGAACATCATCCAGTCTGAGATCTTTGCATAAATAGGTCTCTTAAACGCGGCAGGCTCATTCTTCTCAAAAATGTAATGCCCACTCCAAGCAAATGGGTATACTACAAATGGGATAAAAGGAATGAGAAACCAGTACCAATTATACAATATCCACGCCGTGTATATTATAGTAACCAATTGTCCTATGAAATGTAACAGCCTACACTTTGGATTTTTATGTAGTGTTAAATAATGTTGATAATATTCAGTTATACTCATGAGTATTGATGCCTTATTTGTAAAATAGGAGATACTTTAATTAGCTCTTGAATTCCCGTCTGCATATCTACGTCGCAAGTGAAACCCTCATTTTCTAGCTTACTATAATCTACAGAGTAATCACGTTGATCAGAGTCAGTTCCAATTTCTTCATAATGAACAAAGCATCCGGTTTCTTGCTTAACGTATTCAGCTAACTCTCGTTTTGTCCAATTGAGATTGTTAGCCCCACAGTTATATACTTTATGTCTCCAATTCCCCGCATGCTCAAAGCCCATAGTAAAAGCTTTAGCCATATCACGAACATGTATAAACGTTCGTCTAAAATCAGCTTGGAAGATAGTTAAGATGCCATTTGTCAAAGCTTGATAAACAAAGTCGTTTACGAGTAAGTTCACCCGCATGCATGGGCTAACACCAAATCCTGTCGCAAAACGAAAAGAAACCGTATTGTCTTCTTCAGACATCATTTGTTCTGCTTTTCTTTTATTTATGCCGTATTGAGATACTGCGTTTAACGGGGACTCTTCTGTGCATACCCCTTCTACTTTTCCATAAACGCTTCCCGTAGAAGCATAGACAATTGGAATATCTTTAGAAATTAAATTTCGCGCATTTATTACATTCATTGCTCCTTCAATATTAACAGCATCTGCTAGAGAGGGCTGAGCTTTACAGGCTGGAAACCCAACAATGGCGGCAAGATGAATAACAGCATCACAGTCTTGCATTGCTTTGTTGATATGATCAGGTACGGTTACGTCTCCATATCTAAACTCAAAATCTGGATTAGTTGCCAATGGTATAATTGCGTCGCATTGACCCTTATGGAAATTGTCAAGACATACTACTTTATACCCTTTGTCTAGTAAATACCGGCAAAGAACATTTCCTACATACCCACCGCCACCTGTTACAAGAATTTTCATCTTCTATTCCTTATGTATAAATTTTACTAATTGTTTCGAGAACGTACTTAGCCATAGATTCAGTACTGAGATATTTCTTAGTGTGCTCTAAACATTCACGAGCTACTTTACTATAAAGGTTTAAGTCAAAATTTTCCATATCAATATTCCCAGTGTACGGATCAACATGAGGTGTTTTCAATACTTTTAATAACAACTCTTTTGGAAGCCATACTAAAGTATTAGGAGGACATTTGTCTAGATTCATAAAATACGGAACACATCCAGAAGCCATTATTTCATAATGTCTAAGACAATCCCATCCACCCTTAGCCCAAGTTAATCCAAAGAGACTATCTTGATAATCGTTAAGATAATCTTTCTCGTTGTCAAAAATATATGTAGCGAATGATTCATCCCTCTTAAAGGAAGGAATGACAGTACCAAAGAATCGCGACTTGTCTGAAACGCTATCTACAATTAACTCCTTAGGCATAGAGAATGAAATAGGGCGAAGCTTATCACTTAAAGGTTCGTCTAATTCTCTTTTAAAAAGCGGCCCATAATTAAGTAGTTTGTCATTATAAGATAGTTCATCCCCGCCATGGATTGTTACTAACTTAGTATCTTTAAAAGATTCTATCTCTTCTATCTCTTTATCGGTAACCTCGTCGGCATGATGAAGACCTAGTATTACATAATCAAAGTAGCCAGAGTTTGCTTTCTTTATAATGTCACTTCTGTCAACTTCTCTGTTGTCAATTTTACCAAACAATGAAAACCTGTTAGGATTATCTGCATGTAGTAAATGCAAGTTTTCTTTGTACATATGGTCAAACTCGGGAGTGTCAATTAAGTCGTCTCCCAGAACAGACACCAAGCCATGAAACAAAGAGTCTAGTTGATAATCAGTCTTCCATTCCCACCTATAGCCATCGCTAGCCCTAGCTAATTTTCTTTTTTTTCCTATAGAGTGAAACAGGACTTTCATTATGAATTACTCACTACGTCAAGTATGGCATCGTAAGAATTTGGGAATTTTAATTTCCATCCTAATTTCTTTAACTTGTCATTGCTACATATAAGGTATTTATTATCGCCTTTCCAATTCGCTTTACTACCCATCCACTTAATTGGCTTTTGAATACCTGTTCCTTCCATGACTGATTTAGCAACTTCAGTAATGCTAATATAATCATCTGGGACTATATTGTAAGATCCAGAAACATCAGAAGTAGCAAGCATTGCTAATGCGTTAATGACATCTCTAATATGGCAATAAGGTTTAAATGATCCCGGCTCATCTCCAAGAGCAAATAAATAGGGGTTACGACTGCGTATTTTCTTAATAAAATCAAAAATGACACCATGTGTTAAGCCTGCACCAACAGTAGCACACATTCTTGCATTAACAGCTTTTATCTTTCCTGAATGAGCATACGATTCTAGAATACTTTCAGATGCTCTTTTAGTAGCTCCATATACGGATATAGGACTAGTCTTATGGTTTTCATCATAGGGAGACAAGCCTATTTCGTCATATAGCCAATTCCCATAAACTATAACAGAAGATGCTAGAATAATTTTACATCCCTCTGGGCAATAATATGCTAATTGATGAGTACTGGTAATATTGTCTGCTAGGATTTGATGGGGGTTACTCTTGTCGGTTTTTACAGTTGGGTTGCCTGCTAAATGGAAAATAACATCCGGCTTTTCGTCATGAAGCATTGCGGCTACTTTTAAATCGTCGTTTAGAGCATCTTCATCATCGTGAAGTCTACCTAAATTTAAAGCGTACTGCTTTATAACCTTGTCTGGATGCGTAATTTTATTTCTGGGTTTTCTAGACACCAAAACAATCTCATCAAACTCGTCCAGATAAAGAAGTCTATTTAGAAGGTTTCTTCCTATAAAGCCATAGGCACCTGTAATTAAAGCTTTCATTTTATTTCCTTAGTATGTTTTGTTTAAGACGACTACATCCATCTTGACCGCCTTCTATCTCTAGAAGTCCAAGCATTGTGCTTACCCTGTCGATATAAGTGTGGTTTTCTTCAACCGTTTTTATGCCTTGTTTGATATGCTTATCTCGTTCTTCAGGATTGTCTTTATAATGGTGTATCAATTCTCTTAGTTCTTCTGGCGTTTTTGCAAACACTATTTCTTCTTTATTGAATAGGTCACTCATAGACTGGACAAAGTCGGATATACAAAATCCGCCTGAGTACAAAATTTTAAAAGGCCTTTCAATAATATCATATCCAAAGTCTTGAGAGTGAGGCTCGCTTATGTTTGGGCAAACTAAGGAAGACCTGAAAAAACTAGATAGGTCTTCGTCAGATATCTTTCCCAGACATTGGATTACAGGCCATCCTCCTCCAAATATTTTTATATCAATGTCTCCAACAGGATGGCATAAATTAACGATATATTTATCTAGAGTCCTAGACTTATAGTCCCAATAGCCACCTACAAACCCAACGTCACACATTAAGTGATCTTTTAGAGGAGCCTTTTTATTTAGTATAAAAGTGTCAGCAGCATGTATCATAGATACCGGATTGACACCTATATCTTTCCATTTGTTATGAGTTACATCAATCCATTCTTGAGTGTAATGATTATGTACAAAATTTGGCTTTCCTGTTTTCTTCTTTAACTTTTCTATTAATCTTTTTTCTTCTTCTCTTGCTACAAGTATAGGGTATTTATCAAGATCTATATCATCCTGCATATCTCCCCAGTCAGAAGCTCTCATCATGACTTTCAGGTCTGGTCTTTCTTCAATACATTTGATTAAAGACTCTGTAATATTGTATGTCTGGCCTATAAAAATATCTGGTTCAAACTCATCAAAAACATCGAACACAGGTTTAGAGTTAATATCCCATAAAGAGACCTCAGCTCCTAGATTTTTAAAAACTCTAGCCCAGCTCATTCTTATATGATAATGAGCGTGAAATCCGTCACTTGATATTAATACTTTCATTGTAGATCTTTCAATGAATCTATTTCTTTTATAACTGAACCTTTAGGGTCGTAACTCTGTAGTTCACACCCGTCGTTTATCATAATGTTAAACAACTCAAACGTAAACATTTTATTTTTCTTTTTATCGAGGCATAGCCTGTAAAACATATCAAACTCTTTGCCTTTAAGATAAGCTATCTTTCCCCATTTTTGATCCAAACCAAATGAGAAACTAGTGATATAATCTTCTACAATTGTCATTCCAACCTTATCCTGTCTAAGGCTGTTCTTAGAGTCAACCAATACGCAAGAAGACCCAGTAGACGTTATACCTTTGATAGTAGACGTGTTAAAAATCAAATCACCATCTATTATAAGCAGGCTGTCTGTAACTGAATTGTTTACCCCAACCCTTAAACTCTCTACCATATTTGTTTCGTCATAAGAAAAGTTCTCAACTATCCTAATATCTCGTGGTAAATTTTTGACAACTTTTTCTGATTCAAAACCAAGGACAACAATTATATCGACATTAGAAAATACTTTTTTGATATTGTCTATAGATTTTTCTATTAGGGTCTGTTTCTTATTTGCGTTCAGTAGGCATGTGGGGCCGTAGGACTTCATCCTGTAGCCCATTCCGGCAGCAGGTATAATCACAGTAAGTGGATTATCTGCTGATAGACCTGCTCCTTTATGTGTTATTTGAGTAGTAAACCTATTACCCATTTAACCTATTCTTTCTTTTCTGCATTACTTTCGTCCAGTTCTTAGCCCAAACCTCTTTATTAACAATGAAAGATGAGTTATCTCCTGTAACTCGTACTAGAGTTAGAGATTTAGGTACATGACGAATCATATATTTTTCACTAATCCTCATCCATAAATCATAGTCTTCACATGTCCTCATTGTCTTGTCGTAATAGCCAGTATCTTCTAATACGTATTTTAAAGCTTCTGAGGAAACCATTGACCCACTATGAACAATACATTCATTGACTAATCTTTTTCTACTATAAGGCTCTTTGAACTCTCTAATTATTTTATTAGTAGACGTATGAAACACATCATAGTCTCCATAGACAACCCCAATAGAAGAGTCTGTAAATAAGCTAACGCAATTACTAATTTTGTCAGGATACATTTCATCGTCCGAGTCTAACATTGCATAGATATCAGTATCACCAATAGTTTGCTCTATGCCTGCATTTCTAGCCCCGCTAGGACCGGAGTTTTCGTTCTTGATTCCTATTACCTTTATGCTTCCAAACTCACCAATCCTATCACCAAAGTAGGAGGATATAATCTTCCAAGAGTCGTCAGTCGATCCATCGTCAACTACACATATGGTAATATCTCCGGAATAGTCTTGGTTCAGCCCACTCTCGATGGCCTTCCCAATATATTCTGCATCATTATAATTTGGTATTAATATAGTAATTTTGGGAAGAAGCACTATATCTCTCCGGTTTTATATATATTAAAAATTTCTTTCCAAGTTCTAATAATACTTAGACCATCAGCCTTTTGAAAATCGTTAGCTTTCTTATTTATGTCAAAGTGACGACTTCCCCCTAAAAACTTATGGATAAACGCCTGAACCATTATGCCATCGACGCCCTTCTTATCGAAGGCTCTTATTATAGGAACGCTATATTGGTATCTTCCAACAGCGTCAGAGAGGGCCTGTATAGAGTTTTCTTCTAATATAGAACCAGACTTCAAGATAACATAATATCCATTTCCAAATTTGGTAAACATTTCGTCCACTATTCCGCAGTCTGTGTTTACATGGTCTATCTCATGAAAATTAGCCATAAGATCAATAATCAATACTTCGATTTTGTCATTCTTATTGTCTATCTTTTCTTCTACTTCTATGACAAACTTCTTGAAATCTTTCTCATCCGTATTGTTAGTTATGACGACTTTATTTGGAACTCTAGCTTGAGAAATTAAACTCTCAAAAGTAGACTTTATGTTTTTTAACGGATGATCTTCGTCTACAATAATACCAACGTTATATCTAAGAAGATGTTCTTTAGATACTCGTTCTTTTTCTTTTCCCTCATAAGCGTCTCCCCACGAAGGAGGCCTATAGTCAAAACATGTAGCATTAACAACAAAGAATTCTTTTGTTAGATCCTCTGCTTCAACTATATCAATTTTTTTATTTTTGAATATCTCAAGTTTTCCTTGACTGCATCCGTTTTGCGTATCTCCATCATAGGTCGCAAATACGCAATCTTTGCAGGAGGTTACAAGGATTTGTTCTTCTTGTTCTTCTTTTTTGGAAAGAGCGTTTTTATCAATCTTCATGGTCGAACAGCCTTTACTATATAACTATATTTATTTATTTTCTTTTGTGATATTTCTAGACCTAAAGCAGCTAAAGCTTCACATGCAGACTCCATGGTAAAATGGCTCATTTTCACATCCCAAGGGGACGAGAACTCTCCATGCATCTTTTTATTAAATTCTAGTATATTTAATTCACCATTTAAGAAAGATTTACATATTTCATATGCATCTGACCCAATCAGGGTGATAACGCCTTCATGCCGTAGCTTTCCAGTCCAGTGTTTAATTGCATCCAATGCGTCCTGCGCCTCTAAAAAATCACAAACATGATTTATAATAATCTCTTTACATTCTGCATCTTCAACATGCTTATCTAAGTTCCTGATATCTGCTTTTAGAATATTGTCATTTGCAATATTATCCTTAATATTAGATTTTGTTAATATCTTTACTTGAGGAGGTTCGTGAGTTGGGTCTATATTAAGATATCCGCTTAGGATATCCTTTCCTCCAATTGTTATATTTAATTTCATAGTTCTTCCTTATTACCATACCGAAAAATTAGAGGTCATGCCAAAAACTTTATTCCATGTTTTTATAAAGCTGTCTAGACTGAATTTCTTTAATACTGTCTCTCTTGCCTTTTTACCCATCTCTATAGCTAAATCTTCATCATTCAGAAGGTCTATAACGTATTGTTTTAACTGTTTAGGATCGTTACTAATAAATCCATTCTCTTCGTTGTCTATAATTTCTGGAATCATGCATGTAGAAGTAGAAACCACCGCACATCCGCAAGCCATAGCTTCTAATAAAGCTGTAGGCACTGGAGATATTGTAGAAGTATTTAAAAATATCCTACTGCTTTGATATTCTTTGACCAAACCTTCTGTAGTTTTAGACGGTTCAGATAATCCGGGAGTATCTCCAACAACCCTGTTAGGAAGACCTTCGATCACCTCTTGCCATATGCGGAACCCACAGCACCAGTCTCTATTAATCCAGTCGTTTACGACAGATAATGCATGGTCTTCTCTTTCTATAGAGGAGTCTGGCTTAAATTGTTCTGTGTCTATTCCGTGATGCACTACTCCAGTGTCATTCTCTACCTTCCAGCCCCAAGCGTTGTAACTATATTCTGAGATAAAGACATTAAAATGCCCTCTCATATTCCTCATGCTTTTTAAGATTTCCTCGTCCCATTGGGGATAAGGAAGTGTATGCTCCAAACTAAGCAACGGAACATGCATTAATTCTGAGAACTGTTTTGCTAATTGGAATTGTCCTGCTTTATTTTGCGATAGGACTATATCAAAATCTACATGTCTAGGTATCTGATCCATACCCTGACTTGGGTCTAAAAGCATGTAATTTTCTGGGAGTAAACTATAGATTGAATTCCAATCTTTTATACCTTCACCTCTGAAAGCGTAGAAATTATGACCCGTCTTAGCCAAGTTCGTTTCATACCTCTCATGAGTAGGGAATGTAAGTATATTAAGAGGCTTATTCTCATCTCTACAGGACTGACGTAATATATGTTGCACTGCACTATTTAGCATTGAGAATCTCTTTTATTAAATGCCCTATTTTCTTATAAGAATATTTCTTAGCTTTTTTAAATCCGTTTTTCTTCATGTCAAAATATCTTTTGTTATTTGTTTTGTGTAGATTATACACTTCCCTCATGGATTTTCTTAACGCATTAATGTCAATAGATGTCCAGTTTTCTTTAGCATTATTCAAATCAAAGAATCCACCCATATCAGTTACTGGCTCTTTACGTCCATCTACTAGAATTCCACCATCTCCAATAAAATCTTTCATCCCCCCAGCATTTGTACATATAGGAGTTTTCCCAAAACCCATTGCGTCAAAAGCAGGTATACACCAAGCTTCTCCGTAGCTAGGCATTACAAAACAGTCACAGCTATTATGTATCCCATATATATTGTCCTCACTGAGATAGTCTGTAATAATATAATCTTCTTTGTAAGAATTTACATCTTTATGTAATTTAAGCTCTTTTTTAACTCTCATGCAAAGGGTCTTTACAGCAGCCGCGCAGTCTTCTGGAGATAAACCTTCGCTATTAGTTTTTATTAGAATCGTTACGGGTTCATTGACGCCAAACTCAATATGAAAAGCTTTAATAAAAGCCTCTAAGTTTTTACGTTTATTCATATCACCAATGAAATAGAAAGTAAAATTCGTATCTGAGTTAGGAAGATCAATGACAGGGTAATCCCTACCAAACTTAGATATATCAGAAGCGTGAGGAACAATTTTGATCGGGACATTCACTCCGCTATCTAAAGAAGCTTTTTTTGCATCAGAATTGATGACCCAAGCTTCGTCCATATTATTGATATATCTAGACCAAGAGGTTGAATTAAAGTTGTCGGTTTCTGTTGCGTATAAAGCTATGTTCTTATCGAATTTGTTACTGTATTCCATCATGTGTGGGAGAACGTGCTGAATACATACATCACAACCTTTTGAGCTTTTCTGTTCTAACTGAAGAATCCTTTTAGGTACATCTGAATTTCTTCTGTTTATCTTCACAGCTCTTGGAACAATATCTAGTCCAGCAGCGTCCATAGCCATAATGTAATCTACAGCTGCCTGACCCCATCCTGTGCCTTCTTTATGATGACTTACGTACAAGATTTTCATATCTTACTTGTTCCCATTTGTTTTTATTTTCACATAGCCCTAGTATCATGTTGTACGCGGTTTCTCTATCAAATTTCTGAAAATCAGGATTAACCATTCTGTGAGAGTCTTCATTAAAATAAAGATCTCCAGCTCCTTCTACATAAATACCATAAGATAAATCTCTGACAAGACGAGCCTGCATGTAAGTATTTAGCTTGCTTGGATCTCCTAGCACGTCAGTGATTAACCATTGAGCATACTCCGTGTCAGATAGGTTTGGAGGAAGCGACAAGGACGGCTTATGCACATTTAGAGGCGACTTCCATGTATCCTCCTCGTTCTTTATTTCTACACTGTCAAAGTGATTTTCCCATTTTTTAGCGGTGTCGTCCCACTGATAATATTTCAGGAAGTTGTCTCTAATCATTTTGCCATTGAATCGGATCTGCTCTTCGTCAAGTTCAAAGAATTCTTTTAGCTTTAAGGCTGCGTACTCATTATCGGGTATAGCTCTAGAGCAACCTGTTTCCATCTCTTTATGCAGGGATTTTACTTTTAAAGGAGTTCCTCCTAGCTTTCTAATAA
>TARA_R110002096_G_scaffold86990_7_pt1 | contig 11622 bp, 9 predicted proteins | sample TARA_R110002096 | Tara Oceans TARA_R110002096 (sample SAMEA4397295) | marine metagenome | biome: Polar Biome; feature: [DCM] deep chlorophyll maximum layer (ENVO:01000326); material: water (ENVO:00002006), including particulate matter (ENVO:01000060) such as... | depth 35 m | reverse complement strand
TGGGCGGAGATTTACCATGGTTTGGTGTTGGAACAACGGTTGCTCCTTTTGAAGAAGCCATTTACAGTTTAGATATTGATGAAATTTCTATGCCAGTAAGAACCCAATTTGGATACCATATTATACTTTTGACTGGTAAAAGAGAATCCGTTCCTGCGCGAAACGTTTCTCATATTTTTCTTAGAGCAGAGCCCAAAGAAAATTTAGAGAAAATTAATGATATCTATAGTAACCTTGAAAAAGGCTTACCATGGGTTGTGGCTACGGCTGATTATTCTCAAGACAAACTATCCTCAGAGAAGTCTGGAAATATTGGGTGGGTTAAATTTGGCAGAAACTTCAATTCAGATTTTGTTGACGTTATTATGAAGGTGGACCCTTCACTTCCTTATAGTAAACCTATTAAAACTGTTTATGGTTACCATATTTTTAAGATAGATTCTGTAGAGACTTTCAAGAGTGACGATGAAAGAAAAGAATCGTTTATGAAAGAGTTTCTATCATCACCGAACTTTAAAAAAAGCAATTCATTTGTATTAAGCTGGATGAAGGATAATTATAGCTACAAACCTAATATGCCAGTTTTAAAAAATTATATATCGTTTATTTCATCAAAAGACACTACAAGGTTTAAAGCCATTTCAAATCCAACAAACAGCTCTGAAAAACTTTTTTCTGTTCATAATGAAACTATAAACGTTGGCGATTACCATAAATTTATAGTTGAAAATTATGGTAGCGCAAGAGCAATTGAGTACAGAAATGAATGGCTCGATGCTTATGTTGATAAAGTAATAGATGAGCAACTAATACCTTTAGTTGTAAAAGAATTTCCTGAGTTTGAAAAACAATTGTACAACTACAAAGTCGGACTTTCAGTTTATAAAATAAACGATGATAATATTTGGGGAAGCGCTAATGTTGATAGTTCTGCTCTTTGGAAAATTTACAACGAGAATCCAACCGAGTATAGCTTTAAAGAAAGAAGCTATTATTATTTACTGAGCTCTAATGATTCAACCCTCCTTGATGCGGTAGATTTTGTTAAAGCAGGTAACGAGCCGGATAGCATTCGTGCTTATTATCCAAAAGTTGCGGTTCTTAGAGACTCCTCTGGAATTCAAAATGAAGAATATCATGACATGCTAGCTAACTTGAAGCCTAGTACTTTCTCAAAAGAGTTTGAATACAAAAAGAGAAAATCATATCTGTACTTAAATGATATTTTACCTGCTAGAAAAATGACTTTCGATGAATCATTTAACCGATTACTAGCTACTTATCAACCAGAAAGAGAAAAGAATTGGAATGCTAAACTGCATAATAAATATAAAGTTAAGGCTGATTTGAAAAATCTTAGAAAAGCATTTAAAGAAGAACATTCTAACTAAAATGAAAAGAGCGTCTCTCCTATTCATTTTAGGCACTCTTTATATAGGGTGTGCAAAGCCGACAAGCACAACAGAAGTTGTGCTTGCACGGGTAGGAAATAGTGAGCTCACACTTAAAGAAGTTCGCAAGCAGATTCCTGATAGCTCGATATTGGAAGATAGTATAGGCGCCTTTAATTTGTACCGTGACCAATGGATTGAGCGTCAACTAGTTCTTCAGGAGGCAAATAGGCTTAACATCTTGAGCTCCCCAGACGTAAAAGACCGTCTCAAATCTATGCGTGAGGAAGTTATTATTAATAGCTTTCAACAGGCAGTAATGAACACCAACTCTAATAGTGAGCAAGTTACTAAACAAGAAGCGCGCAGATACTATCAAGAAAACAAAGATAAATTTGTACTTGATGAACGGTATATTCGCTTTAGACATTTAATTGCTGAATCTTTAAGTGATGCTGAAAGTGCTAAAAGAAATTTAATGGCGGGAATTTCTTGGGATAAAGTTGCTGAACAGTATTGTATTTATCCGGAGTTAAAAATCAGAGAATCTGAACACTTTTTTCCTGAGAATACCACTTTAAAAGACTATACGGTACTAAATAGATATTTAAAGATCATTGGGATTTCTGAAATTTCACGAATTGAAAAAATTGGTACACAATATCACTTCGTCCAACTCATTGAAGAACGAGTTGCGGGTGAGCACCCAGATTTAGATTGGCTCGTAGATCAAATACAAAACTGGTTAACTCTTGAAAAAAAGAGAAGATCATACAACTCCTACCTTAAGAATCTTTATCTTGAAGGTCAGGCAAATAATGAAATAGTAACTTTCGACGTTCTACCTGAACCAACTGCAATGCCAGTTAAAAATGATACATTGAACTTAAATTAGAAAATGAAGAATTATATCCTGTTAAGTCTACTTCTTTTACTTGTTGGTGGTAATGTTACCGCTCAGTCAACTCCTCAAGTAGCAGATCAAATTGTAGCTATCGTTAATAGTCATGCCATCTTAAAATCAGATGTAGACCAAGGAATAGCTGACTATCTCCGCCAAGCGCAGTTTAGTCAACAAGAAATACCTTTTACAAAAGAACTTTGGTATACTTTTCTTGAGTCTGAAATTGATAATTATGTATTGCTTGAAAAAGCAAAACTCGATTCCATTACTATACCAGATGAAAAAGTAAACCGTCAGATGGATGCTCGGGTTCAACAACTAATTCAAAGAGCTGGAAGCGAACAAGCTTTAGAACAAGCTTTTGGAAAATCTATAATACAGTTAAAAGCTGATTTTAGAGAAGATTTCCGAAATCAATTGATAGCTGAAATGGTTCCTCAGCAAAAGCTGTCTACTATAAAAGTAACTCGACCTGAAGTTTTAGAATTCTTCAATTCTATCCCAACAGACTCATTACCTACTATTCCTGAGCAAGTAGCCCTTTCACATATTGTGGTTCTTCCTCCCCCAAAAGCTGACGCAACTGATGGTGCTTACAAACTTGCTGAAACTCTTAGAGATTCAATTATAAACCATGGAGTAAGTATTGAAGATATCGCGAAAAGACACAGTACAGATGGTACTGCTGTAAACGGTGGTTTACTTCCTATGATGTCATTAAATGATTTAGTTTCTGAGTTTTCTGCTGCGGCTTCAGCATTGAAACCTGGTGATATTTCTGAAGTGGTAAAAACTGAATTCGGTTATCACATTATCCGATTGAATAAGAGAGTTGGAGATCAAATTGAAACTAATCATGTGCTTATTAAAGTTGATGCTAATCAATTGGACGATCAATATGCTATTAACAAATTAAACGCCATCAGAGATAGCTTATTAAGTAATCCTGACTATAAATTTTCTGACTTTGCTAAAAGAAATAGTGAAGATCCATCCACAGCTCAATCAGGTGGTAAAATCGTGGATCCACAATCAGGTGAGCGGTTAATACCACTTACTCGACTCGACCCAACCCTATATAGAGTTGTACTTTTAATGGATGAGTTAGGCCAGATTTCCGAGCCAAAGCAATTTAATCCAAATAATGCGAACTCTGGTAAAGGATTTAGAATCATACGTTTAGATAAACAAGTTGCCGAGCACGTTGCAAGTTTTGAACTCGATTATGAACGATTAAAAGCAATTACCATGCAACAAAAGCAAGCCAAAGTGTACAAAGAATGGCTAATGGAACTCAGGAATGAATTTTATATAGAATACCGAATTCCAAAAATCACAAACGGTAAGTCTTAAATTATGTCGAATACGGTTGGTACAGTAGCTTTAGCTAAAGAGTTTAAATCTTCTTTCGAGTCTATAAAAGCAGAAATTCACAAAGTTGTAATAGGTCAAGAAGATATCATTGACTTATTGCTTATAAGCTTATTTTCTAAAGGTCACTGTGTGTTAGTAGGTGTTCCAGGTTTAGCTAAAACATTGCTCATCAAAACATTAGCTCAAACTCTAGGTCTTTCTTTTAGCCGTATTCAGTTTACTCCCGATCTTATGCCTGGGGACATTACTGGTACCGAGATTATTGAAGAGAATAAAGAAACTGGACAAAAAGGATTTAAGTTTATAAAAGGTCCGATTTTCGCGAATATTGTATTAGCGGATGAAATTAATAGAACCCCACCTAAAACACAGGCTGCGTTGCTTGAAGGTATGCAAGAATATCATGTTACTACTGCAGGTGAAACATACGACTTAGACACTCCTTTCTTTGTATTGGCAACTCAAAACCCAATTGAACAAGAAGGCACTTATCCTTTGCCAGAAGCTCAGCTAGACCGTTTTATGTTTAATGTATGGGTCGACTACCCTTCTTTTGATGAGGAGAAAGAAATTGTAAGTAAAACAACATCAACTTCTAAGGTTACGCTCTCTTCACAAATTGACAAGGCGAAAATCGAACAGTTTCAGGAATTAGTTAGAGAAGTTCCCGTTCCAGAAACTGTGCTTGATTACACCATTAAATTGGTTTCATCCACGCGACCAAATTCTGAATTTACTCCTGATTTTTCAAAAAAGTATTTAAGCTGGGGCGCTGGTCCTCGTGCTTCACAATACCTTATACTTGGAGGAAAAGCTCGTGCGCTATCTCAAGGAAGGTTTAATGTTACAATTGATGATATTAACGCATTAGCAATTCCGGTTTTACGGCACAGAATCGTAAACAATTATGCTGCTGAGGCTGAAGGTTATACTACTGTTAAGTTAATCGAGATGATTATAGAAAATTTGAATTGAGGTGGATTTCCAGGGCTTTCAGAATAATCTTCCTGTAATTATTACAGTTATAGTAGTAGCACTCCTACTTCTATTGTCTTGGTTATCTTATCGTGGCTACGATACCATTTCGGGTTTATCTAAATTCTTTCTTTCTAGTTTACGCGCTTCAGCACTTCTGATTCTTTATTTTTTGTTTTTGAATCCCTTTTTTAAAACTGAGAAAACAATAGAAAAACCTTCAAAAATTGCATTTTTCCTTGATGACTCAGAGAGTACTTCTATAACAAAAGGTGAATATGCTGGCTCAGAAAGTTATTTAAAACTTCTAAATAAAATTGAACGTCGTAAACCTAGTAATGTATCTCTTAATTATTTCGGTTTTTCTAGTAATATAGAACCTATAAAAAGAGACTCATTAGCTCTTAATAAACCAGCTACTAACCTTTCAGAGGTTGTAAGCTATATAAATTCTTTAGAAGCATATAATAGTGCGGTTATAATATCTGATGGAATCATTACGTATGGAAAGAATCCGGTTATAGAAGCTCGAAACTCACTAATTCCAATTTATACGATTGGCATTGGTGATACCACAAAAGTTAGAGACCTCGCACTTTTAAATATAACTACCAACTCTACAGGCTTTTCAAATACCAAACATGTTGCCACGATAGATTTATCACAATATGGCTTTGAAGGAAAAACGATTTCGATTTCTTTGTTCAAGGACGATATCGAACTACAAACAAGAGAATTAGTGTTGAGTTCAAAGAAAGAAATTGAATCTGTAACTTTCGAAATAAGTCTAAATGAACCAGGTTTAAATCAATATATAGTAGTTATTGAACCTATTGAAGGAGAATGGATTACATCAAACAACAAAACTAGTTTTTCAATAGACGTACTGGATAGTAAAACTCGCATTTTACACATAGCTAACTCCGTCCATCCAGATATAAAGACCATTCGCTCAATTCTAGCTGCAGATGAAAATTTTGAGCTAACCAGTTATGATTTTTTAGGAAAATCAACTTCCTCAATAACAGATGCCACCAATTTTGATTTAGTAATTATTCACGGATTCCCTTCTCCAACAATTTTTACTAATTTAGGCTTAGATATTGATACCCTCCCTACTTTATTTATAAATCTCCCACATACTTCTAAGATTGATTATAACACTTCGTTTGTGCTTGTAGAAGATCTCTCGCAGCAACTTATAAAAGCAAATCTGTATTTTATTGGAGAAAACAGAAACCATCCAATTCTAGATAATATTGAGGAAGTTGATTTCACACGCTTAGCACCTGTCTATACTCGTACGCGAACTAAGTTATCCAAACCTGATGCTACAACATTAATATCTGCTCAGCTTCAAGGTGTCAATTTAAGCTCACCCCTCCTCTCTTTAATTGAACGCGGAAATATTCGAAGAAGTGAGTTGCATGCTTTTGGCTGGTATAAAATGTTTTTGAGTAATAATTCAAATGAACGCGAATTTGTAACAGTTTTAATCAATAACATTGTTAGTTGGACTGCCACAGACCCTGACAATAGACTTCTTAAAATTGGAACTTCCAACAATACCTATACAGTGGTTGAGAATCCAATAATCAACGCTAGTTTAATTAATGAAAATGGATCCATAGAATCCAATGCTACAATTAACCTCACTTTAGATTCGGAAGAAGCTACTACTAAAACATATACTCTTAGTAATATTGGGAATGGATTGTACAAACTCAACCTGCCAGCTTTGCCAAGCGGGAAATACAATTACGAAGCAACTGCAATAAAAGAAGGTAGATCTATCGAATCTCAACAAGGAGCGTTTCTAGTTATCGAGTCAAGCTCTGAACTTGCAAATACCACTAGGAATGATGAAATCCTTAGGGGAATATCTGAAAGGTCGAATGGCTTATTTCATCCATTCGATGACGATTTTTCAATTTGGGATGATTTAAAGAATCAGAACCTACTTGGAACCACAACTAGTGTTGAGGAATCATATTTATTCCCAGTTAAGCATGTTTTCTGGTTTATACTAGTCCTGATTCTTTTAGCTAGTGAATGGATGTTTAGAAAGAGGTTTTCACTTCCTTAGATCTTATTTGGTGTCATAAGTTTTAACTTCAATAGTTGCTTCACCAACTTCAGTAGCTTGAAGAATATATATCTGGTTGTATACGCTTTCATCAAGTTGCGGAAATTTCTCCTCGCCTAGAACTACATTTACTAACATAGGCGTAGTGTTTGAATGACCTACAATAAGAACCGTTTGTCCTGAGTATTTTTCAAGAATTGAGTTTATTAAAGCTTTAGGATCTTTTAGCCCATACTCTTCAACATCAACTTCATAATACTCAGAAGATGGTTTTGCTGTAAACTGAGTTCTTTTATACGGAGTACTAAATATAGCATTGATCTCTTCATACTCAGAAGAAAGAATATCTCTAAGGAGTATTGCTCTAACTTCACCCTCAGGAGATAGTGCTGGGTCACGAGTTCCATCATCTACTTTTTCCGCATGTCGTACAAATATTAAAGTTGTAGAACTTTTAACCTCTTCTTGGGAAAATACATCAAGAGTGAACGTAAGCGCTAGTAATAATAGAAGTATTGATTTTTTCATATATAAATTAGATTTGTTCCATTCATAGAATATAAAAAAAGGCTGACCATATACGTCAACCTTTTTTTAACCAGAACTAGATAAATCTAACGCTTAACTTGGGCTACAATAAAACCGATTAATGCGATTAATCCGACACCAAAAAGTACAAAGTATCCAAAAGAAAGAGGTCTAGACTTTTCTCCCCACTCATCAACTTTTGAGTCGATACTAGCCATTTGAACGGTGGTAAGTACATCTGCCTCAACCAAATACTTATTCCAATCATTCATGATTTTTTTAGACCAGAGCGTTTTAAATGCTTTGAAATCATGGTAACTATCTTGTTTAATAATATTCCCATCACTAGTAACCGTCGCCTTTGTTACAAAACTATCTAATGCTGCAAAAAAACTTTGGTTGTTATCAAAGGCATCAAGGTTAATATCTTGGTAATCCAGATAATTATCTAAAGAACTCCACATGGCATAAGATGCACTAGCTTTCCATTCTTCAATGTCTGCGCTAATTCCATGCTGCCACTTATTCTTATTATTGCCACCATATATAATTACAAGTTCATCACCTATCTGTTTCCAAACATTATCTACCTTTTTTTGCAACGCATACATTCTAAGGTAATCTTCAGTAGATAGAGACTTGTCGTTTACTTTAAGAGTCTCAATATTTTGATCAACAATTGAACTTATCATAGAAAGAGGATTATCAGTATTAGATAGAGATCTGTCATTGTTCTGACGAGCTAATTCTTTTACTGCATTCGGGTTTAACTCTTTGTATGTAATAAATAGTGAATCAACTATGTCAAAGATGAATTCATCTCTTTGCTCCACACTTTTTCTATAATTGCGTACCAATTCAGATAGCTTTCTCTCACTTTCTTGTGAGCTCGCTATCGCTATTCGTAGAGAATCGCTCCTTTTAACAAGATTTGAAATCTCTTGTTTATAATTGCCTAATTCATCTGAGAGCATGGTTAATCGCTCAGTCTGATTCTCAATAATCAATAATTTGTACTCAGTAGTTCTCGCATCACTTTTTAATTTTGAAATTGCTGAAGCATAAGATTCAGGATAAAGGGCAAAGTTCAACAATTCTTCATGCTCAATATTATCCAATGCCAAATCATCAATAGCTAAAAGAATGCTATCAATTCTGTTTACGCTATTAGCTTTTGTGATGGTTGTCTCTAAGGATGTGTATCTAGATTCGAACTCTTTTTTAACTTCATAATCTGATTGTTGTGCAGAGACTGAATACGTAGATATTACGGCAATTAACGTAACTAGTAGTGTATTAACGAAACCTTTCATGACTTTTGCTCCTTATTTTGAATACCTTTTTCATTTAAACTGAATGACTGTAATGTCTCTTTATCAATCAGTTGCACATATGGTGACCTTAAATTGAAGGCCGGTGCAATTAGTCCCTGCTCAGAAATATGAATCTTCTTTTTCAGTTTTAAGCCGTTTTTAATGGGTTCCATTACATAAACGTTAGAAAAGCCATCGGCAGTAATAAAGTAAAATCCTTCCGAATTTCGGATAATTCGTACTTCATCTACAGAAACAGATGAAGAGTCTTTTGTCTCTTGAAATTGGAATGGAAGAATATTGAATGATAGTGAGTATCTACTATCATGAACTTCACCATTTGAGTTTGGTGTAAGTACACTTTCTACTTGTTGAGAATAGTTGACGTCTTTAACGACAAATGTTTTGCAAGAAGTACCCACAATAAAAATTGTGGTAAAAGTAAGTAAAAGCCGGAAGTGTGATATTTTTAGCATGATTATCTCCTGATATGATTGGTGAGCGTTTCAACAATTATATCAGGAGATGAATGCTTTGTTCCTTCTAAAGAACGATAATACTATCGATAAATGAATCATTCAGATTTTCTCTGCCATTGAGAAATCCGAGTTCAATTATAAATGAATAGCCCACTACTTCACCACCAAGTCGTTCTACAAGTCGAGTAGCGGCGGAGGCTGTCCCACCGGTAGCAATTAAATCATCATGAATTAAAACTCTATCACCTTTTTTAATAGCATCTACATGCATTTCAACACTATCCGTTCCATACTCGAGAGCATAGCTCTCAGAAATAACTTCTGACGGAAGTTTTCCTGGTTTTCTTACTGGAACAAAAGATGCTTCTAAAAGCTCTGATATATTAGTTCCGAAAAGAAAACCACGAGACTCTAAGCCAACAACAACATCTATTTTCTTGTCAAGAAAGGGTTTAGTAAGTGTTTGAGTAGTTAATTTTAACGCCTCTTTGTCGGCAAGTAATGTAGTTATATCTTTAAATTGAATTCCTGGTTTTGGGAAATCTGGAATTGTTCGGATTTTACTCAATATAAATTCAGAAATATTGTCTTTTTCGATCGGCATTATCAATAGATTTAACTTTAAAAAAAGAAGATAAACAAACCAAGTACATGGAAAAAACCAAACCTACATTATGGCGACCTCATCAACAATTTATGCAGAAAGCATTGCTCTTAGCTGAAGAAGCCAAACGTAAAGGTGAAGTCCCAATAGGTGCTCTCGTTGTTAAAGACCAACAAATTATAGGAAAAGGCTATAATGAGGTTGAGACACTAAAAGATCCTACCGCTCACGCTGAAATGATAGCTATATCTGCCGCGTGTGAAACTTTGGGCCAGAAGTATTTATCTGGCTGTACACTCTATGTTACGCTAGAGCCTTGTGCTATGTGCTCTGGTGCTTTAGTATGGAGTAAAATAGATACGGTTGTATTTGGTGCGACTGATCCAAAATCTGGAGGTTGTGGTTCACTATTCAATATTTCAGCGAACAAAGAGCTTAATCATCAGGTCAGTGTCATTCAGGGGATACTAGAAATTGACTGTGAGTTTTTACTCAAAGATTTTTTTCAATCCAAAAGACGCTAGCGACGGGCAATTAAACATTTGATTAAGCTTAATACTCCTATTGGCTTAACACCTCTATCAGCATTAATGGAACCTATTTTATAAGCAATATTCCATTGTTTGAGTAGAATTTTGATTGCCAAACTGAAGTTATACTTAGGATCAAAGACATTCGATGATGTGGAAATAACACCATCCAATGCAATTACGCTAATATCTTCCCCACGCCTCAAATGCTCAGGACTTGGAACTCTTATATCGAATTGTCCAATATGAAACCCTTTTAAGCTTTTGCCTATACGATCTATGATTGATATGAGCTCGGGCGTTTTAAGCTCATCTGCATCCAAATACAGAGCTCCTTTAGAGTACAAAGCTAACTCAACTAATGGAACAGACTCTCCTTTCTCAGGAACATCATATAACTCATGTACGAATTTCTCTAAATGTATATTTGCTAAACAAATCGCTCTCTCATCATTTAAGATAAGTTCCTCAATTGTTTGTTCGCCATCCCCTATGAGAAACAATAATTTTTTCTTTGTAATGGAAAATATGTTCCCACGCTCTTCATTGGGATAGCGATAATAAAATATTGCAAATTCTTGACCAGCTATAAACTTCTGAAGGATGTATTTCTCAGATAAATCTTTAAGCTCTTTAAGTAAAAACTCTCTGCTCTGAATAATTTTTACACTTCCTCCATATTTTCCAGAGTCTGGTTTTAGAACAACCGGATAACCAATAGATTCGTTTTCGATAAAAGAATCACAAAGCACCAGATTTTTTTCGAGATCGGATTCATTACTTAGCACAATATAAGGAGCAATAGATGCATTCTCAGTAATTTGAGAGAGTGTTTTAGACATCGATTCCCCTTCGTCTATATGAGCATTTGCTGCAGTAAATACTGAGATGCTTCGATACTTAAACCAAACTTTGATGAGACAAATAACTACAGGTGAATATAATATATACGTTGGCCAAGTCTTCCAGTTCAACTTTCGAGTAAATTTCCCTTTGAGTATTCTTCTTCCACGATAAGTAAATAATGGTACAATGAGCTTAATAAATAAGTATGTGGTAATTACAAATCCAATTAAACCCCAAAGAGCATATTCTTGGAATAACGTAAAGTAGTCCATCATTTGTTGGCCTAAGGCTACAGAGAGACCTACAATCAAGGGGGTCCAAATTATAGAAGACAAACCAAAGTATGAAAAGAACATTAAGAAGCTTGACCCAATTACACCTGCACTAAAATACGTTGGGAACCGAGTACCAGGTATGAATCTACAAGCTAAAATTATAATAGGACCTTTTGCTTCAAACCAATGGTAAGAACGCTCTAAATCTTGTTCATTTATAAACCAACTAAATGGTTTCCTTGAAACAGCTGACTTTCCTAACCATCTGCCTGCCAAATAAATAAAAGTATCACCAATTAATATGCCGAATAGACCTG
>TARA_R110002096_G_scaffold430722_2_pt1 | contig 11628 bp, 6 predicted proteins | sample TARA_R110002096 | Tara Oceans TARA_R110002096 (sample SAMEA4397295) | marine metagenome | biome: Polar Biome; feature: [DCM] deep chlorophyll maximum layer (ENVO:01000326); material: water (ENVO:00002006), including particulate matter (ENVO:01000060) such as... | depth 35 m | reverse complement strand
TCCCCGCCAGTCTCAGTATTTCCAGCCACAGCAGGGTCAACATCTTGATTTTCCGGCAGGATTAGGCCGCCCGTAATATCTATGTCTCCATGGTAATCAATAGACACAATGCAGCCGGACCGGGCTTTTTCTTCATCACTGAAGCCCATATGAGATTCTAATATTTCATTCAGTTGCTGACTGCGCTTCTGCAAAGTTTCGGCTTCTACTTCCAATTCTTCTGTCCAACCTTCCGCGTTCATATCATTCAGCTGTTCTTCCCGTTTCTCAAGTTTGGCCAATTCTTCAGTAGTCTCAGCAGGCACGCCGATGGGATGTGGATAAATACGGTCAAATTCATTGCAGAATCCATAGCTTGTTTCCTGTATCACATCTGCCCATTTCCAACCTTCTGTCAGAAGCTTTGCCGCATGGTCTGCAAGCTTTTCTTCTGCAAGTTTTGTCAATAGGGCCGGGTCTTCGAAATAAGCTGTATCTTCCTCGAACAGATCCCGCAGAACACAGCCGCCTGCAGTTTCATAGGCCTCAACACCGACAAAAGCCCCAACGCGGGTTTTGGTGGAAAGACGGTCTTCTGTAATAATCTTGCGGATATCGTGAGGGTGGTAACTATAGGGCTGTTCCAGGATACGTTCATATATGGCCAATTGCTGTGTGTGATCATCACTCAGGGTCAGAGCCATCAGGCGCTCAAGGTTGATTTTATCCTCCCGAAACCCGTCAAGAATTTCCGGAGCCAGTCTGCCCAGTTTCAGGCGGCGGCGGATCAGGGATTCTTCAACCCCAAAACGCCTGGCGATGGAGGAGGTTGTTTCGCCCTCATCGGCCAGTTTGCTCCAGGCTTGGAATTGGTCGGCGGGCGACATCGCCTCCCGAACGATATTTTCAGCAAGTGAAATGGCCGTCTGGTTGTCATTTGATATCTTGCAGGGAATGCCATAGTCTTCCGGCAACTTACCTTCCGCACACAATGCCTGAAGAGCTTCAAGACGCCGACCACCAGCGATCACTTCAAAATGATCTTCAACAGTTAAAGAGGATTCAATAATGAGGTTCTGCAACAATCCCTGATCTTCTATACTTGCCTTCAGTTCCGCAAAGGCACTTTTAGAGGGGGCCACTTTACGGACATTTTTAGGGGATTTAGTCAATTTATTAAGGGCAATAGTTTTAAACATTGAGATGTCTCCAAGATGGCCGGGAAAAGTCTCTCTCTTCCCTTTCAAACCATCAGAAAAACATCACTCCCCTTTTTCTCTCCTGATAATCGCGGCATTAAAATGGATAACAGATTATTGCACCGGCGTTCTCAATGGTTGCGGGGACAGGAACTAAACGGAAATTGACACGACGGATAACAATGTAACCTGAAAGGTGTCTAAGAAACTCGGGGAAATTCAGGTCATCGGTTCGACATGAAACCTTGGTGCTTCACCGAGAAGGGGGTAGAAATTGCAAGAAGGCTCCGAACGAGGGTCCACCGAACAAAGTGGAAGCGGAAACGTTTGGATGCCTTGCAAGCGCGGGGGCGCAACCCTTCGCTATTAGATAACAAAAAAAGCCACAAGAGGGGGAAGAAGTTCCCTCCTGGGAAACATCAGTACCAAACAATCAGACATTCTGATTATGGCATGTAAAGTTCCAGCAATTTATTGGAAAACTATATAGCCTCCAACAGTACGCTACCAACTCAGATATACGCATAACACTAAGTATTTGTATCAAAAGTGATATACTTTGGAAAAATAAGTTAACACGCTCATCTAAATATAATATTTGAATGGCTGTGGCGCTGCCAAAACATTAGGAGCCGCGGTTAAAATTTCACCAATAGCATCCGCAAATTTGAGTGTTACTGGCTGCCCATCTGCAAAAGTACATCCATTAAAATTAACTTTTGTGAGGGCTAGAATGTCAGTTACTACTGTTTCAAGGTCAGCTTGTCCCCAATCGATATTTACAGCTAAAGGGTTTGGGGTTTCAAAGCCTGGATATGTATTGAATCTTGCCACATACCCAGTAGTCCAAAGATAAGCCATCCGCTCGTGGACGTGCATATAAGTGCCTCTAGCAGGAGGTTTTAACGCCAATCTATAAAGCTTTAAATCACCTGTAGGTCTTATACGAATTCCAACTAATTTTGTACTTTCCGGTAATGCAGCTTGAAACCCAGACCATTCATTTTTATCAAATCGTGTTTTTCCATGAATAAATACTTCTTTTGGTGGGGAGCCATGAATATTTTCATACCCTTCAATCACCATTTCCATCAGCTCTTTTGCTTTCTCCTTAGGCAAGTGAAACTGTTTTAATCTGTCTGAATACCATGACCCAATAGCACCCCGAAATACTAGGCCTTCTCCAGAGCTTAAAAATAACTGCGCACCACAGCACGCATTACCTGCTGCGGGATCACTGGGATCTTTTTTGAAGACGATACCCACATAACAAACGCCCTTACGTATATCCTTCAATCGCCAAGGCGGGCCTGAAGACTTGTAATAAGATGTAGTACATAAATTCCAAGCAAGTGTAGCAGGGTCTTGTGTTTTACGATTAGGCATATCGCCAAGCGTGGAAGCGCTCTCTAGCGTCCCCTCTCTCACAATCTGGATTACTGCCTTACCAAGCATTACTGCTTTTAACTGGTTATGAAAATTTAGCTCATACCTCTGGAGGTCAGCTTCGGCATTATCTTCCTCGAATAATGAAGGAGCCTGTAAGAGCTTTGCAGCAACTTTTTTACTTAATGTTGCTTTCCCCTTAATGCGATCTTTCATCGGTGGGGCTTTGGTTGGCCGACCCCATTGGAATACTTCATCAGGGATGACAACAAACCAAAAGTCAGGAGTAATATCAGCTTGCTCTAACAAATATTTGTTAATAGCATCTGCATAGATATCTACAGTATTTTTAACCGCTTCATGGCGATTTGTTAGACGAATAGAGTTGCAAACTTTATCTTTTAGCACCTTAATGCTGGCAATAGGCCTCTCAGGCCACTTCAAACCGAACACTGCCTCAAACCCAGGAAAACCAGTATGATGAGCAACATTTTCTTTATGTGCAGGAATATATCCTTTAACAATATCGCTCCACTCTTCAAATAGCTTAAGTCCTTCTGTACAGCCAATAATGCCAAATTTTAAAGCTGCTGTCTCTGATATGGATTTCACTGGTCCATATAGATATAAGCCATCTTTAGGGTGCTCTTCACATTGCTCGTTCGCGAATTCCAAAAGAGGTTCTTTGATGAAGTTGATATAAGGTTTACTCATCATCGTTCTCCCCAACTTCCACTTTCAAAAATGCAGGGTCGCTAAGGCGCATCATTTTTTCTTCATGATCACTTTTTTCTGCGACCTCATCCGTCAAATCATACCTCACCGGATCACCTTTAATTGAAATGGGTATATCAAATAATTCCGGCTGGCCTGAAACTTTCACAAAGGCATCTTTTGCCAATGGAATAAGAAACTCTTCTTCATCATTCGACAACCAGCTACAAAAACCCAACATCATGCTTCGCCATTTATCATTAAACCACATATTGGTTGTTGACCTTCGAACTGAGTTTAAACGCGTCTTATTCATAAGGGGTTTTTTATCCGCATCAGTTATAATAATTCGGGGTTGAAGCATCAAAACTGGGTTGTCACCTAGCATTGGTTTTGCAGTCATACCAAGATGCCAGTGATATCTAGTTGTTAAAGAACCATCATCATGTTTAATTTTACCTTTAACACCAGAAACAACGCGATAACGTGGCTGGTCATTAAAATCCCGATACTTCAACTTTCCGTCTTTCAGAAGGTCTTCAGGAAACCACCAAGCAAGATAATGTGACATCGGATACTCGATGAGACCTTTATCCCTCATAAAACTATCCCACCCTTGGCGGATCATTGAGGATACTTTATTTTTTGCATCATACGGTTTAATCCCCAATATTTGACCCGTATTGCCTTGTAGAAAGTTTTCTGTTTTCAGAGTTCCTCTATGCTTTATTGGGATTCTTTCACCTAAAGCTTCTTGGATTTCTTCTTCACCTGCAAAACTGACAAGTAGGCGACTGTGATCACTACATGGCAAAATACAGCTTGAAGCTATCGATCTTGGTTCACCTGACTTTACTGGCAACTGAAAGTCATAAAAAAATATTTCGTCTGGAAGTGACCTAATTGAAAGCCAATTTGATTGGAGCCGTTCATTTTCTTTCTCAATAGCTTGCTTCTGGAATTGATGAACTGATCGCCATTCTTCCAATGAAGGTTCAGACATATTTTCAGAGAAAGGTACAGCATCTCGTTTAAGAACTTTTATCAATGAGCTTAAACCACTTGCCCAATTCTTGCTTGCGTCAATGCCATTTAATCTGATAAAATCGATTGAAAAATCACTAAATTTTGTTTCATCAATCCTTATGGGAACAATAAAATAATCATCATTAAGTTGCTTCTTCATAATGTCAGCAAGAGCAACTTCCTTTTGGATACCATTCCATAAACGACCATTTTCATCAAATGCTTGCTCAGAAATAACCAATACAAATTTAATCGTATCATTTCGCAATGCATCCTCAATATCTTGCCAAAAATCTTCCCCCCCAAGTAGCTTTTCCTGATCGCACCAAACTTTATATCCTGCCATTGCCAAACGTGAAGCCAGCCATGTCGCAAATGCATTATCGCTTGGTGTTGCATGGCTGATAAATATTGTTTGACGATCTGTCATCACCCTAAAGTTTCCCCATAATAAGTGAATTCAACTTGATTAGTATTGTTGCTGATTTTAGAAACTAATAATCCCGACATTCCTATTGGAAAACGCTCGTTCAATTCCCCTAGTGGCTTGAACGATGAATCGTATAAGAGATTTCTTCCATCTTCATGAACTTTCAAGCGAATATGTGTATTTGCCTCTGGCACAACATCATCGAACCAAGTTGCATGTCCGTTAAAATGCTGTGCTTCCCATTTTTTATTTGCTGCACTGAGTTCGTTTTTCACAAAATCATGCCACAGTTCATTCGTCTCAGCAGTAGGCCACACATTGGTCGATGCCAATTGCCACACTGCATCAGACTCGATCCACTGTTTTAGACCTTGCCCATCAGTAAAATCTGCCTGAGTACTTTCTACTGCCCATATTGCCGCCCTACGAGAAGTGAAACCTGCTTGCATCAAAAGTGCCGCTGAAACATTTAACGTACCCGTCTCAATAGCGGGGACTGCATATGAAGTTTCAAAATCTTCTAGGGTGAACATGCCATCAATAGTATCGCCATTTGCCGCAGCACGTACCTTAATAGCTTCCATCCCCCAAGGCATACGATACACCAGCGCATCTTCAATAAAATCTAACATTTGCGCTGCTGGCTGGTCTGGTTCCGGAATTACTTTCTCACCCCTCAACCACATACTAAGCAACATCTGCCAGTTATCTGGTAACTTCTTGGGTACGAAAGGTGGAATTTCAAAGAGTATTTCAGCAAGCCGAATAAATTCGGCAATAGCGGCATCAACTTCTTTATTTAATATTGCCCCATTCACCCTTATCAATAGACTGTTAGCTTCTTCTGCTATTAGGTCCAATTCCTGTCCTGTTGTCAGTCCAACTCCAGCAAGATAATATCCTTTTCTTTGTGAAGCTGTAGTTTGCTGCCAGATATTGTTTGCCCTCTGGATTAATGTCTGCCTGAAAACAGCTTGTATCCCCTCCTCCCAACGTGTCGAGTGCCTCTCCCAAAGGGAAGATGCCAAAATGCTATCAAGAGCATTAGCCAATTCATCTATAGCTATATCATTATCTCCAACTAAGCTGAGGATCGCCGTGTCAAGATAAACAAGATACCTGCTCCAGTCAGACTCGGCTTCTTCACGACTTTTTTCCCTTTCTCCAATCACAACAGGGCATTCCCATGTTATGGGCATGTTGGCTATATATTCTAGATATTGATCATGATCTATATTACCACCACCTAAGGCAGCCCTTATGCGCAAAATGAGAGATATAACAAGTCGTAACATCCCACTCTCAAGTGACAGTTGCTCAGTATCGTTTAAAAGTTCGGCCCAATCAGCCTGTCTCCGTCTAACTTTATCAAACATTGGATAAAGAACCAGCCCCTCGACATCGACAAACGCACGTCCTGCACGGCCAATAATATTTTTGAACTCAGAAGGCTTTATCAGCTCTCCGTTTCTATGCAGTCCATGAAACAATATGGATGTTGCTGACAAATTTAATCCTTGCGCCAATGTTGGCGAAGAAATTGTCACTTTTAGGGAGCCACTTCTGAGAAGGCGTTCTACTTCTTTTCTATACGGTGTGGGTAGAGAGCCATGATGAAGAACAACACCTAATTGTAAGCAACCTAGAATCGGATGATCCTCGCCAAGCCATTCCTGCCCTATGAGTAAGGCATTACGAATAACTTGTTCATCATCAAGTTGCGGTTCAAAAAAACCTTGCCTATTAGCTTTTAGTATACGATCTGCATACCCATTAACTGACGCCTTCGTAGGGCAATAAATCAAAACACTATGATCATCAGCCAAAAGGCGCTTAGTTGTTGCAAGCATTAATTCATGTTGATTATTTGGAAATAATTTTACCCTAGTTCCAATATGAGGCGGAACTGTTTGGATATATTGCGGCACAAAAGTACGTTCATTTTCGACTTCCATCTCCAGCCAGCCACGATTCCTACTAGGCTGCCACCGGACTTCTCCAAACCTTAGTCTTGTAGGGCGCCAATCAGAAACTATGGCATCTCCCTCTTGGTCTCGCCTTAACCAATTAACAAAGTCATCAAACTCATCTCCAGAAGGCAATATTGCTGATAAGCAAACAATTCTGCGCAGATGAGCATCTTCTCGCCTTAGCAAGCGCTGAATTTGATTTTCATACCTTATCTCACGCTCATTCAGGCCAATCATATGCCCTTCATCGAGCACGACTAGACCAACATCATCAAGAATTCCGTGATCATTACGGAGAGCAAAATCAATTTTTTCAGGTGTAGCAACAACTATATGGCTTTGTCGTAAAACATCGTCTTCATAGCTACTACTCCCCATACTACCGTACAGCGTGGATATTTTAAAACCCAAGGGAGTAAACGTTTTTCTAAGAATTGTTTCCGTTTGTGCAGATAGCGCTCTCAAAGGCGTTATAAATATGACCCTTCGATTTCCTGCCAGACATCTAAGTATCGCAAGCTCTGCAATTCGAGTTTTTCCCGCACTGGTCGGTAAAGAAGCAATTAGGTTGTCGGCCTCATCCATAGTTCGGGATGCAGCTTCCAATTGAGAAGGCCAAAGCTCTAGTTCTGCTATAGAACGCTTGTATAATGTGGCGATGAACAGTGACCGCAAATTATTCCATGAACCGATTTCGCTTACTGGCAGGGTTTTGTGAAAACTTGAACTCCACAACTCATGAAGCAACTCAATAGCCAGTCTATTAGACCACCATTGCGGTACCATCCCAAGATCAGATGTAATTTCAAGGCCTCTTTGAAATTGATCAATAGCATTATCATAAATTTCATCTTGGCCGACTTCCAACGCCAGTAAAAAAGTTACCATCGCACCAGTAAAGTTTTCTGTAAGCGCCATATCAATTGCCTTGATATGAATGTCATCAGCCTCTTGAATATCTTCGTCTTCCAATTGGCTGGCAAGCAACTCTTTGATAGCCTGATCAGAGGCTTTACCCGTTGCGCACCAATCAAATGACATGGCAGCTAATTCATCCATCTGCCGTAAAATTAAATACCTTAGAGCTATTTCAGTCTGGGACAAATTAGGGGTGTCGGACAATTTGGAAAGCAATGAATAAGCTCTTGCCGAAAAACGACCCAAATGAAATGAACAAGCGGCAACCAAAATATGAAAGGCATAGTTAGACTTTTCTCTGTCGTCATTCAATATAGCAGCCTCAATGGCATTTCCCGCTAATTCAAACCCCTTACGGCAAATGCCGCTATATTGCTCATGACCGTTTAACTTTAAAGAAATGGATAATACACCATAGCCATGTGATAAAAGGTTATAACCTAAATTTTCTGAATAATTAGGAGCACCCTCAGGAAGAACTCCATTACGCATGATAATAGATCGACTTTGCCCCTTTGAGAGCATTTCACTGCGGTAGCCTACTTCAAGTGCTTCTGTTAGTTGCTCAGCCAGCGCTTCAATACTCATAATTCTTCTTCAATCGTTTCGAAGACATTTTGAATAATGTCCGTATGAGAAGGAGAATATATCCCCACAGTATTTTGGAAAAAATTACCTGAATAGCTTCGCTGGTCAGCCTGATGAAAAGCCGTTGGATCGTTTCGGCTATATGTAAAAAGCATATGCTCGATCTGATTATCATCAACATCGCTAGCTGTATTAAATTTCAAGATTGCACAGGCTTTATCATCCTCATTTTGGTCAAATAATCTATCGGCTATAAAACCCAAGGAATGTGGTGATGGCCTGCCATCATTATCATCCAACGCTTCACGAGCTGTACTAACTACATTAGTTGACAATGCTTGCCTGCTTTTAGCCTCCATTTTAAGAAAGGCAATTTTCTCAGTGTCATCTTGAGGGAAGTACACACCTATAGCATCATCACCGCGCATAGACATATTTCTATGATCTTTATGGCGTAATCGTTTCACAGGAATTTCAAAGTTTGTTTCTGCTTCAATATATTCAGACGCGATAATCTCCCCGAGATCTCCTGACCTTATGTTTTTTGTAGTTGGCAATTTCGCTTGTAAATATGCAGCAGCCTGCTCTTTACCTAGGCGTGCAAGCACCCTTGAATAATGCGAATTAAAATGATTTGGTGTCGCAGAAACGAGCTGTTCAGCCGCCTCATCAACATCATTTATAAAACGTACATCCAAGCTATAACCCGCAGAGTTATGTGCCGTGGTAGTAGTCCAATCATTAATATTCATTCTTCCCCCAATCACTCATATAAATGCTTCTAGAAGCCAATGAAGGCATCACGAATATTTGGTAAGCTCTTGCCAACAAGCTCAGTTTCCATTGTACGCTCCATTTCTAGCGTATCAAGATACTTTAAAAAGACCAGCCTTGATGATTGTGCGGTATAATCTAGCTCTGTCGTACAGCAAGCTTCATTACGCAATATTTTGTCAATATTTTTAAAAACTTGTTCGAACATATAGTTTTTGATTCTCCCCTGAAATATGCATTTAATTTTATACGAATGACCTTAATGGCAAATGGCTATTACGGCAAGAGGTTGTAATAATTAAACCTAAATCTCGCATTGCTTTACCCTTCGGGGCGTTGCGGATGTCCCCGCTGGAATGGGGTGTTGGAAAAACGGTTTGCCGGATTGAAACAGAGGAAAGGCTTTTCCCCACACATAGCCCTTAAAACCCATAATCATTGTCTGGCTTAGCTTTGACAACAATATCTGTGTACGCTGACCAACTGGCAATAGTTTGTCTTAACCAAGCATCTGACATTTCCAGTCCAATACCAGTTCCTGTTATAATTAAACGGCGACAAAATTTTTGTAATTGGACTTCTGGAAGTACGGGTAATGATTTTATTTGCTTAACTTGCTCACAATTATCCTTATCTGAAGATGAGTCACTAAACCACTGACCGATTGACGTCGGTAAGCTTGGTAGCGTGCTTATCAATGTACTGAAGTATTATGTCATCCGCAACCATCCCGCTTGTGGGACAGAAATAGCCCCTTGCCCAAAAATGCTTTCCCCAATAACGCTTGCGAAGTTCGGGATACTCTATCTGTATCTTGCGCAAGGAACACCCCTTGACCTTGCGCATATCCCTACCAGGACATCTTCTTCAAAGCCCATGCGGCCCTTGCCCCCACATAATAAATCTGGCGGCATAATGCCCACATGCAGACAGAAATGCAAAATCTCCTGCCGGGGAGACTTTCGCTTGCCTGAAGTCAAAAAAAATGGCTGAAACCCAACAATATTGCTAAAATTTGCACTGATGTCCTCAGACAAATTGCATCACTCACCCAAAAATGAAAATGCTCTCTGAAAAATCTCCATGCAGAGAAAAAATACCGCCCAAAAAAACCTCGTGAGATTTTCGGGAATTTTGCTTCTCTATGGTGCTTTATGGCCCTCTATATTTTGCTATAAATTGTTACCCTATTGTTACCCCGAATGATTTACGAGGCAACTTATCATAAACGAGAAAAGGCAGTAACCTGTTGTGGTTACTGCCTTATTTCTTGGTTGCGGGGGTTGGATTTGAACCAACGACCTTCAGGTTATGAGCCTGATAGATACACTAGTAACTATCTATAAATAAATGATTTTACATTTTATTTTTCGTAACCGTGTTTCAAACCGTGCTAAATTCATGAAGTTGAAAAGCTGTTTTAAAGCTCACCGGAAGCCATGAATTCTTTATGCAATAATTTGTTTAGAAAACACATTAATAGTACTTTACGATAAATCTCTACCTCTAACCCCACAGGTTTGACATAGGTACTGCCCACATTTTATCACCAAATGGGACAACATCATTCCCTCTATAAAGGACTATACCACAGATAAAATCATCCTCTGTCAATGCTTGCAGAGCCTCTAATCCTTTAAAGTCAGACTTTTCAACCCTGTCTCTTGATTTAACTTCAATAGCTGCCAGCTGGCCATTTGGCTGCTCCAGCACAAAGTCTGCCTCTTTATTATCTCCGGTGCGGAAATGATGCAGATTAAAACGACTGCCTTTGTTGGCAATAAGCTTCAGCAATTCTGTCGCTACAAAGTTTTCCAATACATTACCAAACAACTCGGGACGATTTTTCTCTAGGTCACTCAATTCATATTGAAGAAGATGACATAATAATAAAGTATCACAGACATAACCTTTAGGGGATTTGACAAGACGTTTCCCAATATTACGATACCAAGGCGACACCTCAAAAGTTAGAAACAAAAATTTCAGAAGTGAGCGATAGTTTCTTGATGTAACATGTACTAAACCAGCATCTCGTGCAATATCTGCATCATTGATCAAACCACCCGCTCGACTGGAAAGAATACGCAATAAATTTGGCAAGGCGCTTAGTTTTTCGATTTCCGCGAGAGCCCTTACGTCACGCTGCAAGATCGTGGTCAAATAGCCATCAAACCATTGTACCCGTTCATGACTCTTTACCCCTGACATTTCAGGAAAGGTCGCAAGTCGCATGACATCCGTCACTTTGCGATTACTATCATTCTTAAGAAATTTTCTCGCAAAAAGTCTTTCGATAAAATCGCCTTGGCCATTCAAAGCTTCAGCTCCAGAAAGAGGATAGAGCGTCAATACGCTCACTCTACCCACTAAAGGCTCCGACAACTTAGGCAACGCCATAATATTCGCCGAACCAGTAAGTAGAAAGCGTCCTTTTAACTTACCACCTTGCTCAAGCCGCAATTCATCAACAACACTTTTCAAAGCTCTAAAAATTTCCGGTACCAATTGCACCTCATCAATAATAAGAGCCCCCTCACGTTCTTTAAGATACGTTTCTGGCGAATTGGAAGCAGCAGACATCTGTGTTATACTGTCAAAAGTTACATACTCAGCGGGAAACTCTTTCTCGGCAAGTTTTTGG
>TARA_R110002096_G_scaffold163266_2_pt1 | contig 11638 bp, 10 predicted proteins | sample TARA_R110002096 | Tara Oceans TARA_R110002096 (sample SAMEA4397295) | marine metagenome | biome: Polar Biome; feature: [DCM] deep chlorophyll maximum layer (ENVO:01000326); material: water (ENVO:00002006), including particulate matter (ENVO:01000060) such as... | depth 35 m | reverse complement strand
CCCCGATCCGGGCGCCAATGTTGTACGCGAGAATACGCCCCAGGATGATGCCGCGTTCTCCGGCCTGCAATACATCGAGGTCGCCCTCGACCATATTGATTCGTCCGGCGGCTAATGCTGACTCGTAGCGAGGCTCGACACCGTGCACGACGACGGCGACCAGGTCGCGACCCGACTGGATCATGCCCTCCATCTGGATAAAGGGTGCCGCCGCCCGCACGCCGGGCTCAGCAGCCACGGTATCCGCCAGTGGCTTCCAGTCCTCTGTCCTGCCGTCCAGCGCGCCGATCGATCCATGCGCAGACATACTCAGGAGTCGGTTACGCAACTCCCCCTCGAAACCGTTCATAACTGACAGAATTACGATCAGCGCAGCCACCCCCAGCGCGATTCCAAGCAGTGAAATCACCGTAATGAAGGAGACGAAGCGAGTACGCCTTTTGGCGCGCAGATAGCGCAGCCCGACGAAGAGTTCGACAGGATTCAGCATCGGCTCGCATTAAACCACATTCAAGGACTTGTGACGCAGTTCGCATAGGGTTATAGGTTGAGCGGTGCTATAGTTATTTAGTCAAACTTGGGAGTAGTACCAATGATCAAGCTGCGAATCGTATCCGCCGTCGCTGTGCTGCTGGCTCTCGGCGCCATGGCAAACGCCCAGAACCTCAGTATGGACGGTGTCTCGGCAGGTGCCAATGACGGGCGGCCCACGCGCGGTATGACCCAGGCAAGTGTTGAATCGAAATACGGCAACCCGGTATCCAAACGGGCCGCCGTTGGCGACCCACCCATAAGCCGCTGGGAATACGCCGATTTCGTCGTATTTTTTGAATATGACAAGGTGATCCACGCCGTTGTAAAACGCTAGTCACGGTAAATTTTGCAGCCCGGGTCGGAAACGGCCCGGGCTTTTTTGTGTCTGTGTAATAATCGCCTCCCCGCAACACAATCCAACCAGCAAAACCGAATACTGCTTTGAAATATTCCTTACTGAATCCCGACACTCTGACAATTCCGGCACCCGGGCAAGACACTGCCTGGGGGAGCCTGATCGGCGCAAGCACAGCGCTCGCCGCCGCGGAACTGGCGCACTATTTATCGCTGCAACGGGAACGCCCACTGCTCCTGTTAGCAGAGGACTCCCGCCACGCCGACCAACTCGAAGCCGAGACGCGATTCTTTCTTGGCGAGGATTTCCCGGTGCGGCATTTCGTCGAGTGGGAAACGCTCGCCTGGGACAGCTTTTCTCCGCATCAGGACATTATTTCGCAGCGGCTTGCGGTTCTCGCCGAGCTGCCGACGCTGCGACGTGGCGTTGTTATCGCGACCAGTGCCGTTTTGCACCAGCGACTACCGCCCCTCGACTACGTTGCGGCACACTCCTTGTCGCTCGTGACCGGCCAGACTCTGCCACGGGACGAATTTACGCAGTCGCTGGTCGCTGCAGGCTATTATCGAGTGCCGCAAGTTTCCGAACACGGCGAATTCGCCGTACGCGGTTCCCTGATCGACATCTTCCCGATGGGCACCAATATGCCGGTGCGCATCGATTTTTTCGATGAGGACGTTGAATCGCTGCGCTATTTTTCAGCGGAAACGCAGCTATCCGGCGAGCAGGTCGAGGCCATCAATATCCTCCCAGCGCGCGAGATACCCCTCGACGACGATGCCGTTGCGCGTTTTCGCAGCAGCTACAGAGAACGATTTGAAGGGCAGCCAGGCAAGTCGCGCGTCTACAGGGATGTCTCGGACGGTATCGCGCACGGTGGTATTGAGTACTACCTGCCGTTGTTCTTCGATACTACCGCGTCGCTGCTTGACTATCTGCCCGACAATTGCCTGGTTCTAAAACCCGATTCGCTTGCGTCGCTGATGCAACAATTTGTCTCTGACGTCGGCGAACGCTTCGCGATGTGCAGCCTGGACCCGGAGAGGCCGATACTGAGCGCGGATGAGACATTCCTGTCACCGCAGCAGATCGAAACATCACTGCAGCGCTATTCCTGCATACGCTACTCCACCCAATCGCTCGCCGCGGGCGCCATGAATTTTGCGACCCGCCTGCCGCCGGCGATGAAAATAGAAGCCCGCTACGATGATGCTTCTGCGGCGTTATTAAGTTTTCTGCAAGACTTCGACGGACGCGTACTGTTCGGCGCCGATTCACCCGGCCGCCGTGAACAACTGCACGATCTGCTGTCGGGACGCAGCCTCGACCTTGCACGCCTTCCCGGTTGGCAGAGTTTTCTTGACGACGGGCACCGCATTGGCATTGTCATCGCGCCACTGGATAACGGCGTACTGCTGCCCGATGCCGGTATTGCGATTGTCAGCGAGCAACAGCTGTTTGGTGAACGCACCCGGGCACCAAAACGCAAGCGACTCGGTGAGCGCGATCCTGAGGCCATTATTCGCCAGCTCAACGACCTCGAAGAAGGCTCTCCGGTCGTGCATGCCGAGTATGGCGTGGGCCGATACCTCGGCTTGATCACGCTCGAAGCCGGTGGCATCGAGGCCGAGTTTTTGCACCTGCAATACGCGGACGGCGACAAACTGTATGTGCCCGTGCACGCGCTGGAGCTGATTTCGCGGTACACCGGCGCATCACCGGATAATGCACCACTGCACCGACTTGGCAGTGACCAGTGGGAAAAAGCTCGCAAGCGTGCCATCAAGAAAATTCGCGATGTGGCCGCCGAGCTGCTCGATATTTACGCACGTCGCGCTGCGCGGCCGGGACACCGCTTTCGCTGGTCGGAGAGCGACTATCGGTCCTTTGAAACGGGCTTTCCATTCGAGTTGACCGAAGACCAGGCGCATACCGTCGCGGATGTGCTGGCGGACCTGGAATCAGAGCAACCCATGGACCGGGTCGTCTGCGGCGATGTCGGATTCGGCAAAACCGAAGTTGCCCTGCGTGCGACATTCGCTGCGGTACACGGCGGCAAGCAGGTCGCGGTACTGGTACCGACCACTCTGCTCGCGCAACAACACGGGCAGACATTCCGCGACCGTTTCGCGGATTGGCCAGTGCGCGTCGAAGTGCTGTCACGATTTCAGTCTGCCAGGGAAGTAAAAGACATAGTCAAAGGTTTGCAGTCCGGTGCAGTCGATGTCGTTATCGGTACGCATCGCCTGCTGGCACATACGCGAGACTTTAATGATGTCGGACTCGTGATCATCGACGAAGAGCATCGATTCGGCGTACGCCACAAGGAAGCAATCAAATCCCTGCGCAGTGAAATCGATGTGCTGACAATGACCGCCACCCCGATCCCGCGCACATTGAACATGGCACTGGGCGGCATTCGTGAAATGTCGCTAATAACCACGCCACCGGAGGAACGGCTGGCGGTCAAGACCTTTGTGTCCGAGTGGAACGATGTCATCGTTCGCGAAGCCTGCCTGCGCGAGATCAAGCGTGGCGGGCAAGTCTTCTTCATTCACAATCGGGTAGAAGATATTGGGCGGATTGAACAACAGCTGCAAAAGCTGGTTCCGGAAGCGAGCATCCGCGTCGGCCACGGCCAGATGCCGGAGCGCGAGCTCGAGCAAACCATGCTCGATTTTTATCACCGCCGCTTCAATCTCCTGTTGTGCACGACCATCGTCGAAAGCGGCATCGACGTGCCAACTGCGAACACAATTATCATCAATCGCGCCGATCGATTCGGGCTTGCGCAGTTGCACCAGCTTCGTGGGCGCGTCGGCCGCTCGCACCACCGCGCATATGCCTACATGCTGGCGCCACCCAAGGCATCGATGACTGCGGACGCGGTGAAGCGGCTCGAAGCGATCGACTCGCTGGAAGACCTGGGTTCCGGCTTCACACTGGCCACGCACGATCTGGAAATTCGTGGTGCTGGCGAATTGCTCGGCGACACCCAGAGCGGTCAGATTCAGGAAATCGGCTTTTCGTTGTATACGGAATTGCTCGGCCGCGCGGTCGAATCCCTGCGCGCCGGTAAGGAAGCAAACCTGGAGGCACCGCTCAACAGCGGCGTGGACATCAACCTGCATGTCGCTGCGCTGCTGCCCGACGACTATGTACCGGACGTCCATCTTCGCCTGATGCTGTACAAGCGCATTTCCGCGACGGAAAATGCCGCAGATTTGCGGGAATTGCAGGTCGAGTTGATCGACCGGTTTGGCCTGCTACCCGCTGCAGCCCGCAACCTGATGCGCATTGCGGCCATCAGGAAAACCGCGCTGGCGCTCGGCATCGAGAAAATTGATGCGGCCGACCAGGGCGGATACCTGGTTTTTGCCAATGAAAGTCGTATTGACCCTGTCGCTCTCATACAATTAGTGCAGAATGACAGTCATCGATACCGTCTGCAGGGCTCGCACAGGCTGCAGATTACGGCCGATATGTCGGATACCGAGCAGCGCTTTCGTACCATTGAAAAATTGATGCAACGGCTGGCGCTCAAGAACAGCAAACAGGACGAAGCATTGCATGCCTAAACGATTTTCACTATTGCTGATTTTGCTGGCCACGGCCGCCCTTGCACAGGATGAACCGCTCGCAGATCCCATCGAAGCACGCCGCTATACCGTGGAAATGATTATTTTTGCGTACGGCTCCGGTGTTTCGTCCGGCAACGAAATATTTGTGCCCGATATGCCGCCCGAAGAAGAATCTCAGATGATCGACGAGTTTGGCGTGGTACGGGACGATACCCTGCAATCCATCCCGGAAACCACACCGGAGCCTGTCACCGAAACTTTGCCCGTGAGCGAAACCGACGAACCCGACGTACAGCGGCCGCTTGAAATCGAGAGTCTGGATGCAGCGGATTTTGAACTGATGAATGTTATCGAGCACCTGGACCGGCTCGATGCGTATGAACCGCTGGTACATTTCGGCTGGACGCAGGTCACTTACGCCGACCAGCCAACAGAGGCGCGTCCATTGAGTTATTTTGTCACGCCGCCCGACGGCCTGGCAGGCGATATTAACCTGTACCTCAGCCGCTATTTGCACCTCGCACTGAATTTGCAACTGGATGCTCCGCAACGCGAACCCGAACTTTCCGCGGGGGCCAGTAGCTTCGCCCCGTCCTACCCGGTTCGCTATCGCATTAACGAAGATCGAATATTTCGCAATGGCGAATTACGCTACTTCGACCATCCCAAATTCGGAGTCCTCGCGAAGATTACACGCGTCGAAGAAGAAGATACGCAAGAAACGCAAGACCTTGAGGAAACAGAGTTACTCGGCTACGGCAGCGAGTAGTTCTTCCAGGAACGCACGTGCTTCCTGTTTCTCATTGCGAACGTCGGCAACAGCAACCGCATAGGAAACCGTCACAAACTTCGACGTCTCGGAACGCGGATGATGCAATCCGAGTTCGCGTACGGCAGTTGCGATTCGGCTGGCGAACTCACGCACACCGTCTTCATCAGAGGCATGTGACAGGACAACAAATCGCTGCCCGTCGGGTCGTGCCACGACATCGCTGGCACGTCGAAGACAGCGGCGTATAGCCTGCCCAACACGCCGCAGGCAGGAGTCCGCTGCATGCCGGCCGAACACCTCCAGGTACGCAGCAAAATCGTCCAGCGTAAACGTCACAACTGACAACTTGCTTTTTTCCCGCTCAGCAACCGCCCAGTCATGTTCAAAAACATCGGTAAATGCACGCGCGTTTAGCAGTCCCGTCACCGGGTCGTCCCGCGACAGATCCCGAATACGTCGCTTCGCCTTTAGCAACGCATGGTGCATCTCTGCACCCTCCGCAGTTCCAGCGCCGGTACCGGAACGCCAATAGACCGCGTAGTAGGTTATGGGCTCTTTCTTGTTGACCGATAGCGGTCGCATGGCCAGCAGGTACTCTCGCTTGTTGCATTCAATCGGCAAACTGGATTCTTCCTGCGACCTTACTGTCTCGCTGACCTCGAGCGCGAGCTCCCGGCCGGCCAGGTTCTCGATCACGTCGGCGAAGGCCTTGTCGAGAACATCGTTGTCACTGATGGTCGAAAATGCCGGGTTGGCAAGCACAACCGGCCAGTCCGGTTGATCTATGCGCACCAGCAAAACCGGCTCAGACGCCGCTGCTATCACCTGCTGCAGAATTTTTTGGCTGACTGACTTCACCTGTTGCTCGCTGCTTTGCCCTTGAATAACTGCCGCAGCAATGATTCTGCCTGACGCCGTGCTGAACAGGTGCTCGCTTCGACGTCGGCGTGAATCGGTGTATCGCTGCGACCCGCCGCCCGGTTCACGATCAGGCTCAGACAAGCATAGGACAATCCCAGCTCCTGTGCGATCGCAGCCTCAGGCATTGCTGTCATTCCGACGAAGTCTGCGCCGTCGCGCTCAAGGCGATCGACTTCGGCCGCTGTCTCGAGGCGTGGTCCCTGTGTTGCAGCATAGACGCCGCCATCATGGCAATCCAGGCCAGCTGCGCGCGCCGCCTCAAGCAACGCTGTACGCAGCTTGTTCGACAACGGTTCGGTAAATTCGATATGTTCAAGCGCACCTGTGCTGCCGTCGTAAATCGTGTGCTCCCGTCCCCAGGTGTAGTCCAGGATCTGGTCCGGCACCGCGATCTGTCCGGGTTCGCGAACGGCACTGATCACGCCGACGGTGTTCAGCGCGATCACCTGGGTCGCACCGCACTCCTGCAACGCAAGCAAGTTCGCCCGGTAGTTGATCGCGTGCGGCGGAATACTGTGCGGTTCGCCGTGACGCGCGAGCGACATGACGCGATGCCCTTCAATGACAATCGTCTTGACGGCCGCCGACGGCATGCCGAAACGTGTTTGCGGCCGCGAACCCTTATCTTGTTGCGAAAATTTTTCGAAGCCGCTGCCCACAATCAATGCGTAGTGTTCAGGCATCGAGGTGCAACTCCGGTCGCTCACTGAGTTCTGAAAACCGCGCATGAGCTTCCTGCCACTCCTCACTTGCAAGCAGGGTTTCGCGCAACGGCTGCCCGGTACCGTGCAGGCGCGCCAGCCGCACCAGTGACAGCGGGTTCGAATATTCATTCAGTGCGTCGACTGCTCGCTGCGCCCGGCTGCGGTCATTGCACACCAGCACCATGTCACAACCGGCCTGCAACGCACGATTGGCGCGCTCCGGCATGCTGCCGTAGGCCGCCGTTGCTTTCATGGTCAGATCGTCACAAAAAACCGCACCGTCAAAACCCAGTCGTGCACGCAGCTCGCGCTGAATCCAGTAGTCGGAAAATCCAGCTGGCATGTCGTCGATTTCGCGATACACGATATGCGCCAGCATAACGCCGGCGATTACACTGGTATTGATCAGGCTTTCGTATGGACGCATGTCATCGAGCAGCAATCCGTATTCGCGCCGGTCGACCGGCAACTGCAGGTGGGAATCCGCAACGACGGCGCCATGGCCGGGAAAGTGCTTCGCTACTGCTGCCATACCGGCACTGCGCAAGCCGCGTGCAAATGCGCCGGACAGCTTCGCAACCGCATCCGGTTTGCGGTGGAATGCCCGGTCACCAATGATCTCGCTGACTCCCCAGTCGAGATCAACACAGGGTCCAAAACTGAGATCGATGCCGGCCGCGCGCAACTCCGAGGCTATCAGCCAACCCGCTTGCCGGGCCAGCGCCAGGCCCGCGTCCGGGTCCTTGTTGTACTCGAGACCGATGCGCCGCATCGCTGGCATGACGGTGAACCCTTCCCTGAATCGCTGCACCCGGCCACCCTCGTGATCGACAGCAATCAGTAAGGGTGGGCTGCGCAATGCGCGGATATCCGCCACCAGGTTGCCGACCTGTTCTGCCGACTCAAAGTTTCGCGCGAACAGTATGACGCCACCCACTGCCGGCTCCCGTAACAGGTCACGGTCGGCAGGACTTAAGCCAAGTCCTTCGATATCGAGCATCACCGGGCCTAATGACATCCGCTGCGCCTTGCTGTTCGAGTTCATTTACGTGTGAACACCGCTATTGATTCTACATGGGCCGTGTGCGGGAACATATCAATGATACCCGCAGATTCGAGTTTGTAGCCGTGGTCGTGAACAAGAATGCCGGCATCTCGAGCCAGAGTGCCCGGATGGCACGAAACGTAGACAATACGCTCCGGATCGATCAACGGCATCCTGGCGACAACCTCGGCGGCGCCGCTGCGCGCTGGATCCAGCAATAACCGGTCCCAGCCCGCCCTGATCCATCCCTCGCTACCGTCAATCTTGCTCAGGTCTGCAACACGAAACTCGACGTTCGACAAGTTGTTGGCGCGTGCATTTTCTGCGGCCCGTGCAACCAGTGACGCCTCGCCCTCGATACCCAGCACAGAGCCCGCCCGCCGTGCAATCGGCAACGAGAAATTGCCGATGCCACAGTAGAGATCGAGTACGCGGTCATCCGCGCGGACATCAAGCCGGTCGACTGCAAATTGCACCATGCGCTGGTTGATATCGCTGTTGACCTGCACGAAATCGATGGGTTGGAAATCGATTTGTATGTCAAATTCCGGCAACGTATAGCAGAGCGCGTCAACATCACCGGCTGGCTCGATCATTTGCAGTGAATCGAGGCCACCGGGCTGCAGATAAATGCGCATGCCATGCTTGGCACCGAATTCTATAAGCAGTTCCCGATCAGCATCGCTCGGCGGATCGAGCACGCGAAACACCAGCGCGATACCGTTTTCGGCGATCGCCACTTCAATTTGCGGTAAACGTGCGCGAATGCTCAACCGGGCAATCAGTTCACTGAGTGCGTCAATAAGCCCGTCGAGCGGAGCCGCGAGTACTTCGCAGCGATGCATGTCGGTGATAAACGGTGCGTGTTTTTCGCGGAAGCCAACGAGCACCCGCCCTTTCGCCGGCACATCCTTCACAGCGAGCCGCGCGCGTCGTCGATATCCCCATTCAGGTCCAGTCATGGGTTCGAGCCAGCCGGCCGGTTCAACTTTGGCGATGCGCTGCAGATTGTCTTTTAATGTCTGTGCCTTGAGCGTCCGCTGGTAGTCTGCGCTGACATGCTGCAACGAACAGCCTCCACAGCGCCCGAATGCCGCACACCGTGCCTCGATGCGATCGGGTGACGCCTCGATTACATTCAGTAGTTCAGCTTCATCGAAATTGCGCCGCGATTTTCTGCGGATAAATTCAACGCTCTCACCCGGCAATGCTCCAGCGACAAATACTTTCTTGCCACTCAGTGCGGCGATACCCCGGCCATCGTGTGTTGCACTCTCGATTGTCGCCGTCTCCGGCTCTCTGCGCTTACGTGCCATGGTGGATTCTATTCGCTCCAGGCGGCCAGGAATTCATCGAGATGATCCTGCTTCATAGCCACGAGCGATTCACGCACCAGCGCATACTCGCGTTGCAGCCCGGTTGCGTCGAGGTTGCCGCGCATGTGTTCAAAGCGCAGGTAAACCAGCCAGGTGTTCAATACATCGGTTTCGCAATAGTCACGAATGTCCTTGATGCCACCCTGCTGGAAGGTATCCCATACCTTATCGCCGCTCATGCCGAGCTTGCCGGGAAATCCCAACAATACAGCCATCTGGTCCAGGCTGGCGCGGCCGCGCGGCTGATACGCCGCGAGAACATCCATTAAATCCACGTGGCGCCAGTGAAACCGGCCCAGGTAATTGTTCCACTTGAACTCGCGGTCGTTCTCGCCGGTCTCCCAGTATCGCGGCGCCTGGATATTGTGCTTTAGCGCGCGGTAGTGCAGCACCGGCAAATCGAAGCCGCTGCCATTCCATGACACGAGGTCCGGCGTGTACCGTTCGATACCGTCGAAGAAGCGCTGCACGATTTCTGCCTCATCCGAGTCTTCGTCGCCGAGTGTCCAGACCTTGAACGTATCCGCGGTACGAAACGTAACCGAGATTGCCACAACTCGCTGCAAGTGCAGGGGCAGGAATTCGGAACCTGTCTGCTGCTGGCGCTTGAACATCATCGCCGTCGCAACATCCTCGTCCGGCAGGTCATCGAGATCCCAGAAGCGCCGACCAAATTCCACGTCCGGAACGGTTTCAATATCAAATGAAAAGCAATGCATAGTCAGGTTCCGTGTTGTTCAGGGGCTACTGGCAGCTTCGACGACCGCAAATGCGATTACCAGGCCAGCATCGTCAGTCAGGCTTACATGCCCGGCGCCGATACCGAGTTTGTCGCACACTTTGCGGCCGCGTTCCGACCAGATTATCAGCGGCCGGCCCCATGGGTTACTGGTAATCCCGACGTCGCGTAACCACACTCCGTGTGCAAACCCGGTTCCCATTGCCTTGACCGCCGCTTCTTTGCCGGCAAAACGCATTGCAAGGAAACGTACCGGCTGTTTCGACTTATGAAACAAGGCCAACTCCTCGTCCATCAGGATACGCCGCGCGAAATGTTCGCCGTAGCGTTCCCAAATTGCGTTAACCCGGGCCATTTCGACGATATCGGTACCGATACCGAAAATCATGCGTGCATCATCCCTGCCGTGCCTCGAGCATCCGACGCTTCATCTCGCTGACGGCGACAGCCATACCGTCAAAGACCGCCCGAGCAACAATCGCGTGGCCGATATTCAATTCAACTATTTCATCGATCCTCGCGATTGCAGCAACATTCTCATAATGCAGCCCATGGCCGGCGTTTACGATCAGGCCTTTACCATGACCGTATGCGGCCGCGTCAACGATGCGCCGCAATTCTTTATTCTGCTCGTCACCATTTGCATCCGCGTACGCACCGGTATGCAATTCGACTACCGGCGCACCGGCGGCGAGTGCTGCGTCGAGTTGCGCCCGATCGGGATCGATGAACAATGACACACGAATTCCCGCATCTGCCAGCGTCGCACAAGCACGCGATATTTTTTGCATTTGCGCCCGAACATCGAGGCCGCCTTCCGTTGTCAGCTCTGCTCTCTTCTCTGGCACAAGACACACATCGGAAGGTTGCGCCCGAATTGCAATTTCAATCATCTCGTCCGTGACGGCCATTTCGAGGTTCATATGCGTCCGCATCACCCCGGCGATAGCGGAAATATCCGCATCCTGGATATGGCGGCGATCTTCGCGAAGATGCACGGTAATGCTGTCAGCACCCGCCTCCTCCGCAATCGCCACTGCATCAGCCGGTGCCGGGTATGTCGTACCGCGCGCCTGCCGCAAGGTCGCAACATGGTCAATATTCACGCCGAGTTTTATTTCGCTGCTATCGGTCACTTTCTTTTTTCCGGTAATTCGCAGCCGCGATTCTACCGCGATGCAACTCCATCAGCACCTTGCGGCTCTTGAGTTCCTTGCCACCCAGGTGAAACCCGATTATGTCGCGCATCAGCCGATTGGCTGTCCTGAGCACATTTTCATCGTCGAATCGTTGCTCTGCGACGGCGCGTAGCTCGGCGCCGCTGAACACCAGCCTGCCTTCGCTGCGCTCCACCGGCACCGCACCCTGCTCCATGCGAAATTCATAGTGTCGAGCCGAGTCGAGCGGCTGCTGGCTGCCGAACTCATGCTCCAGGTTGACCGCATAACCCAACAGCGTCAGGAATTCGAACTCGAACGCACGCAGGCAGGCCGCGACCTCAGCCGTCCCAACCAGGGAACGCAATACCTGCTCATAGAGCGCAAATATTTCCGGCTGCGGGTCGTGTCGATGCAGAAAATTCAATAGCAGCTCGTTTACATAGTAAGCCGA
>TARA_R110002096_G_scaffold402372_2_pt1 | contig 11641 bp, 22 predicted proteins | sample TARA_R110002096 | Tara Oceans TARA_R110002096 (sample SAMEA4397295) | marine metagenome | biome: Polar Biome; feature: [DCM] deep chlorophyll maximum layer (ENVO:01000326); material: water (ENVO:00002006), including particulate matter (ENVO:01000060) such as... | depth 35 m | reverse complement strand
GGATGGAATACTGAACATTTAGCAGGAGAGTTTAGACCTAAACTTAATTTACTTATCCAAGCACTACACTATAAGTGGTTATATAGGAATATACATGGTGAAGATGCAGATTTTTACTTTTGGGTATTCTCCACTACTAATCCTTATGATTTTAAAATTATAAAGGTAAACTTAGAAGAAGAACTTTATGAAGAACATGCTCATGATATACAGGCAGGATTAAATTTTTTAATGTATAATATGAAAAAAGGATTTAAAGCAGTTCCCTCTATATCAAGGTGTGCAAGATGTTTTTTAAAAGAAGATTGTACAGAGAAAGTAGATGTACCTACTATAAGTGATGTTTGGTTTAGTACTACAATAAAACAAATTACTAAAAATATAGGAGATTAATAATGGGATTTATAAATGAGATAAAGAAAACCCTTAATATAAAGGATGAGAATGGAAATTCAAGAGGATGGGTAGTCAGGTTTGATAAAAAAAATTTAGTAAATGAAGTCATACAACTCTATAACCCTAAAGATTACGGAAGTAAGGTATTAAATGATGACGAGTTATTAGAAATTTTAATAAAAGATAAAGCGAACAGAAATGAAAATAAAACTAACTAAACTTACGCAAAAGATAAATGAACTTAATTGTATTATTGACTTTGTTGAGGTCAATGAACTTGATTTAGATACTAAGAGTAGGTATATATTAGTTTTAAGACATCAAAAGGCACTTGTAAGGGATATGGATAAAAAAGGAAGAAAAATCCCTGATAACACCCCCTCTGTATGTGAGATATATGGAATAGAGGTAAATAGTGTAAGAGAAAAAGAACCTCCATTTAAACTTGAATCTAATATAGGATTAGGTGGTAGGGATGATTTAATGAATATCATAAGCAATAAAATCCCTCATAATTCATATAATCATATACTAAATAACTATTCTTTAAAAGCAGTAAAGAAAATGTTAGGTAGAAAAATAGTATTTGAAGATTTAAGTAATATAAAAGATAATATACTTTTTATTATGGAAACATTTAAGCATAGAAATTATTATAAGAAATATATAGATATATATACACTTGAGAAAGAACTTGATAATATTTGTAAGGTAGTTGATACCTTATAATATTTTATTTTTTATCTTTGAAAACAAAATTAGTTAATGATATTAGTATTTTTATTTTATTTTACAATAGGGGCTTTAGAATACTTTAGGGTAGTTGAAGATTATCAAAAACACTTAGAAGAGGAGTACCCTATACACCCAATACTATTATTAAATTTTTGTATCTTAGTAGTATGCCTGTTATTTGGGTTACCATTACTTATAATTAAAATATTTACACACATGAAAATTTTTTTTAAAAACCTATGGAGGAAGATAACGCTACCTTTTCGTTTAATTAGATTTGGGAAAAAACTTAATAAGTCAACTCAAGAAAAGGATAGTAAGAAATCAATAGAATTACTATTTGAGGCATTGAGGGAGATATTAAAATGAAAAGAACTGTAATAAATAAAAAGAGTAGTAAACAAAACTCTATAGATATAGAGTTACATTCAATATATCAGGATATGGCGATTAATAAACCGCATAGATGTACTGGGTGTGGTAGGAATAATGGTCTAACACATAGTCACCTTATTCCACGTTCTCGTTCAAGAGAGTTAATTTGTGACCCAAATAATATTACTTACCACTGTATGAACTGTCATAAAAAGTGGGAAAATGGGCTTTTGGCAGATGAAATGACTGATTTTACGCGAAATATGAACTACATTAAGACCGTAGATGAGCAATATTTCCACATAAAACAACAAAAATTAGAAATAAAATAAAGTTTTTTTAAATTAATTATCTGGTTAGAAATATATTTTTTTAGATATTATTGAAAATATCTTTTAAAATATGTAACGAGTAATGGTTTTTTACGTATATTTACAATGAAATCAAACAACAAAAATTATTATTATGTTAACTAACTTTGAAAATTACACCTCAGAACTCACTCCTGAAGAGAGAAAAATGGTTCCAACTATAGTTAATGGACTTAAACAACTTATTGGAAAAGAAAAGGCTTGGTCAAACAAAAGGATAGGGCAAGCTATTTTAGATAGATATAATGTAAAACTTTCAAGCCCAAGATTAAGAAAAATTATACAATATATAAGGGTAAAGGATTTAGTGCCCTGTTTAATAGCTACCAGTATTGGATATTATGTAGCGGCTAATAAAAAAGAGGTAGAGGAATATATTAAATCATTAGAGGAGAGAATAAACTCTATATCATTAACTAAATATTCAATAGAAAGACAATTTAATAATAAGTATATTAAACCAAGTAATAACCAAATAAATTTAGGATTATGAAAAATAAAAATATAAATACAACAAAATTTGGAGTAATAGGTAAAAGAACTATGAAAGAAATTCAAAAAGAGATTAGTTACCTTAAAGAATTTGATAAACTTACATCAGATAAGGTAAGAGCAACTTATAGTATAGGTATTAAAAAGGTATAAAATAATAACAAAAAATTAGAAATTATGGGATTTGATATATATGGGTTACAACCATTAGTAAATACAGCAAAACCAACTATCTTAGATAAAGATTGGTTAGAATTAACTGATAAGCAAAGGGATAAGTATAATGAAGCAAATAATCAATACGAAGATGAAAACCCTGGTATATACTTTAGAAATAATAACTGGTGGTGGAGACCTCTTTGGGGATATATAGTAGAAAATTGTGAAGGCATTCTTTCTAAAAAAGAAATAGAAAGTGGAGGATTTAATGATGGGAGTGAGATACCTGCATATAAAGTAGATGAAATAGTAGATGTACTTGAAAAATTAATAGAAAAAAAGCAACATATTATTTATGAAGAAAAGTATAAAAAAGACCAATCAAAACTTGCTAAAGAAAAGTGTACATGTTGTGAGGGGATAGGAGCTATATCTAATAAAGGTGAAATTGCAGTAGAGATTATTCAAGATGCCCTAAATAGTAAAATAAAAGATAAAACTCTAATGAAAGAGTGTCATGTATGTAATGGCACAGGAGAAAGAGAAAATTGGGGGAAATCCTACCCTTTTGATGCAGAAAATTTAGAGAATTTTGTTAAATTTCTCGGACAATCAGGAGGAATAAGAATATGTTAAGTTACAAGTAATAATTATGAAATTTAAGTTTTGCAAAAAATGCTGTACAATGACAATCGTAAAAGATGATAAGTGTTCAATCTGTAAAAAAAATATATAATAAATAGTATTAACCTAAATTTTTAATTATGGAAACTTCTGAGAAGATAAAATTAGCAGTAGATAAACAAATAGCTGAAGATATAAAATACTGTATCGAAGAGGTTCATAAGGGTGATAAGGTAAAAGGGAAGAAACAACATAAGGATTGGTTTCCTCCTCATAGTAAAGGAGAAGCAGCTTACTATGCTTTATGTGAAATGATAGGTTATATGGAAGATAAGTTAAATGATGATTCCATAGATACTATAAATGGAGTTGCATTTATGCCAGTTAAAGATGTATTATGGTCTTTAAAAATGTCTCTGGTATCAAGGTTATCAGGTAATATAGACGCAGAAGTAGATTTATAAAATTAGGTCTTTGAAATATTAAGGGAATATGTAGGGGTTGCAAACCCTACTAAGGTTTGGTAGGAACTATAATACTCTTCAACGGGGTATGTTCCAACTCTTTTGTCGTGCTGACACTTTTTCTTTCCAATGAAAGAAGAAATCTCTACCAAGAGAAAAGAGGGTATCAACTTAAAATTAACGAAGAGAAATCTTCCGTTGATAGCCAGCACACAAGTATTAAAGGAGGCACATTCTTTCCTCTACTTGTAGTATATTGTTATGGTGACTTTGTGATGTATAGTGATATATAAACAAAATCCTTTGCAGGATAATATATGTTTGGCGAAATTTTAAGAGCTGTAAAAAGCATGAGTAGTTGATTGTGGTCTGATTTGCCACCCAAGCCGTTCCCTTTATTTTTAATAAATAATAAAATAAAATTAGAATATAGATTGAAAAATAAGAGTCAGGGGTGCGTAAATAGTCAGTCAGCAAAAGACCCACTCAGGCTGAGGGTGGTACTGCAGAACACAAACTCCTAACTTTTATTTTTTAAAGTATAAATAGTGGTGCTCCACGGTCTTTGACCAAGAATAATGAGTATGTGCGAGAAGGGATGAAAGCTGACCCACCATTTTATAAATAAAAAGGTAGAAATTATGAGTAAATTATTAGATGCATTGATAGAAGAAGGTAACAGGTTAAAGGCTTCAGGCTGGAAACCTAAGTTCAAAGGTGATACAGGAATCAACGTTTGTCAGGTTATGATAGATAGCGAGTTTGAGGCACGTAATGAGTGGGATACAGCATTTGTAGAAACCTTTAAAGATATAAAAAATAATAGTGGAAATAATGAGTGAAAATAAATTATTAGAGGATTTAAAAGAATATGGTGTATCAAATAGGCTTTATAATGCTATGAACTATGATGAAATAACTTATGATTATATTTTGCCGGACACTACTAAATGTATGAAATTTAGGTATTTTGGAGATACATGCTATAATGAACTTATTAGATTTCTAATTCATAAAGGAAAAGTTAATGCTGATGATTATGATGTAGGACATTTTAATTCTCCAAAGAAAGTTAGGTTATATATAAAGTTACCTTTAAACAAAAACTTGACTATTACAAATCCAATTTACATTCCTAAATTAAAGGAAACATTTGGGATAGACTTTGATTATTACTTTCCCGACAAGGCAAACGAACTTTGGAAAATGGATGATGAGGCTCCATTTGAGGTAACAGGATATTATACAAGATTAAAAAAAGATGTATTTGAAATACATATAGAAGTGCATTAAGCTACCCCACCATTTTATAAATAAAAAGAAATAACATGAAAGAAATAGTACAAAAATTTGAAACACAACTCTCTAAGCATTATCTTCAAACTATAAAGGATTTATTAGAAGAACAAGAAATAAATCCCCAACAATTTATGCAGATGGCAGTAAATCAAATTAAGAGGAATAATAAATTATTACAAATTTTCCAAACTAATCCAGCATCTGTATTCTCATCTATCTTAACCTGTGCTGAGTTTGGTTTATCCCCAACATCACAAATGGGGGAAGCATGGTTAATACCTTATGGTAAAGAGTGTCAATTCCAAATAGGATACCAAGGACTTACAAAGATATTATATAAAAATCCTGATGTACAGAATATAATGGCAGAGTGTGTATATGAAAATGATGATTTTGATTACTCATTAGGACTTAATCCTACTTTAGAGCACAAACCAACTACTACTAATAGAGGACAATTAATTGCTGTTTATTGTGTAGTAAGGTTTGCCAACCAAACCCCTATATTTAAAGTAATGTCAGTAGAGGAGTTAAAAGCTATACAAAATCTATCTAAAGCAGGTAACCGGTCTATTTGGTTTTCACCTAAAGACCCTCAGTTTTGGATGCTTAAGAAAACTGTATTTAAACAATTATGTAAATTATTACCAAAAAATCTTAATATGAGTAAAGTAGTAAGTTATGATAATATTGTAGAAGGAGGAGGGACTATGAGATTAGATGATGAAAATAACCCAATTGTTATAGAAGGAATAAAACTTACTCGTGCAGATAAATTCAAAGCTGCAATGGAGGAAGATATAGAGAATGAAGAAAGAGTAGACCACATAGCTAAGATTAAAGAAATTGACCCTACTATAAATATAGGAAAAGTTAATATTGTTGAACTAAAAGAAAAAGAAGATGAGTAAACAAACAATAACATCATTAGTTAATAGATTAAAAAAATACGCAACATTTAGTGATACTTGGAAGGAAACTGAAAGGAATTTAATAGCCCGAGAGAAACAAACTGCTAAGGATTGGGCTAATTATTGCACTGATGTAAGACAAGAGCTTATGGATAGACCTATGAGTTTTGATGATTGGTATGAGGCATATAATAAATAATATGGTCTTAAATAATCAGTTCTTAAGGACTTTACTATCTTTGTAGTATGAATAGTAATAAATCATTAAACTTTTTACAAGACTATGTTAAAAAGAACATAAACCCTAATAAACCTACTACCGATTTAGAGGATTCAGGAGTTAGAGCATTAATTCTTCTGGTTCAAGAAAACTATCATTCTCCATTAGGGTTAAAAGGAGTTCCAAATAAAAAGGTAACAGATATAAGAGAAGCTATATCATTTTCTTATCCAATAGAACTTTATGAATACCTGGCAGATAGAACCTATATCTCAGATATATTGTTGAATAAGCCTATAAGAATTGAAGATTATATAGAAAATATAGGTTTATTAAATGAGAAAATTATTTCTTATGATAGTTTACCTGAGGATATGCAGGGTAGTGATGGGTATGAACTTACCCATTACGTTTGGGGGCTTTACTCTATAGCAAAGGATAATTATATACTAAGGACTTACAAAAGTTTTATGATTAATTCATTAATTAACTTATACAAAAGGATACCCGAAGTAAATGATTTAAGTACTGAGTGTCTATACTTCATATCTTTAATTGAACCTAATAGTATAAAAGAAGATTGGATAATTGATTTACAGAATAGTCAAAATAAAGATGGAAGTTTTGGAAGAATAAATAAGAGTTGGCCAAAAAAGAATCAAGAAATAATTAAAGCACACCATGTAGGATTAGCACTTATGGTATTACATAATTTTTATAATGGTGTAATAGAGACCACTGTCTAAGTCGACTTAATTAAAATATACTGTTATCCAATACTTCAAATTATCTATATCCTGAGTAGCAGGAGTACCAGAGGGGTTATAAAATCCAAACGAACATATAGTTCCAGCTATTAAAGTTTCAGAGATTGTTCCTGAAAGTTTTTGTATTGTATTGGTTGTTGTATTTGGAAATAAACTACCTATCTCACTAAATAAATAGGTTAGTGTAGCATCTCCATTAGCAGGGTTAGCTCTAAATAGACCAAATTGAAGTTTTGCATCTAATTCTGTCTCTGTTTGTTGTGTTGCAATCATTATCTCATATCTTACAGGTTGTATAGTTCCATCAGCTACAAATTGTTCTAATCTTATATTAGTATCAAAATCAATTGTAGCTAATTCTGATGTACTAAAATCTTCACTGGCTCCTGATAAATAATCACCTGATTTATACCTTCTTGGAACTAACCACCTATTTTGGTTGAGAGATGCTTCAGTACCTGATACTGCAAAAAGTCCAGCACCACCAGAACTAACCCCTCCTGATTTAAGTCCAAGTCCAATATTTAGAGTATTTCCCACTATTATTAATATATTTCATTAATAAATAATTGTACTTCTTCTCTTGTTGCCGGGATAGTAAATGATATATCAGCAATATATCTTTTAACTTCTATTCCATCTTGGAAAATAATAAGAGTAGGAACTATTGTTACATTATGTATTTTCTGTAATTTACGCTTTCCAATTCTATCCATCTCAACCTTTGTTAGATAACAATTTTGTAAACTATCTAACCATTCTGTTGTATTTTCTTTGTTCCAACATGCATTAAACTCAGTTACAACTATCTGGGCACTACTTCTTATACTACAAATTAATACTAATACTATTACTAATAATCCTATACCTAATCTACTATAATATTTTTCTTTCATTATTTAGTATCATCTATATCACCATCACTATTAGTATCTAATACTTCATACCAATATCTCATATAATCATCAACACTATCCATTTCTCTTTGCATTTCTATATCATCCCAATACAACTCTGTTTCTTTCAAAAATTCTTTTTCAATCTGAAAGTTAGCATGGTCCTCTTTAGTATATATTGATGTTTGTGTTATCTGCCATATCATTAATACTATAAACCATAAAAAAATGAAAAAGGCTATCCATTTTAGTTTATTTTTCATCTTAATTTATCTATCTTTTCTTCTAATCTTTTTATATCTTCTTTAATCTCCTCTACTATTTTTTCGGTATGTTCAATAGATAATCTTATGTTCTTGTCTTTCATATCAAACTCCATTCTTGTTACATCTTGTATTTGTTTAGGAAGTTTTTTAGCATCTTCTATATCTGATTGCAGAGTAAACCAAAACCCAACCAAAGTTGCTATTGCAAAAGAGATTGCTATTAAGGTTTTAATACTTATCTTAAGCCCTGTATTTTCACTCAACTCTTTCATTTATTTTTATTGTATGGTAAAGTTTGTTATTTCTATTACACTATTATCGTTATCTCTTATAAGTTCAATAGTATAATTTCCTGCACATAAATTTATATTCATCCACGACTGCGAATTATTTGAATTAGCAATAGAAGAACTTTGTGATGAACCTGAAGGTTTTAAATCATATTCATAATTCATACTATTCATCCCATTAGTACCCATACGACCAAAAGAAAAGGATTGCCCCTCACTATTAAGAACTACATTACCCATATTATCCTTAATTCTAAATTTAGTTTTATTAGAAAAAGACATATTACAATTAGACCAAGGTGGTGCTGATGGACTACATCTTTGTCTTACTACAAATCTAACCCCTCCATTACAACTGCCTGCTGAAGGTATAGTAGAAATAACATCAATAGAAGGTAAAGGCGGTGGATTTATTATTAATTCTTTTTGCATAACCATACCGCCACCATAAGTACCATTATTACCTAATATAGTAACAACATATCTTCCGGGACATAAACCTGTTTTTGTTATAGAAGGTGAAGTCATAATACTATTAGTTTCATATCCCATAGATTTATTCCACTTCCAAACACCATTACCTAAGAATGCTTTTCTTCTTAAATTCCAAATATAACCGACAGGCATATTTATTATGTTAATATCTACTGAATAAACACAATCATTAGTAAAGTAAGGACCTTCATTATAAGCACCTACTACTAAATTATCAAAAGATATATCTAATCCTGCAACAGGAGCAACAGTACAAACAGGTGGGTTAGACAATGGGTAGTCAGGAGGACAACTTTTCCAATTAGGATTGCTTACTACACTTGGATTGGGACACGAATCATTCCAACATTCTAAATTACCATTATTATAACTATTACCTGTATTGTAAATGCACGAACCATCATCAGAATTTGCGTACTGACTAAAATTATCTGCCGTTGGGTCAACACATCCTAATATAGTATTTACAACAGGTGGTATAGGAATAGTAATAGGAGCAGGAATAGTAATAGGTGCAGGAATAGCAATAGGTGCAGGTGTAGGTGTAGGGACAGTTGAGATAGGTAGATAGTTAGTATTAATAAAAGGGGGCTGTAGAGATACAGAGTTAGGAGGTATTAATGAAGGAGTTTTAACTACAATTTCATTGTCGTTTTTTTCTTTCAATATTAAATATGCTACTACACTTAGGCCTATTAAGCCTATTAACTTATCATTATCCATCACTTTGATAATGATTTACAAGTAGAGCAGTTTTCCCTCTCCTCTTTAGCATTACACCATTCATCTATAGGGTAGAAACCTTCAAGATATTTAATATAACCCATATTAGTACGAGGACTACAAATTAGATTATTTTTATCCCAACTATTATAGGAGATAGTATAATCCCATAAATCTTCTTTATTCCATTTTCTAAACCCTGTATCTTGTAGGTGTTTGGCTACTATATATCCTGTTCTGTCAGCACCATGAGTACAATGTATAAGCGTATCACCATCTTTTAGATAGGGTAACATATTCTTAATTGATTCAGTATAACCCTTTCCCTTAACATACCCTTTGTGAGCAGACATAAAATGAAATTCCTTTCCATACTCTTCAACTAACTTTCTTTCAGCTTCAACACTTACCCCTGTTCCCTCTTCTCCATTCATACGGATAACATATTTAATATTAGGATACTTTTCAAATATATATTTAAATTCTTCTAAAGTAGGTTGGTCAGTCCTATAGTTATTTCTTCCTCCCGGTATTTCAGCAAAGTTTTTCGGTAGGTTATCATCCTTAATTGGTCCTCCTAATTTACGTCTTTTGGCTACATGTTTCCAAAGAAGTGTTCCACTTACCCCTATAACCAGTACACTCGTAATAATTAAACCTATATTTAATACTTGCTTTTTATTCATTATATTCCAAGTGTAATTTTAACTCCTTCTCCTAACCCTATTAAGAGTAATGTATTATTTTTCATATTATATTTTTTTATTTTCTCTTTCTGATAATCTCTTAAATCCCCCTAATACCATATAAAAGGATACAACACCAACTAAAGTGCCAAGAATTAATAAATTTTCAGCTTTAATAGTCATTATTCAGGATTAACAGATGAGTGATGAGCAGCAATTTTCCATACACCCTTAATTTTCCTTAATACAAATGTAAATCTTGCGGCTACTACATCTTTCTCCCCCTCATCATTAAGTAGGTTAAAATCATAAGTACCATCAGCAACTGCATAATCAGAACCAAAGTTTTGGATATTAACTTGTTTAAATATACCACAAGGTTGTTTTTCTACAAACATATTAAAATACCCAATAATCTCATTCCTGCCAACTTTCATGGTTTTAGCAACTGTTCCTAAAAGAACACCATCGGGTGCATATAAATCTACAATTGCCTGTGGATTATGTTTACATACAGTATCTAACCAGTTTTGTATTACCTTTTTAATAGTTTCAGGATTATTTTGTTTCCTAAGCATAAACTTATAAGCAGTATATACACCTAAACCAGCTAAACCTCCTATTACAAAATTTTTTGTTTTCATATTATTGTCTTAATTTTATTTTTAATTCGTTATTTTCTTTTTCTAAGAAACTTACTTTAGTTGCTAATGAAGATAGTTTATTGCTTATATCCATTAAAGATTTCATACAATCTTCTTTATCATCTTCTAATTTTCCTACTCTATTCTTCAAATCATCACGATACATTGTTTGTTCTGATTTTTCACTCTTTTTATCCTCAGCATTCTTTTTTACCAGAAACTCATAAAACTTCCAAGCTCCACCTCCGAACAAAACTGTTACCAAAGATATAATTATTGTTGTTAAATTATCTGACATTTTATCTCTTATTATATTTTATTATTCCATAAACTGCTAAAGAAGCCGAAACCCCTAAAATTCCTAACCCAATAAAAGCAGTTTTATTCCTTTTTACAAATGATTTAGGACTATTCCAAAATGATTTCCAAATACCCTTTATACCATACCGACTATACTTATCTACATAACCACTTACTTGTTCATATACTTTAGTTACAGTATTAGCATAGTTTACATCTGTTGCATATCCCGCCCTCTTTAGTGCCTCTGCTTGCAAACGAACAGTATCTGCTTCAAATACTCCTGCTCTTTGATAATTAGAGTTATTTTGTAGGAATTGAATATAATCATCTATTGAGTCCTCTACACTATTATAAGCTCTAAAACAAGCACTTTTCTCTATATAATTTTGCCCTGAAGATGTTTGTTCTCGGGTATCTATATTATAACCTCTACCACTCCATCCATGACACTTAATACCAAAATAATTATTAGCTTCCTGAGAAAGGGTACTGCCACCTACTCTATAAGAACCATTTACCTTTCCT
>TARA_R110002096_G_scaffold54517_2_pt1 | contig 11649 bp, 7 predicted proteins | sample TARA_R110002096 | Tara Oceans TARA_R110002096 (sample SAMEA4397295) | marine metagenome | biome: Polar Biome; feature: [DCM] deep chlorophyll maximum layer (ENVO:01000326); material: water (ENVO:00002006), including particulate matter (ENVO:01000060) such as... | depth 35 m | reverse complement strand
GGCACCGCCATAATCGCGCCGGTGCCGTAACTCATCATCACGTAATCCGCGATCCAGACGGGAATTTTCTCGCCGTTCACCGGGTTGATTCCAAAGCCGCCCGTAAAAACGCCGGTCTTGTCCTTGGCCAGTTCGGTCCGGTCCAGCTCACTCTTGCTCGACGCCTCTTTCTGATACGCCGCGACGGCTTTTTTCTGAGGCTCAGTCGTGATTTCATCCACCAGCGGATGCTCGGGCGAAAGCACCATGTAGGTCGCGCCAAACAGCGTGTCCGGGCGCGTCGTGAACACGGTCACGTCATGGCCTTCGACATCGAAAACCACTTCCGCCCCATCACTGCGACCAATCCAGTTGCGCTGCAACAGCTTGATCGACTCCGGCCAATCCAGGCCATCCAACTCATCGATCAACCGCTGTGCAAACGCGGTGATCCGCAAATTCCACTGCCGCAACGGACGTCGCTCCACCGTGTGGCCCTTGCCTTTCCACTCATCCACCTCCTCGTTTGCCAACACCGTCCCCAAATCGGGCGACCAGTTCACCGGCACCTCATCGACGAACGCCAGACGCACCGCGTCGATCTCCTCTCGACTCCAGCCCTTCTCCTCCAGTTCGCTGACCGGGCGTGCCTTCCCCGTTTCCGGGTCGCAGTAGGAATGATAGAGCTGCAGAAAGATCCACTGGGTCCAGCGCACATAGCCGGGATCCGTGGTGTTGACCTCGCGCTCCCAATCGTAGGAAAACCCGAGCCGCTTCAGCTGCGCGCGAAAATTGTTCACGTTCTGCTCCGTCGTCACCCGCGGATGCTGCCCCGTCTTGATCGCGTATTGCTCCGCCGGCAGCCCGAATGCGTCCCACCCCATCGGATGCAACACGTTGAAACCGTTCATTCGCTTGTAGCGCGAAATGATGTCCGTCGCCGTGTAGCCTTCCGGATGCCCGACATGAAGCCCTGCCCCGCTGGGATAGGGAAACATATCCAACACATAATACTTCGGCTTGTCCGCGTCGAAATCGGGCTTGCCGGGGTTGGAAACCGCAAACGTCTGCGCTTCGTCCCAATGGGCTTGCCACTTGGGTTCGATGGATTCAAACGGATAACGATGTCTGGCCATGATCAATCAACGAGAAAGGTTGGAAAATCCGTTCGGGACGCCGAACGGGCGCGCACAGAAAACCGGAACTGACAAAAAGACAAGGACTATCCCGACCCAAACCCGGAGGGCGGCGTTCCGTTGGTTCCCCGATCGTTGCGGTGGAGCGAGGGCTGTCACCATGCGTGCCATATCCTGTCCCGGCAGGGACGCCAGAATCATTCTCGCGCACCTTCGGCGCGCCATGGTCTTTGTCGTCGGTGGTCCCGGGGTTTCGCTTCGCTTTACCCCGCGCTAGTCTCGGTAGTCCCTCCGGGACTCTCTCTTGGATCGCAAAGCGGGTTGGGCGGAATTGATATCCGGAGTTTCGAGGATCCCGATTGTGGTTAGCACTATTGACTTCTCGATCGGGTTTCGATACCTCAGACACATGGAGACAGAGTTTTGCCCTGATTGCCGAACCAAGGTTTTGGTTTTGGATGACCGGAAATGCCCAAACTGCAGGAATGAAATTGCGGAACCCACGTTGGGAAGTTCACCACAGAAAGAAGGAAGGCGGCCAAAACTCAATCTCGATCGCCCCCCCAAGAACCCCTCCTTTCCCGACGTGAATCCCAAGGATTCTGCACCAGAGTCGACCGGTAACCATAATCCATACTCACCACCCAAATCCGATCTCGACAATCGATGGCACTATCACGGCAACTCGATTTCCGAAGCGGAATACCTACTCGCGAAAAAACACAACGTGTTTCGGTGGATTCTCTTTTTCGCCATTGGAATTCCTGCATTTGTTCTCACTCCATTTAGGACTTGGCTCAAGGGCCTCATTTTTGGGCCGCTTTTGTTTCTCTTCTTCAGAGTCGCTTCAGCGCTGTTCCCTCAGTCGCAACTCTACGGATCCACGATCTATCGGAAGTATCACGATCACCGAAAAATGGTGAGGTTTCGCGAAACCGGTAAAACGTAACCCGAGCGCTGAATGGCCCCGTAGATCCGTGGTTGCGAATGTGGCTATTTCGGCGACTATCTAATCACTATGGCACTCGATAAAATCACGCAAGTCAGCGGAACCGGCGTCCACGTCCCCGGAGCGGATATTGATACGGATCGGATTATTCCGGCCCGCTTCATGAAGTGTGTGACGTTTGATGGGTTGGGCGAGTATCTCTTTTATGATGTGCGTTATAAGGAGGATGGCTCGAAGACCGGGCATCCGCTGGATCAGCGCCCCGATGCACCGATCCTGATTTCCGGAATGAATTTTGGCTGCGGCAGTTCCCGCGAACATGCGCCTCAGGCTCTCTATCGGCACGGAATTCGTGCGGTGATCGCAGGGAGTTTTGCAGAAATCTTTTTCGGCAATTGCACGACGCTGGGGATTCCCTGCGTGACGGCGACGGAGGAAGATTTGGCGAAGCTGGCGAACGCGGTGGATGCCGATCCGAAGCTGGAAGTGACGGTGGATGTGGATGCGCAGCGCGTGCAGTTCGGTGACGAGAGCATTACGGTACACCTTCCGGACACGGCGCGCGATGCGTTGATTGCCGGGAAGTGGGATCCGATTGCGGAGTTGCTGGAGGGCGCGCCGGAGGTGGCGAAGACGGCTGAGGCTCTGCCCTACGTTTAACGCTCTGAGCCAGGTTTCCGAATCGCGGAATGTTTGAGATTTCCAAGGTCAAGGCGTTGGCGCTGCCGTTTGCGGTGCAGTTGCTGACGGCGATTGCCATTTTCGTGATCGGCCGCTGGGTGGCCAAATGGATTGTTGATCGCGTTCGCTCGGGGCTCAAGAAGTCGAAGCGCGACCCGATTCTGGTCAACTTCATCGCGAACATTGCCAGTGCACTGCTCTACCTGGTGGTGATTGTGGCGGCCTTGGGCCAATTGGGCGTCGATACGACGTCGCTGGTGGCGTTGGTTGGTGCAGCGGGACTGGCGGTGGGTTTGGCGCTGCAGGATTCGCTGAAGAACTTTGCGGCCGGGGTGATGCTGGTGGTGTTTCGTCCTTTCAAAATGGGGGATTTCATTGAGGCGGCCGGGGTGGCAGGCGTGGTGGAGAAGATCGAGATTTTCAGCTCCACGCTGCGGACGCCGGACAATCGCGAGATCATTGTGCCGAATGGCGAGATTTACGGCGGGCCGATCACGAATGCGAATGCGCGGGAGACGCGCCGGGTGGATATGGTGTTTGGGATTGGGTATGATGATGATTTGCGCAAGGCGAAGGAGATTCTCCAGGAGTTGATTGATGCCGATTCACGCGTGTTGAAGGATCCGGCCCCGTTTTTGGCGGTGGGCGAGTTGGCGGACAGCAGCGTGAATTTTCTGGTGCGGCCGTGGGTGAAGGCGAGCGACTACTTCTTGTTCAAATGCGAATTTACGGAGGCGGTGAAGCTGCGTTTTGACGAAGAGGGAATCTCGATTCCCTACCCGCAAATGGACGTGCATCTGCCCGCCGGAAATGGTTGATTCCGAGGCATTTTTGCCTCAACATCGCGCGAGATGAACAAACGGATTGTCATTACAGGCGCTGGAGGGATGCTCGGAAGTCTTTGCGCAGACTGGTTTACCGGTTTGCCGGGGTGTGATGTGTTTGCGCTGAGCCGCAAGGAAATGGATTTGAGCAAGGATTCCTCAATCCGGAGGGCGCTGAATGACATTGGCGACTTTGACGTGATTCTGAATGCGGCCGCGATGACCGATGTGGACGGCTGCGAGGAGAATTCCAAACTGGCCGACCAGATTAATGGTTACGCGGTGGGGCTGATGGGCTCGATTGCGGCGGACCAGGGCGCTCAGGTGATTCACATCAGCACGGATTACGTCTTTGATGGCGAAAAGGAGGAGCCTTACGTCGAAAGCGATGAGCCGAACCCGATCAGCGCCTACGGAGAATCGAAACACATTGGCGAGGAGGAGCTTTTCAGCTCATTTCCCGATCACCTCGCGGTGCGGGTTTCCTGGCTTTACGGGCCCGGCAAGGCGGGGTTTCCGGAGTGGGTGATTCGGCAGGCAATGGCGAAAGAGGAAGTGAACGTGGTGAGCGACAAATGGGGAACGACAACCAGCGCGAGGGAAGCCGTCGGGTTTTTGGAGTCGTTCGTCCTCAGCGAGGAGCCTTATGGCGGCATTCTTCACATGGCCAACACGGGAACCTGCAGTTGGAACGAATGGGGACAGCACTGCATCGACTGCGCGGCAGAGGCGGGGATTCCGCTGAAAACCACGCAATTGGGCGAGATCAAAATGGATGAATTGGCCAAGTTGGCGAATTGGAAGGCGAAACGCCCACGGCGGACGTCGCTTTCTACCGAACTCCTGATCAAGGACGCCGGCATCACCCCAGCGCCGTGGCAGGATGCGATCGCGAAGTTCATTGAGGAGGATCTCGCGCCAAAGATTTTGGCGGAATAGCGGATTCTTTCGCGTCCAACCCAGCCAAACCGAATCGAATTCATGAAAAACTGCTTCATCGTCGCACTCGCTCAGGCTGCGCTCATCCTTCCCTGGAATCTGTCCGCGCAGGACCCCGTTGATCCGCTGGCAGAAACGCTCGAAACCATCGAGGCGAGCATCGAGCTTCACGAGTGGCTGACGCTGCTCGACATGGCTGATGCGACCCATCGCCAAACCCAGTTGGGAATGGGGATGAATCACGCCCAATACATCGCGGAGTTGCTCGGCCTGAATTATGAAGGCAACTCAATTGCGGGTGAGGACCAAACCGTGGATCAAGGTGATCTCAGCCAGATTCGGCAGGTCGAATGGAAGCGGCGCAAGCACGAAGCGGAGTGGATTTCAGTGATGGGAACGGTGACGATGAACGACGGCGAAGTGCTGCTTCTCGAAATCAATTTGGTGAAGAGTAAGGGTGGTTATGCTTTAACCGGTGCAGTTGGCTAAATACGAAGGGCTTTGACTTGGCCCCGCTCCGCTCTAGGCTGAATTGGCCCATGACCGTCCCCCGCTATCAGCTTTGGATTCTCGCTCCGTTTTTCGGGGTCCAGATTCTTGCTGCTTCGTTGGACGAAAATGCCGAGTTTCAAGCCGCGATTCAGGCGCTCGCAGACGATCTTCCTGCGGTGGCAACCGAAAAGCTGGCGCGGATCTATCGCAGTCCAGAGGAGCTCACGCCCGAGGAAGTTGCGACCGTCGCGTCCCGGCTGCTCGAGAGCATGGTCCGGCAGGAACGCTTTGTGGATGCGTTGGCGTTTTGCCAGGAGAAGCCGCTGGAACGCCACCCCGCGATGCCCTTCTGGAAGGGAATCGCGTTGGCTCGACTTGGGAACCATTCGGAGGCGGAGCAACACTTCCGCTTTTACGAAGGATTGGTGGGCGATCCCCGCTTTATCTACGCGACGTTGACGCGCGCGAATCTCCTGGTTTCGCTGAATGAACCGAGAATGGCACTCAAGGTCCTGGAGCCACTCCGCTCCGCTTCAACGATTGAACCCGTGCGACTTCAGGCGGCCATCCGTTCCGCAGACATTTATCTGAGCTTGGATGAGTTGACCGAAGTGGAGACGATTCTCAAATCGATCAAGGACACGGCCGATGAAAGCTCGAAACTGAAGATCGCGCTGCTCGATGCGCAGCGCTTGCTCGCAAAAGGTGATCTGAGCCGCGCCGAACGGCAATTTCGCTCAGTGATCCAAAATTCGGAAGGAGTCAATGCCCGCATTCATCACCGTGCCCAATTGGGCATGGCCGACGTGAGTCAGCAACGCGGCAAAACCGACGATGCAGTAGATCAGTTGGTGCAATTTGTGAGTAAATCGCCTGATAGCCCGATGCTGCCTGCCGCGTTTGAGCGTTTGGAGAAGCTTCGGTTTTTCGAGCGGGAGCGACCTCATCCCATGGTCCAGAATTGGCAGAAATCGCCCAAACCGGAGCTCCAGGGCTTGACCCTGTTTCACAGCGCCCGCCAGACCAAGCTGGAAACCGCCTCGAAGAACCTGGAAGCGTTTGTCGCGAAACATTCGGAGCATTTTCTGGCCAATGCAGCGACGATTCGCTTGGCCGAGCTCTACGTGGAATCCGCCAACCCGGAAAAGGCCACGGACCTGCTCGACAAGATCAATCTGGCGATGCTGAACCCCGGGATTCGCCAATACGTGGCTTATGTTCGCGGTCGGGCGGAGTTTGCCCTCAACAATTTCTCGAAAGCCGCCGATGCGTTTGGCTTGGCGGGTGGTGATGAAGCGGAGAATCCCAACGCCGTTTTCAACGCGGCGGTTGCCGCGCTCTACGGTCAGAATCAGCAACGCTATCTCGCAGAGTTCCGCCAACTGGGACTCCAGGAAAAGATTGCCAGCGCCCAGGCGGATCTCCGGCTGGAACGCGCGCTCCGGCTCGCCGCGACTTCCGATCCGGAGGCACTCAACGAGCTCCAGGAATTCGCGACCGACCATCCCGACCACCCGCGCGTTGCGGAAGCGGAATTGGCTTTGGCTGAGATCTACCTGCTTGAGTTTCTTCCCGTTGCGGCCCGCAAACAACTGGCGGCACTTCGCCAACGAGAGCTTTCCAATGAGTTGGCGGAACGCTCCGACTACGTTGCTATGTGGATTGAAGCTTCTGCGGGGAATGAGGAAGACAAAGCGCTCGAACTGGGAGAGCAATTTCTCAAATCCTGGCCCCAATCCAAGTTTCGCTCCGAAATCCGCATGAAGCTGGGTGAGATCTACTACGCCGCCAAGGACTTCCCGAATGCGCGAGATCAGTTCCAGCGTTTGGCGGAGGAGGATCCGAACGGCCCACTTCGCGACACCGCGTTGTTTTTTGCGGGAAAAGCCGCGGAATCGACCATGAATGCGAAAAGCCTTCAGTACGCGATTGAGCTTTGGGGGCGCGTCGTCGATGCGGGTGGTCCGCTTGCGCAGGAAGCCCTGCGTCATCAGGCGCTCGCGACCCTCAAGATGGGCAAAGCCGACGATTCGGTTCGCGTGTTGAACAAGCTGTTGGAAAACGAGAAGTCCCTCGATCCCAATCTGCGCCTCGCGGTGCTTCTCAACAAAGGCCAGGCCGCGACGCGAAAAGCGGCGGATTTGCCCGATCCACGACCGATGCTCGTGAGCGCCATTGCCAGCTTTGACCGGATTTTGGATTCACCGGGCGCGAGCCGATTCTGGAAAAACCAGGCAGCCGTCCACAAAGCCCGCTGTCTGGAACAATTGCCGGACGACGGTTCTGCGTTGGAGGTCTACTACGACGTCATCAGTCAGGCTCCCGCCCTGGGACTCAGCCCGGAGGAGGTTCCGGAATACACCTGGTTTTACCGGGCTGGATTTTCAGCCATCGCCCTGCTCCAGAAGCAGGAACAATGGGGCGCCGCGATCCGGCTGGCGGAGCGGTTGGCCCAAACCGGAGGCACGCGGGCGATTGAAGCAGCCCGATTGGCGGACAAGCTCCGATTGGAGCACTTTTACTGGGACGACACCGAGTAACGCCCCTCGCAGCGGTTTCGTGATGCTCTGCAAAACTGCAAACTTTCGGTGGTGCGCATCGTTTTAGTTTGCTTAAACTTCTGCCGATGCCGGACAGTCCAGACGTACCCGATCTCCCCGATCACGATTCTGACGATTTTCGCCCAGATTGGAGATCCATGATCGGGGTCCTGATTGTACAGGCTCACAACGTTTTCAACGACAAGATCAGCCAGTTCATGCTGATTAGCCTGGCGGTGACGCTGGGCACCGGGATGCTCGTCACCGACGGCGTGGAACTGGTTGGCGAAGCCAAAGCCGCGGTCGAGCAAAGCACGGAATTCCAGTTGCTGATGGATTACGAGCTCTACATCTCGTTCCTGGTTGCGCTTCCCTTTGTCCTTTTTGCCCCCATCGCCGGCTGGATTTCCGACCGATTCTCCAAGAGATCGGTTTTGCTGTGGTGTCTCTACATTCAAGCCGCCGTGCTGGCCTGGATCACGCTCTGCCTGAAGAATCAGATGCTGTGGTGGGCCACCCTGGGGTTCTTCTTTCTCGCCTTTCAATCCACCCTGTTGTCACCCGCCAAGATGGGAATCTGCAAGGAGCTGGTCGGCTCCAAGAAGCTGGCGGTCGCCGCGGGATGGATGCAGATGCTGGTGGTGCTTTCCATCATCATCGGAACCGTGATCGGGGGAATCTGGTATGCCGGGCTCAAGAAGACGCATGATCTCGTTCTCCTCCCGGACGTGGCGACGAGCGAATTGCCCACCTCCGGCGAGGCGACCCTGATTGTGGGCAGTTCCGCCGAGGGCCTACATTTCCGCTTCTTCGACAATGACGGCGCGTTGGTCGCGGACCTTCCGGAATCCAGCCTGCCACCGCAAAAAGCAGACCTGCTTCAGAAGGTCAAAACGGATCACTTGAATCCGGCGTTCGAGTCGTCCGCAGAACTCAATTCCGTCCAACAACAGGAAGTCGTCGACATCGTCGCGGCCATCGCCGGGCTTCCCAACAAGGCAACCGAATGGCACGCGGCAACCTTCATCATCTTCGTCTTGCTGCTCGTTTCGTCCTTTCAGATCATCTCGATGCAGTTCGTGCGCAAAACGCCCAATCAATCGCGCGATCCCTTCCAAACGAAAACGTTGTTCGAGCATTTCGAACACTTGGGAGAATTGTTCAGGCACCGGGAACTGAGACTCGCGGGGATTGGAGTCAGCTATTTCTGGTTTGCGGGCGGCGCCGTTGCCCTCATGCTGATCGATGTGGGCAAAGAATGGCAACTCGCCGGGCTCGGTGACGCCGGACAGTTTTTTGCGCTGCTCAATGGAATCGTCGGACTGGGAATCGTGTTGGGAAGCCTTTTCGTATCGATCGTTTCGCGAAGAGGAATCGAGTTGGGGCTCGTGCCGCTCGGTGCGTCGGGAATCGCCCTCAGCTGCCTGGGGGCGGCCTTGACCGGCTCTGCTTCCATCTACTACGTCTGGGTTTGCTCCCTGGGCTTTTTTGCAGGGATGTTCCTGGTTCCCTTAAACGCCTTTATTCAAGATACCGCGCTCCCTGAACATCGTGGTCGCATCACCTCCGCCGTGAACCTGCTGAACGCGATCGCCGGAATGTTGGCGATCGGCTTCGTGAAGTTACTTCGCGAGGCAAGCTTGAATTCCTCTTGGCAATTTGGAATCCTGGCCCTCCTTTCCATCGCCGCCGGCATCTATATTCTTCGCCTGATGCCGGGGCACTTCCTGCGGTTCATGATCATGCCGTTGTTGCATTCCGTCTACCGCATCACGCCACTCAACACGGATCGCATTCCGAAGTCCGGCGGCGTCTTGATGATCAGCAACCACGTTAGCTATATCGACGCCTTTATGATTAGCGCAGCGTGCCCACGGCCGGTTCGCTTTGTCATCGAACGAAACTTTCTCAAATTCCGCGCCTTCTCCTGGTTTCTGCGAGTCTTTGACGTGATCCCCATTTCCTCGACCCGCGCCAAGGAAGCCATTCGAGCCACCGCCGATGCCGTCAACGAGGGCTCCGTGGTTTGCATTTTTCCGGAAGGGATGCTGACGCGAACCGGAATGTTGAACCAACTCAAGAAAGGATTCGAATTGATCACGCGTCAGGCCAACGCGCCGATCCTGCCGGTTTACATGGATTCGCTTTGGGGATCGATTTTTTCCTTCGAACGCTTCCGCTATTTCTACAAGGTGCCCAAGCGGTTACGTTATCCGGTTACGGTCAATTTCGGAAACCTGATTCCCTGCGACGAGGTCGAGAGCGCCCATGTTCGCTCGGTGATCCAGGATCTGTCGGCCGAAGCGTTTGCCGAACGGAAGGATCTCAAGATGAGCCTTGGAGAGGCTGCCGTGCGAGGCTTGAAACGGCGCAAGCGTGAGGAAGTCTTCATCGAAATCGGAAAACGCCGCCGCGAATTGAGCCGCAACACGACCTTTGCCACCGCATCGGGCCTTGCCAAAAAATGGAACTCCACCTGGCCTGCGGAACAGCAACGCGTCGGCGTTTTGCTCCCGGCCGGGGCGCTCACGAGCCTGATCAACGTCGCCCTCGTCCTTGCCAAACGCGTTCCCGTCAACCTGCCGCTCGAGTTCATCACCCACCCCGAACGGCGAGACCGGGTTTTGAAGCGTCATAACATCGATCTTGTCATCAGCTCGCGAACGCTATTCCCCACTACCCCAATGCCGGAGACCTTCCTCGACATGGGAACGGAGATTGGCCGGGTTGGCCCGCTCACGAAGATTCTGAGCCGCATCCTCTCCCCTCTCGAACCTGGGTCCTGGGTCGTTCGCAGGTTGAAACTTCATCGTCAAAACCTCGAGGCGGAAGCGATCGGGTTTGTCACCGATGAAGACGACTTCGTCTCCCTGAATCACCGCAACATTCTCGCCTCGGTTTTTCAAATCGACAGTTCGCTGGTCTTTCTTCCCAACGATCAGATTTACGTGGAACAAACGCTGAACAGTGTCGCCGCGAGCATTCTTGGCCTTTGGCATCCGGTCATCCAACGAGGCCGAGCGGTTTTTCGTGGCTTGGGTTCCCGGGATATTCCCGTTCGACTGGTGTTGCTGGAATCCCAACCGCAGATCGTCCTTCTCGACCCCACGTTAACGCGAAACTTGCTCGCAGATTCCGACGAAGAAATCAGCGAGAGCATCAAAGTCTTTCTCAATTATCATCGCAACTCGCTTTCCAAAGACGAGATTGAAGTTCTGGAGTCCTCCGGCGGCGAATACTGCGAGATCTTCGCGCCCGACCAACTCGGTGCCATCGTGTGCATGAATACCAAGGATCCGACGTCCATGGTTCCCGCCCACCTTCCCCAGGTCGGCAACCGCGAAGGAACCGTCGGGCGATTGCTTCCCGGCATCAGCGCAAGGCTCGTCACTTCGGACAACGGCGACCGGAAATGTCTCAAACTCTGGGATCATGGTGAGGTCCTCGTTCGTGGCATTTCCTTTCCCAAAAACTCCACTCGAACCGAGCTCAATGGCCAGGACTGGATTCAAACCGGGGAACGCGGAACGTTCGACCGGGATGGGTTCCTGACCCTGAGCGACAAGCCTGCGGACTAGGGCTCATTTTCAAACGCCCCCTGGGACGCGACAAAGCTCGCATTTCATGGTGAAGTTGGCCTGCATCATGCTTTCTTCGATACCCTTATGCCTTTGAATTTTGGATACGTGTCAACGCGCTTTGCCGGAACGGATGGAGTTTCGCTGGAGGCGGCAAAGTGGGCCAGTATCATGTGGGAGGGCGACAAACATGTGACCCACTGGTATTCGGGCCTCAGCGATCGACAGCCGGAGATTTCGATGTGCGTTCCGGAGGCGTATTTCCGTCATCCTGAGAACGTCTGGATCAACGAACGGATCTGGTCGAGACAAATTCGCGAACCGATGGTCACCCGTCGCATCCGGGTTTTGGCAGACTACCTCAAAGAGACCCTCTACGATTTCTGCGACAAATTTTCGATCGACGTGATGGTCGCCGAGAACGCCCTGACGATTCCCATGCACATTCCCCTGGGGATCGCCATCACCGAGTTTCTCGCAGAGACCGGAACGGCCTGCATTGCCCATCATCACGACTTCTATTGGGAACGG
>TARA_R110002096_G_scaffold11515_8_pt1 | contig 11649 bp, 10 predicted proteins | sample TARA_R110002096 | Tara Oceans TARA_R110002096 (sample SAMEA4397295) | marine metagenome | biome: Polar Biome; feature: [DCM] deep chlorophyll maximum layer (ENVO:01000326); material: water (ENVO:00002006), including particulate matter (ENVO:01000060) such as... | depth 35 m | reverse complement strand
GGGTTCCTACGCGGGCTCGACCGAGGTGCTTCCCGGGCTCGATGGCGGCGCGTTCGAGGAATTCCGCGAGCGTCCGTTCGAAAGCTGGGTCAAGAGCACGGATGGCCGCATCACCGTGCAAGGCCGGCTCCGCATGTCCGACAATCTGGACGAAGCCAAGGTGTTTTACGTCGATGTCGAAGGTAAAGACTCCGTGCGGGTTGAAATCGAATTCCGCGATTTTCACAACTTCAACCTCGCCTATCATGTTGGGACGCCCATCACGCTGACCGGAAGCGGGAGCGACACCAACGGTCAGCTGCTCATCACCAAGGTTACCGATATCACCTCGGTGTTTGGCCGGAGCAAGCCCGGTAGCCAGGACGGATAAGCCGTTTCTGTCTCAAACAAGGCACGTCTCAAACGCGGACCTTGCCGCGGCAATCGGATCGCCCTTTGGCCAGAATTCGTGGGCGACGTAGCCGGTGAAGCCGGTCTCCGCGATCGCCTTCATGATCGCGGGATAGTTCAATTCCTGGGAATCGTCGATGTCGTGGCGGCCCGGAACTCCGGCGGTGTGGAAATGGCCGATCCATGGGCTGTTCTCCTGGATCGTCCGGATCACGTCGCCTTCCATGATCTGCATGTGATAGATGTCATAGAGCAGACGCAGCTGAGGATGATTCGCCAGCTCACAGACCTTCACGCCCCAAGCCGTGTTGTCCGCCTGATAGCCCGAATGATCGACCTTGGAATTGAGAAGCTCCAGGTTCAGCATCACGCCGTTCTCCGCCGCGAACGGCAGAACCGGCTTCAGCCCCTCCACCGTGATCGCCGCCGCCTCGTCGCCGGAAACGCCCGGGCGATGATTCCCGCTCAAACAGATCACGCCCGGTATCGCGTGCTTCGCCGCAATCGCGATCGACTCGCGCAACTCCGCCTCGATCCGCTCATGGTTTGCCGGATCATTCAACCCCTCCTCATGCGTCCAATGCCCCACCATGCTCGCCACCACCAAACCCTTCGCCTGAGCCCGCTCCACCACCGCCGCAAAATCGTCCTCCCGTCCCCAAACCTCAATCGCCGCATAACCGATCTCCGCCGCCGCATCGATCAAATCGAAATTGGACGCGCCTTGCTCATGAAACGGCGGAAGGACGAGGGACTGTTGAATTGGGGATTTCATGGGTTGTGATAGGCCAACGCCGCCGGGATCGCAAATGCAACCACGAGGGGAGAGAATGAAGAGGGAGTGTCGTTCGGGCAGGTAACCGGTTGAGATTCAAGTTTTCAGAGTTTCTTGTTCAGTTAAGGATCGATTATGGCGGTAGCGCCAGCGAGCTACCCACACATTTCGACTCAAGATGGCGAACCGCGATTTGCGCGGCTTCCGCGAATTCGGGTCGCGATGATCATCCTGATGAAATTCGAACGATTTTGGAAAGGGACTATAGGGGATAGCGGTAATGCCTTCAATTAAGCTCTTGAAGGCGAGCTGGTGTCCGACGTCGAGACAGTTCGGTATGAAGATTTTGAGCGATGCTTTTCTTGCAACAAGGGTAACCCATGTTGTAAGTGATATGTTATGCAATGGGTACCTTTCTTTCAGAATATTTTCATTCTCTTTGGATACGGGATTGCGGCAGCTTTGATGCTGACCCTTGCCTTTTGGCTTCTCATCACACTTTGGAAAAAGATTACGCCAATTGATGAGTGGAAGCTGATCGGTGAAGGTAATGTTGCGGTCGCGATCGTTACTGCTGCGGTGTTCATCTCGCTCGCAATCGTCGTTGCCGCTGCGATTACTCCTGGGAACTGAAGGGGGCGAACGGAGAGCAGTAGCTACATGGCTTACCTTCAGTGGGTTTACAGACACGAATAGTTTGGACGTTTCTCAACTCAGAGCATCCGGCCAGGTGACGCCTATTGGTATTGGTGTTGAGTAAGAAAACGTTGCCGACTTCGGTTGGGCGAAAGATTTGGATGCCCAAAGGTTTAAATGGAGAATCGATTCCATGGGACGATCGCAGATTGACCCACACCTTTCTATGAACTGGAGAAAAACGCGGATTGATCACGCGGACTTTCCGCCCAGGCGGTCTGCCATTACGATACTCCCACGGGGGGACTGCTTTTTGGTCACCAACTCCGGCCCACAAACCCTTTTTGGGATTCGCTGTTTTTGCGTTGTTCTCCGCTTCAGTATATCCATCACTAACAAAGTAGTTGGCAGAGTGCCAGGCCAAGCCGGCTTTGATCATTTCTAAGTTTACATTCATGCCTTCTGGATCAGGAAGATAAACCGTTCCCGTTATCCGGTAAAAACTGCGCCCGTAGCGATGAACTGTTACTGTTTTACCTAGGACCAATTTCTTCAGCATTTCTCGTGACTGTGCGCAAAAAGGTTGGGCCTTTTCTGGCGCGTCGATACCGTGGAGGCGGATTCGGATAGCGCGGTTTTCCGAAGTGAGGATATCGATAGTATCCCCGTCGAGGATTCTAATGACCTTTCCGGTTAGAATTCCGCTTTTGTGTTGCTCCATGATTTCCCGGCTCTCAGGAGTCAATTGGCTGGTTGGAATCGATCGTTGCTGCGACGTTTCGAGATCGACGATTTCTATTTCTTTTGCGTTCGAAGATCCGATGATGACTCCATAGATGGAACTCCCGTCTTCCAATCGCCAGGTGTGTTTGAGTCGGGCTAAATTCTGGCCCCTTGGAGCGATTACGGATTCCTCCGAATGACAATTCAGTCCCAAAATCAGGCTAAATACCAATGCCGTTTGCCAACGAGTCATGAGATATGGTGGCACTTTGCGGTGCTACAGCAAGCGGCATTCGCATTTCCTTGGATGAGCTAAACCAACTGTGCTTGTGTGGCCCCAACTGAGCGAACGGGCATTGCTTGGTTTCTCGAAAAGTTTCACTAATCCCAATACTCAATCACCAAATCCTCAAAATCGAGTTCGAGCGAGGTGTTCGCGGCGAAGTCGACGGCGCGTTCCATGAGCGTTTCTTTGCTGAGGCGTTCCGGGTCGAGCGAGGCGATGACGGCGAGGTTGCCGGACTTGGGCGCGGAGAAGATGTAGACGTTGGGGAAGGCTTCCTTCATCGCTTCGAGGTCTTCGTCGGTGGAGGGATCCACTTCGATGAGGTTGAAGGCGACGAGGCCCTTGGGCTTGAGCCGGGGATGGAGGCTCTTGAGGAAGTTCACGGTTTTGAGCCGTTCGGTGACGGTTTCCAATCCGGAGTCGTCCGGCGGCCGGAGAAAGGCGTCCATGTAAATGGCGTCGTAGGTGGTTTCCGTTTCTTTGAGGTAGACGAAGGCGTCGGCGGTGAAGATCGAGGTTTTGGGCCCCGGTTTGGTGTCGAAGTAGTCGGCGGCAATTTGAACAACGGCAGGGTCGATCTCGACGGAGTCGACGTGGGTTTCCGGTTGAAGCTGGTTGAGGTAGCGAACCATGCCGCCTCCGCCAAGGCCGACGATGAGGACGCGCTCCTGGGGATGCCGGAAGAGGAAGGAGACAAAGAGCGAGCGCGTGTAGCTCAACTGAAGCTCCTCGGGGTTGTCCATCGAGATGGCGCTCTGGCGTTGCTCGCTGCCGTCGTCATCGACAAAGAGCAGGCTGCGGATCGCGCCACGTTGCCGAACCCGAATGTGCGAAAAATCCGAGGTCGTTTCGTGGAGGATCTCTCCATAGACCGTTTCGTAGCGGTCGGGTTCAACGAGGAGGAGGCCAATCATCGCAAAGCAGAGGGTGGTCCCAAGTAGGGGCAGCAACAGTTTTTTCAACGTGATCACCTTGGCACGAGGATGGCGAAAGTTCAAAACCGGGGTTGGAGGATTCGCCGGTCAGGAAAGATGAATTGAGAAGCGAAAAGCCTCTTGTGCGCGTTGCAATCGGTCCTAAAGGTCTGTTCAACCCCAAAAACCCTACCAATCATGCCCTTTCAATTTACCGGATTCGCCGATGAGGCGGAAAAGTCTCTCGACGGCCAAATTTCCACGCTTCGCGAAGTCGGCTGGTCCTCCATTGAGCTGCGTCTTCTCGATGGAAAGAATGTCTGCGATCAAACGGACGACCAATGGAAGCAAACGTGGGAGCGCCTTCAGGCCGAGAATATTTTCGTCGCGGGATTTGGCGGGCAGATCGGAAACTGGGCCCGGCCGATCACGGCGGATCTCCAGCAGGACATCGATGAATTGCGGCGCGTGGCTCCGCGAATGCGCGAGGCGGGCACGAAGTTTCTTCGCATCATGTCGTATCCCAATGATCCTGACAATCCGTTGAGTCGAGCGGATTGGAAGGCGGAGACGGTGCGGCGGCTCAAGGAGTTGGCGACGATCGCGGAGGGCGAAGGCGTCGTTCTCGGTCACGAGAATTGCAGCGGTTATGGCGAAACGGCCGAAGGCTATCTCGAACTGGCGGAGGCGGTCGACAGCCCGGCGTTGCGATTGATTTTCGACACCGGCAACAACAGCCTTCATGATCACACGACGGACGTTACCTGGGATTATTATCAAAAGTGCCGCGATCAGATCGATCATGTTCACATCAAGTGTGCGAGACCGGGTGAGGATGGCAAGTATGTGACCTGTCACGTCGATGAGGATCCGGTTCAGCGGCGGATCATCGCCGACCTTGAGGCGACGGGGTATGACGGTTGGCTGTCGATCGAGCCGCACTTGAAGGCGGCGGTTCACGCGGGTCAGGATGTCGATGATTCCGGGGAGGCGCGTGTCGTTTGGGTGGAGTTCGCCAAGCGCCTGGAAAAGCTGGTTTCAACGATCTAAACCATGAACATCCAAATTTTTGATTCGAAGGAAGAGATGGGAGCCGCGGCGGCAAAGGCGGGCGCGACCCAGATCCGGGCTGCCATGTCCCGAAACTCGGCAGCGTCCATCATTGTGGCGACCGGTGCGTCGCAGTTTGAGATGCTGGAGAGTCTGACGAAACAGGAAGTCGCCTGGCCTTCGGTGACCGGGTTTCATCTTGACGAGTACATTGGTTTGCCGATCACGCACGACGCCTCGTTCCGCAAATATCTTTGGCAGCGGTTTGTCAGCACCCTGCCGTATCCGATGCACGCCTTCCATTTCCTGAATGGTGAGAGCGACGCAAAAGTGGAGTGCGACCGCGTTGGCGCGCTGATCGCGAAGACCGAGATTGCGGTGGCATTTGTCGGGATTGGCGAAAATGGCCATCTGGCGTTCAATGATCCCCCGGCGGATTTTGAGACGGAGTCGCCCTATCTCGTGGTCGATCTGGACGAAGACTGTCGCCGGCAGCAACTCGGCGAAGGCTGGTTTCCGGATTTCGAATCCGTGCCCAAGCAGGCCATCTCCATGTCGATTCGCCAGATTTTGAAGAGCAAGACGATCATCTGCACCGTGCCGGATGAGCGAAAGGCTGAGGCGGTGAAGAACGCGGTGGAAGGGCCGGTGACGCCGGATGTTCCCGCCTCGATTCTGCAGGAGCATCCTGACTGCCGCCTCTTTCTGGATTCCGCCGCGGCGTCGAAGCTGAGTGCGTAAGTTAGAAAAGGAAAGTGACCGCGTGGTCCTTTAGAGAACCGCGGCCGGGCGCTCAACGGGAATCGGCGAAACCTTCTCTTCCGGTTGGGGGAGGGGATCGAGCCCGATCACCAGGTCGATCTCTTCGAACGAGCGGATGATGTTCTCGAGCTCCGTGACGTGAGGTTGGTATTCCGAGCGATGCTCTTCGCACAGCTGATGGAGCGGGCCGAAGAGCGCGAGGAAATCGTCAAAAAATCCACTCATCTGTTCCTCCATGGCCACCTTGAGCGCGGCGTCGAGGTTGTCGCGTTGTTGTTCGAATCGTTCGCCCAAGACCCGAACGGCTTCCTTGCTCGAAACCTGGGTCGCGATGCCGGAAAAGATGAGTGACGCGACGACGATGCTGGCGGCAATGATGCCAAAGACAACCAATTGATCGCTCGGAACCTTGCCCAACAAAATCAGCGCACCTCCCCCGATCGCAGCCGTCAATCCGGTCAGGAGAAAGAACAATCCCGTGAGGCGGCGGCGAGCCAACCTGCCGCGCAACAGCTTCTTGAGCTCCAGTTCGGGCATCTTCTCCGCAACGGTGGCGGTGATGCGCTCGCGCATGTGATTCTTTTGCGCCGTCCAATCCGGTTCACCGGATTCGCTTCCGATGCGAAGTTTGAAGTTGAAATGCTCCTGCATCTTCCCGGCGAGTTGACGCCAGAGATGTTGCAGATCGTCCTCCACAATTCGCGTCGCGTCATCCGCGTAATGCTTGGCGGATCGCGTCATGCCGTCGGTCATCGCTTCCTCGATTTCTTCCGGAACCGTGTTTTTGCCGAAGACGCCGCTTCCCGGGCCCATCCGGTCCTGAAGACGCGCCATGCCGGTCATCGTGAATTCCATGTAGTCGCTGTCGAGGCTTTTGAGCAGCGGCGGAAACTTCTCAACGGTGCGTTGGCGCTGTTTGCGAACCTCGTTCCCCAAACCGCTCAGCAGTTCTTCGTCGGCTTGCAGAATTCGGGCTCCCGCCGCGAGTTGCTCCTGAACTTCCGTGAGAACGACCCGGGCGGACCGACTCACGTTGCCCAGCTTGCTAATCCGGATTTCGGGCGAGTTGACGACTTCGTTGATATAACTCTCAAAATCCTGAAATCCGCTTTCCTCCCAAAGCCGCTCCTTATCCAGAGCGCTGGTCTTCGAAAGAAACGCCTTCTTGCCGGAAACCATGAAGGTGGGAAAGCGCATCCCGAGCTTCTGCATGGCGGTCACCTGGAGGTGCTCTTCAATCGCCTGAATTTCCTCCGCGTTGCGAAGGTCGCACTGGGTCAGGGCGAAGGTGATGTTCTTGTACCACCGCTTGTGGATCTTCTGGAGAAGATTCCAGGCACTCGCAGCCCAGGGATTCGCGACCGAGAAGGAAAAAATCACCAAATCGGCCATCGGGATAAAGCGTTCCGTGATCTCCTGGTGATCGTCTTCAATCGAGTTGGTGCCCGGCGTATCGACGATGTTGAAATCCTTGAGAAAGTCGTCCTGTCGATAGAGCTCGACGAGCGTTTTCCCGACTTCGATATCGCGCCGCTCGGGGCCGTGCTTGAACAGATTGATCCGCGCGGTGGTGGGAATGACGCCGACTTCGCAGAAATCCGCTCCAAAGATCGCGTTCAGTAGCGTCGATTTACCGGCATTGACCTCGCCAACGACCACGAAAAGAAAGGGCTCTTTCAGGTTCGCGAGCAGGTTTTGCAGCAGGCTGACGTGCGAGGGATGAACGTCAAGCTGCCCGGCGAGATTCGCCAACGACGTGATCGCGCTACTCAGTCGAGCGCGCGTATCAAAGTAAACGTCACCAATTTGGGATACCACGAGGCTTGGTTTAGACGGAAACCGGGGGAATTCCAAGCCGATTTTTATCGGTTCGCAGCGCGCTACAATCCTTAAATATCCTTATAATCGATAATTCTTAATTTTCCGGGAATTCTAAACACGCCCTCGAGTCCGGCACGGTGCCAATCCTTTTCGGGGGTTCCAGAAATGACATCCCAGACCTTCCTTGTTTCCTGTCTCGTAGTTTTCACTTCTCTTCGATTCTCCAACTCCGCCGTGGCTCAGCAGTTTCAGACCGTGCGCACCACGGCCTACACCCACTCCGAGGCCGATCACCTCAAGTATGGCCGCAAAACCGCGAGTGGCTCCGTGCTCCGCTTCAGCCGGGAATACAGTTCCGCAGCGGCCGATTGGTCCCAATTTCCCCTGGGAACCAAATTCCGGATCAAAGGTCAGCCAACCATCTACGTGATTGACGACTACGGAAGTGCGCTGGTCGGCACGCGCACGATCGACATTTACCAACCGACGACCAGGGCGATGAACACGTGGGGCGTCCAGATCGTGGAGATCGAGATTCTGGAAGACGGTTGCTTCAGGAAGTCCAAGGCGTTGCTCAGCGGACGGCTTCAGTTCGCGCACTGCCGGCAGATGTTCGACAACATCGACGGCTGATCCTGCCTGGGTTGGGGCGCGAATTCCGGTTCTGCGAAGAATTGCCGTTAGGTTTTCGGGATTGCGGCAGTGTTCAGGTAGAGTTCCATCCATGCCTGAGCCCACCTCGCAATCCGAATCGGAAGACGCCCGTTACGAAGGGTTCGTCGCCAAATTCGCGCACTATGAGCCGGATTTGCGGCGCTTCATCCGCTCGCTCCTGCCCACGTGGACGGATGCCGACGAGGTTGTTCAGCAAACCGCGATCGTGATTTGGCGGAAGTTCGAGCAGTATGATCCCGAGACGAACTTCATGAAGTGGGCCTGCGTCATCGCCCGGTTCGAGGCCCTGGCCTATCGGCGAAAAATGGCGCGCGACCGGCTCGTTTTCCGCGAAGACGTGCTCGATATCATGGCCGACGAAGGCGCGGAAGAGATCGAGCAACGCCGTGACGAGCACGAGGCGCTTCAAGCCTGCCTCCAAGGGATGCCGGAAAAGCAACGCCAACTCATCACTCTGGCCTACACGCCCGGCGTCAAGGTGAAGGAGCTGGCTGAAGAAGCCGGTTCGACCGCCGCGGCCTTTTACATGCGGATCAAGCGATTACGTCACCAGCTCATGGAGTGCGTCGAATCGAAAATTCAACAACCGGGAGGAGCCTCATGAGTCGGCCTACCTTTCGCGATTTGTCGCCACAGGAACGGGAATGGGTCGATGCGTATCTCGATGGATCGATCGCCCCGGCAGACTTTGAGGCGCTTCAGGACCGGATGATGGAAAGCGCCGAGTTGCGCGCGGTCATGCGTCGCTATCTCGGGATCGACAACTCGCTCCAGCATGAAAGCGGCCAGTTCGAAGACGAATTCGGAGGTGCGACCCGACCCTGGCTCGATGCCGAAAGCGTGGATGAGCCGAATCCGACCTTGCTGGGCAAAATCCTCCAGTTTCCAACCTTCGCGCCGATCGCTGCGGCTGCGGCGATCGCCTTTCTTTTCGGTTACGCCGCGATGTATTTCAGTGTTCGCGAAGAATCCGGCGGCGAAGGTTTCGCACAGATCGAATCCGAAGAGCCGTCCGCTCGCGGGTTTGCCGTTTTGGGACAACTCTACGACGTTGAATGGGCCGGAGAAGAGGATTCGCGGGAGAAGGGCGATATCCTGGGAGCGGAGAACGTGCGGTTGGCGTCGGGAACGGCGGAGATTCAGTTTTTCTCGGGAGCGACGATGATTGTGGAAGGTCCGGCGGAGATTTCTCTGACATCGGCTTGGGAAGCCGCGTGTCTCCAGGGTTCCGTTCGGATGCAGGTGCCACCCGCCGCGCGAGGCTTCAAACTCCAGGCGCCGGAGACCGAGATCGTCGATTTGGGAACCGAGTTCGGACTCGAGGTGCGCGATGGAAAGAGTCACGTTGAAGTGTTTGATGGCGAGATTTCAGTTCGGCATCAGGGCGGCGACGAACAGCTCATCACGAAAGGTGGTGCGTTGGGGCTTCCCGCAGATCAGCCCTCTCACCCGGCTGAATTTGGCAAGACCCGGTTTCCGGACGTTCGGGGCTTCGGTTCCCAGGCGCTTGCCCAGCGGCAACTGGATTTCGCGCGTTGGGAGACGCATCGCGACCGGCTCGCCGCCGATGATCGGCTCATTGCCTACTACTCCTTTGATCGGAAGGAAGCCAACGGTCTCGTTCCCAATTTGACGATGCCGCGAAACTCAGAATTTGATGGAGCCGTCATCCTCGCGGAGCCGGTTTCCGGACGTTGGCCGGGATTGAAATCCGCCTTGGAGTTTCGCCGCCCCGGCTCCCGCGTTCGCGTCAATATTCCGGGCGAGTTTCCCGCCTTTACCTTCATGACCTGGGTGCGGATCGACAGCCTCGACCGCTGGTACAACGCTTTGTTCATGGGCGATGGTTACGAGACCGGAGAGCCGCATTGGCAAATCCGCAACGATGGAAAGCTGATGCTTTCCGTCATGGTGGACGACACCCGCCCCAATCCGTACGCGCCGAACGACGCGGGCTTCCATCGGGTCTATTTTTCGCCGCCGATGTGGGATCTGTCGATGAGCGGCCAATGGCTGCATCTGACCTCCGTGTTTGATCCCGCGAATCGGTTGGTTTCGCATTATGTTAATGGTAAGCGCATTTCCGAGCAGGAAATCGAGGATGAATACGAGATCAAAACCCTCCGCATTGGAAACGGTGAAATCGGCAACTGGGGCCTGCCATTTCGCGAAGACCCAACCTGGGCGATTCGCAACCTCAACGGGCGAATGGACGAACTCGCCATCTTTCGATCGGCTCTCCAGCCTGGTGAGATTTCCAAACTGTATCTCCAGAGCCGGGCACGGGCGCGATAACTTTTTTTTGAGATGAATGCTCGCTGTTGCACACGTGTATCTCTGTTGAAATCGCAAAAACTGCGATCAAGGTGTCTTAAGATGCTTCCCAAACCCCAGGAAACCCCCTATTTGCTGATCCTTTTCGCAACGCTGATCGCTGCGAGTCCCGGATTTTCCCAACATTACCCTCCCAAAGAGGTGGAGGCGTTTTTCTCGGAGCATTGCTATGATTGCCACGACGATACTACGAGCAAAGGCAGCCTGAATCTGTTCGACCTGGAGTTTGAACTCGGGAACCACTCCAATTTCGAAGCCTGGGAGCGGATTTTCAGCCGGGTGGAAAACGGGGAGATGCCGCCAGAGAAGAAACCGCGCCCGGACGAAACGAAAAAGGCCGCTTTTCTCGCGCAACTGGAGAAGCCGATGTTGGCGGCAGATCTGAAGGAGAAGCGGGAAATTGGCAGCGTGCATGTCCGGCGTCTGACTCGACGCGAATATGAGAACACGCTTCACGATCTGCTGGGGATCGATTTGCCGCTTCAGGAACTGCTGCCGGAGGACCCGGCGACCCATGGATTTGAAACCGTGGCGGAGGGACAACAACTCTCCCATCACAACCTCGCCAGCTACCTGGAAGCGGCGGACATTGCCCTGGAAGAAGCGTTCGGGCGACTTTCTCCCGAAGGTGAGGCGAAGTATCAGAAGACCTTTCCCGCGGAAAAGGTTGCCTACCAAAACAGTGGGCCGGGCAACTATCGCGGTCCGGAGCTTCGCGACGGCTATTCCATCAGCTGGCCGATTACGCTCCAGTTTTATGGACGGATGAGGGCAACCGCGGTTCCGGAGTCGGGCTGGTACCGGGTTACCCTCAAAGAGGTCCATGGGATCAATGTGAAGGATGGCGCGGTTTGGGGAACGCTGCGCTCGGGCACCTGTTCCTCCAGTTCACCGATGCTGTTTCACGTTGGCACGGTCGAGGCGACCGCCCAGAAGCGTGACCTGACGTTTGAGGCCTGGATTCGCGAAGGCCACATGCTCGAGTTGAAGCCCAATGACGCGAGCCTGAAACGCGCGCCGTCCGGAGCCAAAGGCGGCAAGGTTTCCTACAAGGGGCTGGAACACGAGAAGGCCGGGATCAAGGGAATCGCGGTCAAGGCGATCGAGATGGAGCGGATCTACCCCAACGCGAAAAGGTGGGAGCTGCGCACGAAACTCTTTGGCGGAATCTCGAAAGAGGACTTGCCGAAGTTGCAGCAGGATCAGGGACGGAAGGAGCTGGTGACGCGGGCGATTCGAAATTTCGCGAGCCGCGCGTTTCGCCGCCCCGTCACGAATGAGCA
>TARA_R110002096_G_scaffold288244_1_pt1 | contig 11658 bp, 8 predicted proteins | sample TARA_R110002096 | Tara Oceans TARA_R110002096 (sample SAMEA4397295) | marine metagenome | biome: Polar Biome; feature: [DCM] deep chlorophyll maximum layer (ENVO:01000326); material: water (ENVO:00002006), including particulate matter (ENVO:01000060) such as... | depth 35 m | reverse complement strand
CTTTTCCGAGCACACTGCCGCCACTCATAGTACGATTTTTAACAACAAGGCTTCCGTTCCTAAACGCGTGAAACTCAAAGAGGATACAGGAGCAAAACGGAGCTTTCATTCATTGAGACACACTTTCATTTCTTCACTCGCGAAGGCCGACGTAACTGAGGAGATCCGGAAGGAACTGGCGGCGCACAAATCAGCGGAAGTTCACAAGCTCTACACTCATCACGACAAATCAACGCTTCGGGACGCGATAGGAACGATTCCAGAGATCAGTATCTCATGAATTACGTGTTCTGACGGGGTCCCTCAATTGCCTATTCCCGGATTCATTTAAACCGATGGGACGCACGGCTGACAGCCACTAGTGATTGGCGCCATGATATTAAACAGCAAAAATGGGGACAGACTGTAAATCTGCTAGCTATGCCTTCAGAGGTTCGAATCATATCCTGCCAATCTTCCTTACAATCAGCGACTTACGAGAAATCGAAGGTCGCTTTCTTTTTGGGCAGATTTGGTTGCGGTGCACTTTTCAGGTTCTGAAATCCCCATTTTGGCTTAGCTTTGCACCCTGCGAATTTTTCGCTGTTAGCGAAAACCGAGCCAGCTTCCGGCGCTTCCACATTCTGACAATGCTTGCAGGTTCTGAAATTATGGGAGATAAGGCTACGAATCAGAAGGCTGAGTGTTCGAATCCTTCCGGGGCGTGCAATACCTTATCAGGGCGTTGTCGGAACACCGAGGGCAAGGCAAAATCAAGACTGTGCATTTTTTGTCTATCTGGGTGGTGCAGATTTGAGGACTGAGTAGCGGGACGAAGCAATTCCGCAGAATAGTCGAACAGTCCATACCGTCGGGTTTCTCGCAGAGGAAGACTGCGAGTTAAGGGTTAAGAGCTCACCCCTGAAATCAATTGACTGTAAAATCTGCCGGAGAGCTGAGGCAGAGACCCGGTTGATTAAAATCTGGTCTACTTCACATTTCAGAGTTCCTAAACCGCATTTTGCGACCTATGGACACAACCCTTGAAGTTCCATCCGCCCTGCCAGAAGTTGCATCTTGAAAAAACTCGGGACCCGGCGGTCCGTGTCCTTACCGGGAGCGCCCCTCTGTGTAAGCGATCTCAACTGAGCGGCACTTGTCATCTTCGTCGCAGATATCGACTCCCAGATCGATGTCCAGGCATTTCCCCTCGACAATAAGAAATCGTCTATGCGGTAAATCTCCTTTCGCTGCGGTATTAAGCACAAGATTCAACTCCACTTGTTGATTCAAATCCCGAATCAAATTACTGAGCGATTTAATTGTTCGGCTATTGTTAACGGTCTTGAAAACGAGTTCGACTTGCTTTGGGCACTCAAGTTTGAATTCAAGCCAGCGAACCCATTTTGCGACATTTTGATACTGAGACCCGCCGAGATATTCTCCCAAGGCGTAATCCACGATTGTGATCTTCCGGGCGTGTGCGACCATTTTCCCAAAATGTTTTTCACAGATTGACTCGAAGGAAAGTTCCCCCTTTTTGACTCTGACGCTCTTGCCGATATTTCCTCTCGTTTGGGAAAACCGCGTAGAGTGAAGATTGGTCAGGGTGCTAGCCTCCCAGGACACTCCCGAATCAGGAAGATTAATCGAAGGTGTGAAAATCAAGTCGATCCCGAACTGGTCGCCAACTTCGACCGCAAATTTGACCAGCTCCTCTTCCCCTCCATCACCTTTCATTTCGACAAAGGGGCCTTGTTTCCAAAGGTGAATAATCAACTCGAGGATTTCTTTTCGTTCCGCAGGAAGGGCGATTGCTTTGATTTTCCCCTTAATTTCTTCTCCTACGCGCCACAAGTCCGTTTCAGCCATAAGGCAATCTGTTCGGAAGCCTTTCAAAACCTCGACAAAACGGCCCAAGCCCATTTGCCCATGCTCGGTTGCTTCAGAAATGATTTCCGGGTCTATGAATACGTAAAAATACATGAGCCTTGCCGATCAAAACATTTCGTCCAGACGCTCTTCGAAAAAGCCTGAAGGCCATTCATCGGAAAAGCGCCCTTGGTCGTTGATCGACAGCGGCGTGATGACTGATCCCTCCTTGCCGGCTTCTACCCATGAGACGGAGACTTCCATAGGAGTTAGAGGCTCGATCCCGTCTGGCAGTTTTTTCCTCGTGGTTTCGCGAATCCTGCGAAGAAGTCTGAGAACGATGTGTTCACTGTGAGTCTCCAAAATGAACAGATTCTGACGGACACCAGAGTCTTCCCACTTTTCCTTGATGAAGACATCCGCCAAATCGCTCTGCATCTTAGGATGCAAGTGAACCTCGGGTTGTTCGATGCATACGACTCCCATTCGATCTGAAGCCACCTCTGCCACCAGGGGCAAGACTTGCCCAATACCAAAGCCCACATCGCAAAAATCCACATCGGTATCCGTTCTTGTGTCGACGAGATAGACGCCCTTCACAGTCTTTCCCTCGGAAAAGCTTGCGATTACTTTGCCGACTTGGTCTTTTGGGTCACCCGATTTTTTGCCACCTACTTCAAGATGCCGCTGCACTTCCTCCGTCAATCGGGCAAAGTCGAGCGACGGAGCAATAGTGCGGACTTCAAGCCTGTATGGACTGTCCAAAGTATCTTGGAAGATGTCAGAAATCTGCCGTAGCAATTTCGGATTTCGAGCAATCTCTCTCAACGCTTGATAACCTTGGTCTACTGCTTGGGAATCCTCTGACTCGGCAATCTGGAAGAATCGCCCTGGTATCGACCGGTATGGGCCGATGTATTCGGTCCCCAATAGCCAATAGCGGAGTGAATCCATAACTCCATCAATGAGCATCTCGAAGTCAAAACGCAGCGCTTTGGCCAAGGCATCTGCGTCATCGGTGATCTTTGGATCTTGGATAAAAAAGTCCAAGGGATCTTCAATCGCGAGAACTTCAACGGCATTACCTAACGCAGTTCCAGTGTCCTCCGTAGTTCCGTCCGCTGAAGCAACGACGTCAAACCGACTGGCTGGCAGACGATTCTTGGGGACAATCGCCAGATCTAGACCGTTGCCAGTCAACTCCAATCCACGTCCAGGGGCTCTAATTTCATCGGTCAGTCGGGATCCTATCGTCCAAACGAAGCGTGCAAACGTTTCCGACGATGCCAACAGTTCAACCAAATTCCCGTTCTCATTCATTTTGTCGGTAACCTCATTGTAGGCATCCAGAACGCGTGCCACGACGTCCTGGAAGCCGCTCGATTCCGTTGGAACAGATCCGAGTGATTCGGCAAGTTCTTCAAGTGATGAATCGTCATTCTTCTCGAGTTCAAGATAGCTCATCACCAATTGTCCTATTCCCAGGGTAGCCGGTATGCTGTTCAGATCAGTTTTGGACAACGCAAGGTTCCCGTTCCGGTCGAGCGAAAAATGGAGCGTAGGTGCTCCGTCGATTGAAACCTGGAGTTCCTTCACCCTTGGGAACAAGCCCCCCTTCAATCCCAGCTCTTTGGCTGGAATTCCGACTCGGAATCGAATCGAGATATCGGAAAGAAAGTTCAGGAATGAGAAGGACCACGGAGGAAAGCTATCATCTTCCGCATTCGTCCGAGTTTGCCGCTCGACTTGAGAATCGACCGGTGAGTTTGACTTCTCTAACTCCGAAAGTCGAAACTGAAACTCAATCACGAGTTCATTCGTCGCGTCATGCCGATGGATGTATTGGCGGAAGCCTCCGAGATCAATGGTCTGTCCCCAGCGCTTCGTAGAGGTGAAGTCGAAATTTCCTTTCTCCAGAGCGTGTCGGCACAACAGCAGAGACTGAATGACACTCGATTTCCCGGCGCTGTTCTTCCCAAAAATTAGAGTAATCGGCCTCAGTTCGATGGTCTGGGGCGCCCCTATGGCCTTGAAGTTGCCGACGGTGTAGGATTTTGGGATCATTCTGATTCCATGTTGAGCGAAACCGACGCTAACGACAACCGCAGAGTTTGCCCTGAATCAAAGTTTGGGCACGTCCGCTGACGTCAGTTGACTTTCCATTCGGCCAAGAGTGCAGTTCAATCACGCCGTGGAAAACGAATCATCTCAGTCCGTCTTACTCAGCCTTGTCGGAACCGCTCCCGCCGTCCTGACCGAAACCGTCTGGGCGATGGCAACCCAATCCGAGCCCGTCATCCCCGACAGGATCATTGCAGTGACGACCGCTCCGGGTGCGGCCAAGCTGAAGGAGAAGCTTTTCACGGATGGTCACTGGAAACGCATGCTGACTGAACTCGGAGGAAAAGGGCTCGAATTGGAAGGCAAACTCCGGTTTGGGCCCATTGCCGATTCCATCCGTGTCTTTCCCGACCTCTCCCGATCCAGGGAGTTGGATGATATTCGCTCGATTGATGACAACGAGGCCGTCGCCGAGTTCTTCATGGAGATCATTCGAAGCTTCACCGAAAACGAATCGGTGCGGTTGATTGTTTCGATCGCTGGTGGCCGGAAAACGACCAGCGCATTGCTGCATTCGGTCATGACCCTGCTGGGACGGGCGCAGGACCAAATCAACCACATTCTCATCAACGACGAATGGATCTTTCAGCCAAACTTCCTCTACCCAGGTTGCGAAGGTGAATTTGTGAATCGGGACACAGGCGCACGCCTCTCAAGCGCGGATGCGGAATTGCAGCTCGTGGATGTTCCCTTTGTGCCCTTGCGATACCTCTTCAAGCGCGACGTCGAACGATCAGCCGGGAGCTTCGTCGAACTGATCAACCAGGTGCGAACCAAGACCATCAATGTTGATGAGGATCTGATCGTGCAACTGGACACGGAAAAGGGAAGCCTGAGTGTGAGCGGCCGGGAGATCAGCCTTTCGGGAAACGAGTTTCTTCTCTATCTATTCTTCTCCCGGCTCGCACTTGAGGGAAGACCTCCGGTGGAATCCTACGGGGTCATCGGTGAAAATTTGCGGGATCTAAAGGCGGAATGTCTGGTCGCCGACAATTTTGGGCACTGGAGCCACAAGGCCCTTGCTGCCCAGTTTGATCCCAGTGAGGATCTTCGCAAATGGGCGGCCAGTATCCGCGCAAAACTCAAGAAGGCCGATTTCGACACCTTTCAGGTCGATCGGTTAGTCCCGCGGGGAGGACACCTCGCCATCGAGATCCCCAGCGAGAACATTCAGATTGATGGGTGACATGTCAGGAAAGCTGCGGACGTCAGCTGACTGTCACAATTCAGGCGGTTAGCAGGCTTCCGGGTATGATGTGAGGAAAGCACGACGCGAATCCACACATCACACCAAGCCATGAAATCTGCGCCCCACCCTTCTCTGTTCTTTTGTCTGTTCCTGTCCCTGATCGCTGCTGACGATCTGACGGCCCAAGACGGTAGGTTTGAATCCACGTCAACGGCGGCATCACCTTCCGCTGCCAAGGCTGACCATTTTCCGTTGGTCATGACAGGGGAGATCGACTTGACCAGCCCAGAGGCTTCTAGCTGCGACACGCTCTTCTTGGCGACCTACCACGCAGCGTTGGAAAACATTGTCGCTAAGCTGGATGGCGTCGAGTTCTGGACGGACAAAGGTGACTTCGGGGCCAATTCATTGCTGGATGGCCGGTTTCGCGAGTTCTACATCCATCAGCGCGACGGTAAACGAACGCTCTGGATACGCTCCACTGCCGGGCCGGATAGTGAGTTTCCACGCCAGGTTACGGTGTTCCACGTCGATCAGATTTCCGGTCGGGCGGTGGTGGCTTCAGGAGTTTACCTCAAAGCGGGCCCACCGGTTTGGTTACCCAAGCATCTCGCCCTTCGTGACCTGAAAGAGGAGGTTGGCTTCTGGATCGAAACCGTGTTCGCGGGATCGGCGAATAGTGAATTCACCGCGCTGGCCGACGCGTCCGTCGCGTCAGCAGACGTCAGAATCAGCGCAGACCTCACCGAATCCCGGTAAGGTTCCTCACAGTAAACGAAACGATCATCCAACGACTCTAACCCACCTACTATCATGACAGACACCAACAACGTCCAGTGCCCGGCTTGCTCTCACCAATTTCCTCTCAGCGAAGGCGTTCTCAGCAGCGTTCGCGAGGAACTGAGCCGGGAGCTTCAAGGCGACATCTCCAGACGGGAGCACGCCCTGGAAGAGCGCCGCCAAGCGTTCCACGAGCAGCAGGCTGAACTCAGACAGCAAAAAGCCGAGCTGCAGGAACAAGTTGAAGCTCAAGTAGAGGAACGGCTCGCCTCCCAGATCACGGACATCCGCAAAAACGCCGAGCGCAAAGCCGCCGAAGAACAGGCCTTGACGCTGAAGGCGCTTCAAGAGGAGCGCGACGAACAGGCGGAAGCCTTGAAACAGTCTCGCGAGAAGCAACTCAAGCTCCTCGCCGAGAAACGGGCACTTCAGGATGCCAAAGAGAATTTCGAACTCGAGGCTCAACGGAAGCTGGACGAGGATCGGGAGAAACTCCGCGAGGAGCTGCAGAAGAAGGCTGACGAGGAAAACCGGTTCAAGATCGCCGAAAAGGAAAAGCTCATTGCGGAGCTTCAGGTTAAAATTCAAGACGCCGAGCGAAAAGCGGCGCAGGGATGCGTCCAGGCTCAGGGTGAAGTTTATGAGCAAGACTTTGAGGCGCAGCTTCGCCAGTCCTTTCCCTTGGATGATGTTACCCCGGTTCCAACCGGCAAGCGGGGCCCGGATTTGTCCCTGGAGGTCATCAGCCGCACGGGCCGTTCCTGCGGATTGATTTTGTTTGAAAATAAGCGCACCAAGGCCTGGAAAGACGAGTGGATCGCCAAGCTGCATGGTGACATGCGATCCGCCCGCGCCGCTTTTGGCGTCATTGTCACCGAAACGTTGCCCAAGGACATCAAGCAGTTTGGGCAGAAGGACGGCGTCTGGGTTACCGACTTCGCTTCAGCCGTCCCCCTGACGTTTGCCCTCCGCTGCACGCTGCACGAGGTTATGGTCGCCAAAGGGCACCGGGAAGGTGCAAAGGAGAAAATGGAGCTGCTTTACGACTACCTGACTGGCAACGAATTCCGTCAGCGGGTGCAGATGGTCATTGACGCCTTCACCGCGATGCGCACGGAACTGGACAAAGAGCGCGCCTACATCACCAACAAGTGGGACAAGCGCGAAAAACAGATCAATCTGGTCATCGAGAACATGGCGGGGATGGTGGGAGACGTTCAGGCGCTTTCCGGAGGGGCAATCCAGTCGATTCCGCTGCTGGACGATGTCGAAACGGATGACGCACTGCCCAGCTGACACAAAACAAGCCTCCGACGCGCAATTGGAGACTTTTCAGGTATCCAAACTAACAGAACCGGGTAAAACTCCCTGACCGATATCCCAATTTTTCATTCCTCATGATTACCGGAGAAATACGCAACAAAATCGACCAAATCTGGGACGCCTTTTGGTCGGGCGGCATTGCCAGCCCCATCAGCGTCATCGAGCAAATGACCTACTTGCTTTTCATCAAAGGCCTGGACGAAGCCCAATCCCGCAAGGAAAAGCAGGCCCAAATCCTCGGGGGCAAACCGGAGAACCCGATTTTTCCGGAAGGCGATTTCAAAAACCCAGTGACCAAGGAGAAAGTGCCCTACAAAGATCTGCGCTGGACCCGCTTCAAAAACCTGGAGCCCCGGGCCATGCACAGCCGCATTGCCAACGACGTCTTTCCCTTTATCAAAACCTTGGGCGAGGAAGACTCCGCATTCGCGGTCCACATGCGTGACGCCATTTTCATGATTCCGCCAGAAAAAGCCGGGCTCCTCGCCCGAGTCGTGGACATGTTGGATGAAATCCCGATGGAGGATCGCGATACCAAGGGCGATCTATACGAATACATGCTCGGCAAGCTCAGCCAAGCCGGGGATAGCGGTCAGTTCCGCACCCCACGCCACATCATCCAGCTCATGGTCGAAGTGGTCGAACCTCAGCCGGATGACATCATCTGCGATCCGGCCTGTGGCACCGCAGGCTTCCTGGTGGCTGTCTCCGAATACTTCAATCGCAAGGAAAATCTAAAGCTGTTTAACGACGATACGTTCCGTGAGCATTTTCACGACGGTATGTTCCACGGCTTCGATTTCGATTCCACCATGTTGCGGATTGGCTCGATGAACATGCTGCTCCACGGCGTGCAGAATCCCGGCATCGTCAATCGCGACTCGCTTTCCGAGGATCACGCCGGGGAAGAGGAGAAATACTCCGTCATTCTTGCCAATCCGCCCTTTGCCGGGAGCTTGGACTACGAAGCCTGCGCCAAGGACCTCTTGCAGATCGTCAAAACGAAGAAGACCGAGTTGCTCTTCCTCGCTCTCTTTCTCCGGCTTCTCAAACCGGGCGGACGAGCGGCCGTGATCGTGCCGGATGGCGTGCTGTTCGGCTCCAGCAAAGCACACAAGGATTTGCGCAAAAATCTGGTAGAAGATCAAAAGCTGGACGCCGTCATCAAGTTGCCTTCCGGCGTTTTCAAGCCCTATGCCGGTGTTGCCACGGCGATTCTCGTCTTCACCAAGACCAACTCTGGCGGCACGGACAACGTCTGGTTTTACGACATCCAGGCCGATGGCCTTTCGCTCGATGATAAACGCACTCCTCTCGTGCCCCAGGAGAAACTAGGCGCGATACCGACGGGGAAACTGAGCAAAGAAGAGCACGCCAAGAATAATCTGCCGGACGTGCTCAAACGCTGGAAGAATCAGAAGGCTGAGGCAAAGCGCGAGCGGACCGACCAGAGCTTTCTCGTGCCAAAGGAGGAGATTGCGGAGAATGATTACGACTTGTCACTCAACCGCTACAAAGAAGTGGTCTACGAGGAAGTCGAGTATGATCCGCCGTTGGAGATTTTAGAACGTATCGCGAAGTTGGATTCTGAGATTGCGGAAGGACGGGCGAAATTGGAAGGGATGTTAGGATGAAGTGGAAAACGAAACAGCTTGGGGAACTTGCCGTTTCAAAGGGTGGATCAGTCAACCCAGAGAAGCATCCCACCGAAGAGTTTGATCTTTACAGCATCCCCGCTTTTGATAAGGGAGAGCCCGAAGTTATCCGAGGAAGGGCCATTGGTTCATCGAAAAAAATCGTTGAACCTTCAGATGTGCTCCTCTCTCGAATTGTGCCCCACATACGAAGAGCTTGGATAGTTGGCGAAGATCGTGGACGAAGACTTATCGGGTCGGGTGAGTGGATTCAATTTCGCAGCAGCGAAGTCCTCCCAGAATACTTGCGAAATTTTCTTCTTTCTGATCCGTTTCATCGCCAGTTCATGCAGACGGTTTCTGGTGTCGGAGGTTCACTTTTGAGGGCTCGGCCTGCTCAAGTCTACGAAATCCATATCCCCCTTCCTCCCCTGGACGAGCAGAAGCGAATTGCGGCGATTCTGGATGCGGCGGACGAACTGCGGGCGAAGCGCCGGGAGTCGCTCGCCCAGCTCGACGCCCTCCTCCAGTCGACCTTCCTCGACCTCTTCGGTGACCCCGTCACCAATCCGAAGGGGTGGGAGGCTTCTACCCTCGGAGACATGGCAATGGTGGAGCGAGGGCGATTTTCGCCTCGTCCTAGAAATGATCCTTCCTTCTATCATGGTAAGCATCCATTTATTCAGACCGGGGATATTGCCAATTCGGGTGGATATATCACGAGCTGGAATCAGACGCTCAACGATCGTGGCACGAAAGTGAGCAAGTGCTTCTACCCTGGTACGATCGTGATGGCAATTGTGGGCGCAACCATCGGTCGAACTGCTATCCTAAAGATTCCTGCTTACTGCCCTGATAGTGTAGTTGGTATAACGACTCACAAAGGAGATGTCGATCCGGCGTATTTAGAACGATTTTTAAGATTTCGAAGAAACGACCTGTTCGAACGGGCTCCCCAAACGGCCCGAGCAAATCTAAATTTGGAAATTTTGCGCCCGTTTCCAGTTTTGAATCCTCCAGTCAAACTTCAAAAGAGATATTCAGATGTCGTTAACCAAGTGGAGTCTTTGAGGAGAAAGTACGAAGAGCAACTAGCTGAAATAGACGACCTTTTTTTCTCCCTCCAATCCAGAGCCTTCCGGGGTGAACTGTAGGCCAAAACAATATACTAATGCCTGCCACACTTCTACCCAATCGGCCATACGACGAGATCGTCAGCACAACTCGAGGAGAGTTGCGCTCCCTCTCGCGATACATCGAGTTAACCGAAAGCGGGATGGCGCATGCCCTCCAAGCAGAAAAGGCGGAGATGGAGCAACACCTTCGCGAATCTCCCGAAGAAAACCCGCCGGAACTCATGTGCTTCGCGATGAGCCACCTCGACGTTCACCACGAATTGGTGCCCCGAGCCTTGCGCCATTCCCAGCTTCTCGCGCTCTACGCCGTGTTGGAGCATCAACTGGTCGAGCTTTGCAAAGCACTCCGCCAGCGAGACCCGAGTCTCTCCCTTAAAATTTCCGATCTCTCCGGGACAGGGGCGATTGCCTGCGAGATTTTCCTCACAAAGGTCGTCGAAGCCAAGATCAGCAACTGGTCCAAAATTCACCAGCTTCGCAGGCTGAGAAACTGCATCGCTCATACCAATGGGCGGATTGATTCCCTGGAACGAGGCAAAGAAGCCGTTCGAAAGATCATTCAAGCTGACCCAGATCTCCGGGAAACCGACGGCGTTCTAATCGTAACCAGTCCCTTCATCAGCAAAGCCCAGAAATGGGTGTCACAGCTTTTCGACGAGGCATTTGAGAATCTGGGCCTTAAAGAAAACCCCTTCGCGCTGTCAGCTCCCGATGGATTTGTGATCCAGAGGAATGAGGACGGCGCTATCGAGGTGTCCAACGGCAAAGAAGTCGATCTCCCGAAGTAGCCCGAGGTCAGTCTTCCGAATTTCAATTATTCCATACCAAAAGCTACCCAACATCATGTCTACTTTTGATTCCACCAGTGATAGCCTTGAAACTCTCTTGGAGAGCGTTGTCGAAGGAAAAATCCAGCTTCCAGACTTCCAACGTGGTTGGGTTTGGGACGAAGAACACATTCGCTCGCTTCTAATCAGTGTCGCCAGATCGTTTCCGATCGGCTCAGTCATGCTTCTTGAGACTGGCGGAGAAGCACGCTTTCAACTGCGCCCAGTAGAGGGAGTGGAAAAATCGCAGGTTGGTGATGCGGAGAATCTGATTCTAGATGGGCAACAGCGACTAACATCGCTAACCCGTGTCATTCAGATGGATGAGCCTGTTCCAACGCGAGATCACAAGAAGCGAAAGGTGCAGCGCCACTTCTACATCGACATTGAAAAAGCAATGCAAGGCCCTGCACACTACGAAGAGGCGTTCTTCGCAGTCGATCAGACAAAGCAGGTGAAGACAAATTTCGGCCGCGATGTGGTGCTGGATCTCAGCACGCCCGAGCTGGAATACGAACACTTCATGTTTCCCTGCTTCCAGAGCATCAACTCCGACAAGTGGGAAGATGGTCTCAACGAGCATTATCCGCCGGAAAAATTCAGCCGTTACATGGCATTTCGCAAACAAGTGCTGAATCCGTTTCGTTCCTACAAGATCCCGGTAATTCGGCTCAAGAAGGAGACCAGCAAGGAAGCGGTCTGCCTAGTGTTCGAGAAGGTGAACACCGGAGGCGTATCGCTCTCCGTTTTTGAACTGGTGACGGCGACCTATGCCGCAGATAACTTTAACCTGCGGG
>TARA_R110002096_G_scaffold138698_4_pt1 | contig 11664 bp, 9 predicted proteins | sample TARA_R110002096 | Tara Oceans TARA_R110002096 (sample SAMEA4397295) | marine metagenome | biome: Polar Biome; feature: [DCM] deep chlorophyll maximum layer (ENVO:01000326); material: water (ENVO:00002006), including particulate matter (ENVO:01000060) such as... | depth 35 m | reverse complement strand
ATTGCTATATGTGACTTTCCAATTGATGGTGGACCGAAGATTTCTACAATTCTCCCAACCGGCAGTCCCCCATTTGGTCTGGCTGCAACAAGATAATCTAATTGCCGACTTCCGGTAGAAATCCACCTGTCGACGTGAGTAGGAGAATCGTCAACTGCCAAGTTGTATGCAATCCGCGCACCGTGATCCTTGTTAAGAGACTTTATTAAATCAGAAGTAAAATCTACATCTTCAGACTTTGCTGCACCCTTTTTTTCTTTCTTAATCTTTGTCATGGTATAAGCTCTCCTTTAAGTTTTAAGCGATGGTATACTGTACTTTAACTAAGCCAGTTTTACAAAAAAAAAGGGGTGGAAAAAATCCACCCCTTAGACAATACATGCTGTTTAATATTTAGAAAGTATCAAACGAAGGATCGCTCTCTAGATCAGCAAATGCATCATCAATCTCATCGCCAAAATTCTTCGACGTGTCTCCCTTTTTAGGAACCCGCTTTGCCACTGGCGCTGGCTGACTCCTGGTTTGGTTAGACGATCGGGTATACCCTGTCGAATTATCATCTTGTTGCTCTTCGTCGCCACTTAGCCAGGTATTGATGATATTCTCAAGTTGCTCATAGCTCTTAAGAGTATATACGTCATCAAGTTCTGGAACGCTATCAGACCATTCTGTGATTTGAGCAGCACTACCAATTGGTGATGCTTTAGGTCTGGGCATGACATCAGTCATTGCATACATTTTTCCAGGAGGCTTAGAACATTTCACTTTTATATCGTGACCTTCATGTACATCTGTAATATCTCCATAATCTGGATCTAGCATAATGTTAAGAAGAGATTGGTAAACGGTTTTACCAAATGCCCAAAGTTTAACTCCCTCGCTTTCTTCACCACGAACAATTACTGCAGCATATGTTCGCATCTTAGGGTATAGCTTTTTTGCCATCTCGTAAGACTCTTTAGTGCCTTCATCTTTAAGCTTTTGAATAAGCTCTTGAATCGGGTCGGGTTTCCCAAATTGGTGAGGGGTAAGAAGGCCTGGGTTACTACCGACGTTATAGTAAAACCATCGTTCTTTAAACGGGTTTCCTTCATTGTCTGTAAAACCCAAAATACGTACTGTCACTGTTTCATCCTCAGGCGGACGCCACATTACTCTACGTTTTGAATTAACTCCTGAAAGAGCGTTAAGTTTTTTACGGATTGCATCGAAATCGATAGCCATGATTTTTTCTCCAAATGTTTAAATGTTATTTTTAACTCGCGAAACATCGATATGTAATCGATACCATTAATATATGGTTTCTATAGCGAATGTATAAACAATTATTTTTTATTTTTCTTGTTTGAATTTTTAGATGAAAAACTGAAATTATTAGCAGTTTTTCCCATTGGGACGTTTGGCCCCATCCCAGATGCCATTCCAGCTACTGTAGAAGCCTCATCTGGGGAGTCTGCGTTTGAACGATCATCTTCTGCAGACAAGTCGGGTTCTAGAATCAGATCTATATCTTCTTCCTTTTTAATTTCTTCATTGTCAGTTGACTCTAGTATAAAACGTCGAATTATTTGTCTCAATTTAAATAATTTAAATTCTGAAATAGCCATTATTGATTTTCCTCGATGGAATTGTTATAGCTTTAATTATTCTTTTAAATTGATATTGTCGATTATTTGCAAATCAAAATTCTAGATGCACACAGTAACTGGCCCAGATAATTTAGAGGCGACTCTTTATCGACCGACAAAATAGCATCAAACTCTTCCATGGTAAGTGTAACCCCATACTTGAAAAGAAACTGGAATGTTCTTTCGGTATTTGAGTTTTTCAGAAACTTGTTTTTCTTGTAGATATGCCCTAATTTCTCTATATGCCACTCAGAATCCTGCGGAAGAAACATGTCTTCTTCTGTTGATCCGATCGTTCCAATGTTGTGTAGCAGTGCTACCTTGTACAAGGATTTTTGATCGGCTGTTTTACCGGCGACTATATCTAGTTTTCGCATTGCGTCTAGAATATTTAGTGTATCCTGTATCATTCCGCCGTTATAACATCCAAACGCATCTTTCTGTGCATTCGATGGAGATGTTGCTAGACGAGCGCTTTCTGATTCTATTAGCATATCGATATTATCATTTTTCAGCTTACCGATGACGTTAACAAATTGATTGAAATTAGTTTCTACTATATTTTCTTCTGCGTTTTCTTCTAACATGTATTTTCCTTTTGAGTAACAGGTTATTAGTAATATATAGCACTATTTGTAGATTTACAAATTTTTCCAGGATTTACTTGAAGAAACGTAGATTAGTAAAGCGTTTAAGCCAGATGCATATTGAAACTTAAACTTATTAGTTTCGATATCAAAATAATTTGGACTTGAATTATTGATTGCAGTAACTATCGATGCAAACCAAAAAGCAAATATTCTCAGAGATTTTTTTGGAGACCCGGTTTCTGAAACTGCTTTTGTCGATTCTTTTGTCAACTTAATCAAAAGTCCAGGTGCAGTCTTGTTTGGCGCTACTACCTTTTGTGGCTCATCAAAAAAATTCTTAAAGTTTTGAGCGGCGTGATCTTTTGGAACATTTTTTCCGGATATCAATTCTTTAAATATATTTTCTAAATTATTTATTTTATTATCGGAATTCGGCAGTGCACCTATTCCTAAAGCATTTAGAAGACCCTTTGGATCACTTTGAGCCCTTCCCTTAAGTGCCTTTATTTCTTCAGAAGGGCGACCACTAAGCAGAGGAACTATTTGACCATCAAATACAGCGCCAGCCAATCCAGGGTTAGCGGCGGGCTGCTCTGATTTTTCTTCATTTAGTATTTCAATTAATGTCGACATTACTTTATCTCCGTACATTCGATTGGTAATTTTATATCTTCGTTTATATATAAGTATTCTGGAATTGTGCCCTTGCCGCTAAATATACATGCATCATGAATAATCCAGTAAGGAGAAAGGTTTTTGTTTTCATTAAAGAAATTTGCAAAAGCTATTAATGCTGCATCAGCTGCAGATGATTGAAGCCACAAAGACAATAAATGATGACCTTTTACGTTTTTAACTTGTATCGGCCGACCGAAATAATTATTAATCCAATCATCCTTTATATCTGCCTCGAGCTGTTTAATCCACTCTTTAATCGCAAAATATTCTGATATTTCAGGAATTACTTTTGACCCGTATAAAGAAGATATGATCGACACTTTTACGTATGATCGATCCCCTTTTATATCTAGATCTTTTTTTATCTTTTCGTACAGATCACCATGAATCTCTTTTCCCAAGAATGCCAATAACAGTCTAGGTTCCATGTTTTTGAAATCGATTTGCCGGCAATCCTTTAACACCGATCTGTATCCTGCTTTAAGTGTCAATACCGATGGACCGCTAGCAACCCTTAGTCGCCCGGTCTTTGTTCTTCTGTCGTACCTAACACGATTGATAGAACCGGTCGTTATGCTGAATCCTGGTAAGTCTGCGTCCATAGCTTTAAGAGAGTTATAGCGTACAATATCAGCTTTTGGCGATTTTAGAGAATTTATAAATTCCTGAATCAACCTCCAGTTTTTTTCATATTTGCTATTAACGTTTAAACTCATTTTATCATTAATGTCTTCGGAAAGGGCCTTTATTCTGCTTGAATACTTCGAGCCCAACAACTGATGCCATGGTGGATTTTCTAATCCTAACGCCTGAGCCATTTTTATGTATTTCTTTTCTATAATAGGGTTAATTTCTAAATTATACATCGCCAACCACTCAGTGACAGAATATGCATATTTATTATTCCCATATACCCACGAGTTACCAGGGATCTCGTCAATCCAACGAAACCCATTTTCATATGCTAAATGGGTTTCTGTACCAAATAAATCTTTTGTAAAAACTATCATAGGTCTATTATCCACAGATATAGAAAGTGTATAAATAATATTGCTATTTCTGGGAGGCACCCTCGGCGGCGATGACCTGCATTTCGGTAAGCTTTTGTTCTAAAGTCTCGAAGAATCCATATCTATCTGTCCGAGATAATCTTAAACTAGTTGAAAATTTCCCTGAAGATATTTTGTGATCGATCCCCGTCAGTATATATATGTTGTCGATATCTGTGTTTGTTTGAAAATCGAAAAAGAACTGTTGACCATGCCTAAAAAATGGGCAACCTATAGTTTCAACGGTTAACTGTACTGGGAATAATTGCAGTGGAAATGGTTCTGCCTCGTTACCGGGAGCAGCGGATGTGCCACCTTTTTGTCGTTTTTTCAATTGAATTAACGATAGGGCGCCGTCTGGCTGCGCAGCAACTCCAACAGAAGTCATTATCGAATATTCTGTTCCGTATTTTAATGTGGGCAGAAATTGAGATAAAAAGTATTTCATTTCTCCTGGAGACTTCATGGTTCTATAATACGCTGTACCATTGACGTAATCAGCATTTGCTGCTAGATTTCCGGCGCCAGAAGGGATATCAGCTACGTCAATTTCTTTTAAAAACCCTAGGTCCGCCAGTTTACCAAACTGTTTTTCGGCGGATGCTAGTCCGGCAGTCTTTGGGTCTGATTGAGTAGATTTTGCAATAATCCCCATAGACTCGTTAGATGCTTGTCTTAAAAAGTCGGTATATGACGAATACATGTCGCGTGATCCATCATATATATGCAATCTTAAAATAGACTGAGTCTCGTCTGTTGCAATGGGAATAGTTTCTATGTCTATTTTGATTTTAGGTTGTTTAAATCTTTTTGGTGATTTATATATCTTCTGTGCAGCGTTGGCTAAGCGCCGTCCATATGGAAAACCGGATTTACCGTCCGCTTTTTTTGATTCGTAAACTTTTGTCTTCGTATTATAACTTGACACGAATGCTCCTCCTAATCCATATCCTCCGCCAGCTCGGTCTTGTTCTATAAAGTTTATAGTCATTGACAAGAATTGTAGTAAAGAAGGATTAATTTGAGTCTGTCTAAATACTTCCCACCGGGCTTTCCAACGTTTTATATTTATCGGAATTTGGGCAAGAGAGTCAAATTTTGAATATCCGTATGAAGACTTGTTTGCAGGGTAGAAAATTACCTGGATATCCTCCCACGCACCCTTGATTCGCAATTGCGGAATAATATATATCGACACCAATCTCCCAAAAGAGATATGATTATTGTCATCAAATTTACACCTGCCAAGACCGTTGGTACCATCTGCGTTCTTTTTCGCGCCGGCGTTGTAGAATCCTTCCTGAATCTCTAACCATTTAGATCGAAATGGATCAGCGTTTTTTGGTGATGTATCGCTAGGATCCTGTTTGAACTCTACAGAGTTATCCATATCTTTAAATGCTGCGCTTACTGCAGTGCGGTATTCTCCTACTTTTTCGACAGCAGCGATAATCAACTTTTGAAGTTCTTCGAAAGACGCGGTAGAGGCTTTTTTTGACCAAGACTGGCGATTTGTAATTTTTTTCTTTAATTCCTTTAGTTCGCCTGGTGGAATTGTCAACAATGATCCAACGCTGGTAAACCTACCTAGGGCCTTGTTTTGAAAAAGAGACATGGACTGATCTTTTGCTGATAGACCTGACACTTCTGTATTTTGTTTTATGTGACCACCTAGATCTTTCGCTAACTTTTCAAGTTCGTCCTGGGTATTTGGAGCGATAGCAGCTGAAACCAAATCTAAAGCAATTGTCGAGTTCCCCTTTGCAAACATGTTAAGGGTAATATTAACAGAGCCATTTGACTGAAAACTATAACTGGACGTAGATACAATAAACTTTCGTTTTGTCCGACATGCATTAAGCACGCCAGCGTATAAACTTTCTTCAGGATCTCCTGGATGGGACCAGCCCCACTCTACTAGTATTTCTAAACCGGCAGTTTTGTCCGGCCGCATTAAAGCTGCAATTTCGTGAAGCCGGGAACGGTCGTGTAGAACCAAACTTAGGGTTCCTCTTAGTGTTGACATGACCGCGTTTGCTGATTCTACTTTATAATCAAAATTCGTAATTGTCATTAAAGGTTGAAACGGCTTTAGAATTGGATTTGGACGACCTTCCGGAATTTTTCCGCCTGTCGATTGAGAATCGATATATACATTATTCGGACCAGTGAATGTCTGTGGCATTGTAAAAAGTTCCATGCCGGCTATACTGGGTCGTACTGGCACCGGCGCATCTGGATCTTTATCAAGTGGTGGTAAAACAGCATCTGATGGTAAGGCGTTTAAAAATTCTGAATCTTGAGGTTCTAGATCTCCAAATCCTTTGATAAATTTTACTGCAGATAAACCAGATCCTACTTTATAAACACCTTCAGCATCGCCGGGAACCGTTGCTGGATTGGTGGAGTCCATTATCCGTACATCTAAATATGGAACACATTGTGCTAGCTCTATAGATGGGATTCCGTTTGCAAATAACTGCACTAAAGAGGAGTCTTGTGATGATCTACAGACGAAGTCATCCAGCATCTCTACTACAGAAATCGAAGGGTTATTCCTATCTGGTATCGGTGGATTGAATTCAGCTTCTATCGTTTTAGTGTCTGATGTGTTACCATCATATACCACGCTATATAGACTATTGGGGCTGCAAACGATCGGCAAGGTATCGGCAGCTTCCTTTGTGCCAGGGTTTTTTTGCCAATTCCCCACTACTCTGAAGACCTCTCCACGAGCAATTTGACCATATGGTCCATCGGAGAGCATCACGTCTGCAGAGTCTTTGTTCGGGGTACCGGTCGTCATTTTTTCAGCAAATCCTTGTATGAAACCTTTAACATCTGTTGCTGTACCACCCTCTTCTTTAGGCGGTATGGAAAATCCGCACATTGGCAAGCTGCCGTCGGTACCTTGGATTAAATCCTCGATCAAACTATCAAATGTAGCCAGCTGAGCTGTCGAATCATCTAGGGAGTTTTTATAATCTTCGGCAGATTTGAATGCCGATATGTCAGCGAGATCTGGTTTGGGGATTGGGTCGAGTATCTGTTTAATTAAGTTGGTTTTGTCAGTTATCCCAAAGTATGGGCCGGCCGTCTTCCTCATCTGGGCGTTAAGTTTGTTTCTATTGTTTTCCGTACCCATACTTATAACCTTTTAATCTGTTCGATTTTTGTTGGAACGATTAGCATAGTATCGGCAGGTAATTGCATTCCCCAGCCAATTCCAGATAAAACCGCAATTGTCCACCAGTATGTTGGATCTCCGAGATATGTAAAAGCTACGTGATCTAATCGAGCTCCTTTACCTAAAACAATTGTCTTTGTTGCTATACCACCAGCCTTGTGAACGGCGCGGAGTTGATTAGCAGCTTTTGCTGTTCCAAAAGAACTCCCGCGGTTTATTACACTATCAGATTTATATCTTGTTGACATATTATTCCCCGCCTGTTGTTGTATTGGTTAGAGCATCAAAATCTTGATTAATGTTTTTAACGTGAGCGCCGACTTTGTAGACTGGTGCCCTGTTAAACCCGTCCGCATCGATACCAGGAGTGATATCATGTATGGGATTAAAGTTCATTGTTATTTTTACTCCTTGTGGAGCTCTTTTTCCCGGAGTAGTATCCCACATTATAGTATTTAGTCCCCAATCAAATTGAAGATTGTCGATGAACCCCGCCAAACCTTCGCCGGCATTATTTTTAAAAGAGTGTATTATGGTATTATTTTTTATAAAACCTATTTCTTCTGCAGCGATGCCTTTGGCTGATATTACCTTTGTTATTTCACTATACTTGATCCGATAGCAATCGCCTTTTGGAGCGTTTGTAGATTTTTTTAGTTTTTGTGCGAGAAGGGCTTCGTTTAAATGCATAGGCAGATCTTCGAATCCCTCACTACGGCCTTCAAAAGCTATCCACACATACAACTCACATTCGTGACCGCTTTCCTTGTTCTTGTATTCCGGCTCGAAGCCTAATACCTTAAAGATAAAGGTGTCGGCGCCACTACCAACGAGACTTCTTTTACCACCTATGTTAATTGCCGCACCGAGAATGATCGGGAACGTCAGTGCTGGAGTAATTACTTTTCCTTTTTGTACCCGAGATGCAAACGCATTACTTTTGATTTCTACTACATCTCCGACATTGACTATTGATGATTCATTATGGGACAACAGTGGAAGTGTTACTCCAAAGATATTTTTTTCGACCTCTTTACGTACAAGTGGATCACTTCCATTAATGAAATAGACAACCGCTTGATATGGCATCACAGTTTTAGCAGCAGCAACTTCGGCGGCTAGGTCCATGGGCCCGGGCTCAACCGGTGGTGTCAAGTTTAACAATCCGTCGCCGGCTCCGTCTGCAGATTCTTTAGTGTGATCGTCCCCTAGTCCAATTAGGCGTGCAGCGGACATTTCAGAGAAGTTTGATGTTAATATATCCCCAATTCTTAATCTAACCATGGGAGAAGCGGTTGGTATTTGTGAAAACGGCATACGGAAAGGCTTAAGACCATCCGGACCGCCCTTCATTAAAGTTCCCTTGCTCCATTGAGGATATAATAGAGTCACAAGCTTGTTTATTTTGAAATAAAGCATGTCTAAATCTTCAGGAGAAAATGCCATGGCAGTGAATCCAATCGAGATAGCCCGGGAGGTAGAATCATAAATTGGGGCATTTTCTATCCGTCCCATTCCTTTGATTTTTCCATACGTGGCAGTAAACCCATCGGAAAATGAATTCAAAAATGCATGAAAGGATATTATTTCGTTAGTTCTCATGTCTTTTATATAAAATGGCATATATTCAGCATCTAGCTTTTTTTCTACCATAGCAGCAGTTTCGTTATCGATTTTGTTTTCTTTAGCATCTTCCGAACTATAAAATTGATCGGGAAGATGACCACCTTCTCCTCCTCTAAATACTGGAATTCCGGATTTAAACACGTGTACCGGGTTGCCTTCCGCGTCCGGCGGAGGGTTGTTTGATAACAGCCTTCTTGCTTCGTTGAAGGACTTAGGTACAAAGAAAAGGGATGGTGCTAACATTGTTGATGCCGGAGATCTCATACCTCCCGCAGCAGAAACCCTAGTATTGTAAACTGCGTCCAAAGTTGAATGCGGTGTATTTGACTCTTGTGCCGTTGTACTCCATTCGTAGAAATACTGACCTATTGAGTTATCACCTAAATCTATCATTGTTTTAAAAAACCGGAATGATGCTTGTTCTCTTAAAGCTAGGAACCAGCTCAAAAACGCATCTCCTCCAGATTCCCCGGGTGGTGGTGCTCTTTCAGCAGACTGACGCATTATTTGTCTGCCTAAGTTGTTAAAAAACCCTGCAGACATAGGGTCTTTTACAGCAGATATAGTCGTCTGTATAGAACCGATTAAATATGCCGGTAAAAAAGAAGTAATCAGCCCAACTGGAAAATCTTGGATTTCAAAATACGTTCTAGTTCCAACTGGCTTCTGAATCCCTAGAAAGTTAAATATTAGCTCTACTAATGCAGGTCCGGAAAATAATTCTGATGGATTTGGAACGCCCATTAAATCCATTATGTTCGGCAAGGCGCCGCGGGTGATGTAAGGATTCAATTCATTTTTTGGAACTACATAACCGCGGCTTTTACCCTTGGCTAATTGTGTACCGGTATCTGGACCATATTGACTGAAAAGGTTTTTTCTTTGGGCTTCGAAAGCTGCAAATTCTAAAAGTATTATAAGGTCTAAAGCCACAGCATAAAGAATATTCTGGACAAATATTCCTGTCATGAATCCTATAGATTGTATATACTGACGGCCGAAAAGGCCGCCGCTATCAGTAAACTGATCAATGTAGTTATTCATGACGCCATATGAATACGTCGTTTCGTCACCCATCGGATTCTGATCTTCTGTTGGACGTCCAGTATGATCTATGTAAGTAAGATCGATTTGGGTTTTGTTGTTGATCCACTCTTTTGTGGGATTAGTTACTGTGTCGGATATCCTAGCAGCACCGGTACCCAATTCATCTCCGCGGGTTGCTGCTGATAAACCTACTTCACCGGCGGCATTTGGAATAATGTTTTTAACCGAAAATACGGAAAAAATACCATCGAATGCTGAATACCAATCAGTGTTTTTAACTGATGGATCATTACCAGTAAACCCACTAGCTCCTAACATCGCTTCGGCGCCCATGGTTCTTAATGCATCGTTCTGGGTATCTGGGCCTGCAAGGTCATTAAAGTATATCTGTCCGTCCGAACCGTCGACGGTACTCGATCGAAACTTGCGTTGTTGATCAGTTTCTGAAGACTCTATGCTTACGGCATCAAAGGCAGGAGAGAAACGGTTGTTTAAAAGAACAGAGGAAACTTGTTCCGACACTGTTTGTACGTACCCTGTGGTACCGATCTGGTGTCCGAACTCTTGGGTGCCTTTAAAATTTTCAGGATCAGATACACCGCCAACATCTTCAACCACTTTAATCGCATCAGGCTCATCAAAAAATATGCCAGAAGATATCTTGTTGTATATTTCCTTTGCTTGATTCATAGCTATAAAATGAGCTTGACTATCTTCTATTTCTGATATAGGCATAGGGAGACCGTCTTCGCCTAGGGCTATTTCGCTATTTGATTCGAAGTCAATTGGATAATAATTTTTCTGAGAGCTGTTTATAGTAACTTTTTCTGGCCCAATAGGGTTTTCATTTTCATCAGTACCATTTGTATCTGTATAGTCTGTGGCAGCTCCACGAGTTGCCGCTTTAAGATAGTCTCCTAAGGTTTTTTTTCTTAAAGAGCCAATATCAGATTCAGTAGTGCCATCTGTCGGTATAGAACCCGGGTTTTTTTTGATGTCACTTCCCATTCTTACTTCTCGCTATTATTTCTTTAAGAAGCTTTCTTCTTATTGTATCATCTTTAAGACGATCTCTTATGCTCTCAAATTCTTTAGAGCTTTTTTCTATTAAACTATCTAAAAAAACATTGTGGGTGTTTTTTTGATCTGGATCTTTGATCATGCTTTCCATAATACCACGGAAACCAGATGCAGCCATAATTTCAGCAAAGGAACAGTTTAAAATATCAATTTCGGATGCATCAAAATCAGGAAGGAGATCCTCTGGAAAACCTTCTAAAATTTGTTCTTCGAATGTTTTTTTATTATTTTTTTTATCGTCTTTCATTTTTGATTCCTACTGATATTATTATCAACTTAATTTTATTCGTTAACATCCATACTAGCGTTTTCTGCTGCAGATTCTTCTATAGCTTTAAAGAAGTCATCGCTGTCTTCTCTCTTAGTGTTGATGGTGAAGTATGTTCCTCCCTCAGCTGTTCCCATGGCGTAGGCTATATCTTTTGTGTCCATGGTGACGTTTAGGGCTAGTTTAATATCGACCTTATCGTTACTAACTATTACCGCCATTGGCTTTTCACCGCGTAGGATTTGACCAAATTGCCCTAATTTTGTCTCTACGGTAGTAACCGCCAAACCAGCAAGACTTTTGTATGATTCGTCTATTTTATTTCTTACTATTTCCATTTGATCTGCAAACCTGGCGTGCAACCCAGAAACATCACTGCTTGTAGATGAATCTTCCCCAAATATACCTGCTATAAAGCCTTCAGTAAAGTTTGCGCCCGTTGCGTACGCTTCATTTGAGAAATCATAGTTAGCTACATCTTCTGCAAAGTACCCCATCTCTTCAGCGAATC
>TARA_R110002096_G_scaffold217142_1_pt1 | contig 11676 bp, 25 predicted proteins | sample TARA_R110002096 | Tara Oceans TARA_R110002096 (sample SAMEA4397295) | marine metagenome | biome: Polar Biome; feature: [DCM] deep chlorophyll maximum layer (ENVO:01000326); material: water (ENVO:00002006), including particulate matter (ENVO:01000060) such as... | depth 35 m | reverse complement strand
GTATTGCGGAACCACTCAACGATTTCGCTCCTGTCCTCGTCGCTTTTTGAGTCGTAGCTCCTGACGCTGTACCCAAGTTCAACAAACTTTTCGTATGCGTTCCTGTTTGACTTAATCCCCGAATTGAACACCATTGTTTTTATTCCTTTGCAATGGGTTTCGTAGTTCAATATCAAGTTATCTAAAGAGGAAAAATTGTCGAAAGCTTCCTCCTCAGATTTGGCCGTAAACTGTCCGCTCTTATCTGTTTTCAATTTATCTAATTGAGGGGAGTCACAAACGAAGTTATGGACCTCGGTCAAGAAGTCGCCCTCTATTAGTTCAGAAATTGGGGTGCCAGTTATCAAATCCCCGTACCATTTTTTCAAGGTTAACTTTTTGGAAAACTCTTTGGCTTCTACCCCGCAGCAATTTGTTTTTATTGGATGCTTTGTTTCGCAGTACCTACACTTGAAATAAAAATCCCTCTTATCGATTACTGGGGTCGCTGTAAATCCTAACACTCGACCCTCGAAGTTTTCCAGTACTTTAGTGAACTGCAAGTTTTGGATTTCATCAACAATTATAAGGTCAAAACCGTTGACATCAAACAAGCCCTTTTTAAGGCGGTTGTTGACGCTTTCAACCATTCCTATAGTAACAGGTGTAAATTCAATTAGGTTTGTTCCTGCCGTAATTAAAGAGCATTCACGGTTTATATTTCGCTCGGTCTGTTCTAATAGCTCTATTCGGTTCACTAATATCAAAACCCTGCCGTTGTAATTGTTTGCGAGGTGTGAGAAAATTATCGTTTTGCCTCCTCCCGTGGATAGTTGAACGCAGTTTCTTTTATTGTTCGAGTCCTTAATCTTATTTAGTAGCTCGATTTGATAGTCCCTTAATTTCATAATTCTAGTTTATTTTTTAACATATCGTATCAATTAACCCTAACGGGTCGCTTAACGCTTAATGATACGAAGGCGTTAGAGTGCATTAAAACGCACAATAACATTGTATAACAGTAATAAACAATACTAAATAAATATTGTATTACCAGTCACCTTATCCTCTATTAGCATCGCTTTAACGGTAGAGTCTTTTAGTTCCTTAGCTTCTTTCTCGCAAACAATTAACTGCGAGTATTCTTGGACAATATCCCAATCCCAACTACCGTTAAAGCTAATCTTTAATATCCATCTTTTGTTTTTCATAATCCGTATTATTTACTACTGTTATACTTAGAGTTGTATGTAATGCTAAATATTAGTTAATAAATTAAGCGACTTGTAAATTCCTTGCTCCACTACTTCTTTGTCATTATATGGTATTCTAAAACTTACTACATACTCCAAAAGCCTAATTATATCATCTTTTATTTTATCTTTTGTATTGTCTTCATCACTTAATAATAATATCTCATTAATTCTAACGCTTACTTCTCTTGCTACGTTATCGGGGAAATACTTTCTTTTGAATACCTCTGAATCTACCTTACATAATTCATTTTGTAGCAAAACTAATTCTTTACTTCTTCCCATTTATATTAAGTCTATTTGTTAATAATCCGCACAACATATAACACGCTGTATAAATCAGAAGCAGATTAGGCGTGTAGGTTAATAATTAGCTTCTTAGGTGTGCTTCCGATTAATACAGTAACCGTTATATACAAGCACTACTTATCGTTTCCAAAGTTAAAGTATGGCATTACCTTAAATTCACATTGGTTTAATTTGTAAATAGTATTAAGGTCTTCGTCTTTTCTAGTGTCTGCAAATTGTTCTATTACCGCAAATTGCTCTCTTGTAATAATCATTGTCTGTTTTGGCTTTTCAGTTTTACTTCCTAAATCGTAAATCTTGCCAATGTGAATTTCAAATTTTTCCATTTTATTAAATTTTAGTTGTTAATTCCGTGCCAGTATATAACACGGTATATATTCTACTTCGTGCCTCACAGCACATATACAACCGTTGTAAAACATTAAAACGATTTCACAACAACGTGTATAAATCATTTTTCAACTAACTTATTGTACCATTTAGTAAAGCTAAGTACTTTATCATTGTTCGGTTTCCCACTGTAAGGGTTAACGCTATATTGGTAATCTCTACCAGCTTCAAATGCTTTTTTCAATAGTTCTTTATCCATAATATTTATTGTTTAAATCCGTTAAAAATCAATTCATACATAATACGTCATAGGTTATTTAGCACCTTCTCATCTAGTCTATCACAGGCATCATTTAATATTACTAGTTTTCGTTTAGTACTAATTCCGTCTATACCTAATACTATTTGGCAACCAGCATAATCTATATTTAATGATGTACTCTGTTCTTTAATAAAACAACCTACAACATCAGCTATATCCAATGCCTTGCCGTTTTTGTCAAATATCTCTATATCACTTCTCATTTTCTGTACTTATTAAGTTTTTGCTTAGTTTTAATAAGGCACTAAACATAGCCTTGTCATTAAAACGGCACTTTTTCAATTGTTACGTAACGCCCTTTGTTATCTTGTTTTTTCTCAAGTAATAAGCCTTTAAAATCGCAGTACATTGAAACCCATTTATTGAATCGGGTTGTTGTAAAAAACTTATCGTATTTGTACTCATCGTATTCTGTTATGAACTCATCCTTCAAAGTGTTTTTGTAAAACCTTTTCTCAGTTGTAAAATCTAAGCAATCCATGAACTCGATAAATTCGGGCTTTGTTTCATTTCTTAATTTCCTTAATTCTAGGTTTATAGTTTTTGATTTCACTAAACCATTTTTTAAATAATACTGGATGCAACGGAGCATGTAATTATCGAAGCGTCCCCACTCTTCCGCTCCCCAATCTGAGAAAAGCAAATGTCCGAACTCGTCCTCTGGTGTATGTTCAGCGTTAAAGTAGCTAGACATTTCAACCTCGAAAACTCTCCGCCTATGGCTTCCGCCGTCACCCTTAACTGTGTAGTTAGTAGTAATCGAAATCTTCGGGCTTTCCGAAAATGGTATTTGAACGGCGTCCTTCCCTTTTTTCTCTAAAGTTAAACCCTCAGTAATTAAGGAGAATAGGTTTTCGAATTTAAAGTGCTTGTCGATATCATCGAACAATAAAACTTGAGTATCGGGGTTTACTGTTTGATAAGCAAAAGAGGCGTTCGGATCAAAGCCTTTACCGTTGATCGTACTTAATTTCTTTATAAACCCAATCCCTTTGTGGAGTAATCCTTTTCCACTTCCACCATTTGGAGCATCGGAAACCATTTCGTCATTAAAAATTATTACTTGGGGTTTACCCTCGTTTTGGTATGAATGTAGCAAGTAACCCAACACACTTTTTAACGTGTAATATCTCTCTTTATCCTCCCCCGATATTTTCCAAATAAAGGTTTTGAACTCCCCGTCCGACTCTGGACTTAAAGCTAAGTCTCTATCAATGACTTGATCCTCCCATACCAAACCTTTTAGAGAGTCGTAAGGTTTAAGGTTGAAAGTATCTTTCGTTACCTCAACGGCTGTATTTTTATAGTAAACAAATGACTCGTCTTTTGTGTCCCTTTGGATTTCTAGGTTTGCCGTATCAACTAAGGCCAAGTGCTTTTGGCTGAATAACATTAGATTCTTTGCGCACATCTCCCAAGCGTCCAACTCACCACGCTGCAATAAATCCTCTAGAACAAAATCTTTTATGCGATCCTCATTAAATTCCTTTATGAAATTGTTATCTTTTTTAATAAAGATGTAACCCCCGCTTTCACTTGGGTAATACTTTGATACGTTGTTGTATTGTAGGTATAATTTGAATTGATGAGTCGCCAGTTTTATAACTTCCTTTTCTGTAAAGTACCAGAATACGTCGTGCTTTAATTCGCTTTTATGTTTCTCGATTTCCAGCTCCAAACCTTCATCCGAAACCCCCTCAATTTTTTTAAGTTCCTTCCCTGCTAAAACATGATTCTTAATAGTTCTGACTTTTTTCTCATCCTCAAAGGACTGGGTATTGTGTTCGGTTGTGTATCTGTATGCGGAAGCAATTAAGGTTAAAATTTCACGCTCTTTGAAATCTGGCTGCTCGTATACCGTTAGATAATTTTCACAGGTTTGCTGGTCCACCCCGAAAGCGTTCATTTGCCTTGCGTAGCTGTGTAGGTTTGTGTTCCGATTATTTGAACCCCACCTTTTTTTGAACCACTTTTCCAACCTGTTTGCAATCTCGTTTTGATCTGTTATTGGAATATTTGAGGGAGTTGAAATTTCCTTTATTGGTCGAATGAATTTATTCGTGAACAAAGTACTTTCCGCATTTAAAAACAAATTAGGATCAAAAGATAAATAAGTAGCTCTTGAAATGTCGATTGTGCTTTTGTCGGTTTCGTGGTAGCCGTCAAAGTGCTTTTGTATCTCGTAGTAATAATCTTTGTAATCATCGTCGTTATCAACTAAAGGAATCTTAACAAGTACCTTCAACCCTGTACCACTTGGAGAAATAAAAGAGCTGAAAGTATACTCATCATTATTAACCTGTTCAATCAATTTAGGTAAGTCCAGAACATCGTCAAAATCTAAACAAGCAAGCCCCGAAGGTTTTTTAATATTTGCTTTTGATCTTACCGAAAAGACTCCGCAAAAAGTAGCCAAAGGGAGTTTTGCCTTTAGTTTGTTTCTAAGTTCTTTGTTTTCCTCAACTCTTAACTTTGCAATCTTAACCTTTAAGCTATCCCCCTTTATAATATCCAATACCTTAAAGACGGAAGAGTCCTTGGTTGGGGTTGTGTTAAAAATTCCGTTGTAAATACTTATTTTCATAATTCGTTTTAAATGAAAAAACTTTCGCCTTCATGGTGTAGGACCCAATCAAGCGAAAGTTTTAAATGTCTTTCTTTAAGTTATCCTACTAACTTATAATAAAAGCAAAGATAATATAAATAATAGTAATAAAGTAGTAATAACAGAAAAAAATAGCATAACATAAAATAACAAAGGGGTATAACATAAAAAAAGTACCCTCACTACCTTGGATGTGGTGAAATAACAAAATACCAGTTTTTTTACCCCTATAGCCCCTTTTAAAAAACAACTTATTTAAAACACGTAAATAAAATAAAAAATCACACGTCCTTTTTTTTCAGAAAAAGATATTACTGAATGAGTGAAAATCTGTAAAAAAACTGTTATTGTGTTATATAGCCTCTAACTAACTGGAAACGCACAAAACCATTGATTAAAAAGTGGGGGCATAACACAAAAAAAGGGTGAAACTTTCGCTCCACCCTTAAAATGCTTCTCAATTCGTTTTATCATTTTACTTTTTCTGGTATGATGTAACCTTTTTTAATTAACTCGCTTCGTGTCATTTCTATAAAAGTTATTTTTTCTTTTTTATACCTAGGTCTATTCATATTTTTATTTAGTTAAAATTTTTACGTAACATAATCCCAGTCTAAATATCACCCGATCCAATGTGTCAATCCTATTTTTCAAAGATAGGCTAATTGTAGGAAGCCCCCCGCACCGGCCAAGGGTTTCGTTTAAAGTTTGAATTTTCCTCTTAGCCTGAGACTGCACTTCTATTATATTAATAAGTTGCTCAACTCTTAATTTTTCGTTTTCTATATTCATGATTCGTTTTATTTAAATGTTATATGTAAGTATAGATTTTTTATAATTATAAATATAATAATATTATTTTTTATGTTAATAGTGTTTTATAAACATTTTTAATATACCTTTACAACATGGAAAAAGTAACGATTATATATAACGGTTTCACCCTTCAAGTTCAAGGTATCATCCAAGGGATTGACGAGAGCGTCGGAATTTACAGCGAGGATTTTGAAGCGGAAGAAATCAAACATAACGACTTAGATTTATTTGATGATTACGACCACGAGCAATTAGAGGAAATTGAAGCTCTTTGTTTAACTGCAATAAAAAAAGGTTACCAAGCGGATTGGGAAGCTGCCAACGATTAGAGTTATGGAGAAGTACATTATCCTTTATTTAGGAAAAGAAACGGAGGTTGTCGGGAACTTTCACATATACGAAAATGAACATGATTTCTGTTGCCAAACTGTAAAAGTTGACAATAGATACATTACATACAAACTTGATTCTCCTGAGTTTACAGCCATTGAAGGCTTAGTATTAATCGAGAGATCAAAAGGAATTGTTTTAAACAAATAGAATTATGGAAATTTACAAAAAATTATTAGAGGTTCAAAAAGAAGTCGGAGCGGTTTCAAAGGATAGTGAAAACCCATTCTTTAAAAGTAAGTATTTTGATATTAATGGGCTTATTCAGCATGTTGAGCCAATACTTACAAAGCATGGTTTGGTATTGTTGCAACCTATTAAAGAGGGTAAACAGTATAGTATAATTTATGATGCTGAAACTGGAGAGAATGCAGATAGTTGTTTAGAGTTACCTCACATATCTGACCCTCAAAAACTAGGCTCTGCTGTGACTTATTACAGGCGCTATACGTTATGTTCACTTCTAGCATTACAAGCGGAGGACGACGACGCAAATGCAGCCAGTAAGCACGTAAACAAACCGCCTGCAAAAATAGAATTAATTGAAGGCTCAGAAAATTATATTAAGGTAGTGAAAGCCCTTGCAAATAAAAGTACAATCGAGCAAGTGAAAAAAAAATATGCTTTATCTTTTGAGTTAGAAAGGAAGCTAGAGTTAATTTGAAAACTTATAAATAAACTAATATGAATAAATATTTATTAGTGCATTGGTCTACAAAAGATGAAGTAGTAATTGAGGCTCTTAGTTGGAGTATAGAGAATTACCAGCATACATTTTATCAAGACGAAAAAGGAAAAATAGTTCAACAATCATACAGTTGCCGTTACTGGGATTTAGTAGATATAGATTATAAAAAAATATGAAAAGACAAAAATCTGATTTTGAAAAAGCGGTGTTAATTTCCATGATTGAGTTGGGATATTCATGGAAAACGCTTGCCCCCTTAATTGGGGAAAAGGTATTACCGAATAATTTAAACAGCTCCGTTCGTAACGGGTCGATAAGTGGGGATCGCTTTGTAAACCTTTGCAAAGAACTGAAAAAAGATGCGGGGGAAATGTACAAACTAAAAGAAGGAATCAAATGAGAATTAGAGCGCAAGGAATTTTAGAAAAGATAAAAGATTTGGACGAAATAATCGACGGCTTAAAAGTCAGACTCAGCGGAAATTTAACACCTCCCGAAATCAGGGAGGTACTAAGTAAAGAACTAAATGATTTAATGGTTATAAGTATGTTTTGCAAATCAGAGTTAGCGGATTGTTTTGATTTGCTAGACATTAAACTAAAGGACTTATAATGAATCAACCAGGAGCTTTAGAATATTTTAAAAGGTTGGACGAATGGACGGCCAGGAATTTTAAAAAGACTGGGGTCAGCCTAGCAAGAAAGATAAGATGCTCGGAGCGTTACCACCCCACTGGAGAAGCTACCTTTAGTCAAATAGAATTAAACAGATTAACATCAAATATATAAAAGTTATGAATTACGAATTACAAGGAACATTAATAGTTAAAAACGATACAGTTCAAGTGTCGGAAAAGTTTAAGAAAAGAGAGTTTGTTATCGAAACCTCGGAAGAAAGCAACGGGCAAACATACACCGAAACGATAAAGTTCCAATCCGTCCAAGCAAAATGCGATCTGTTGGACTCCGTTAACGTTGGGGAGGAAGTTAAGATAACTTTTAACCTCAAGGGCAAGAAGTGGGAGAAAAACGGAGAGACAAGTTACTTCAATAACTTAGACGCTTGGAAGGTTGAGCGGATAGGAGAAGCGACGCCGCAAAATAATTCTGATAATGACGAACCTTTCTAGAATAGCATACAATTAAACAGGGGGTATGAATTGCCCCCTTTAATTAAATAAGAAATAATGATTGAAGATAACCATAAGAGGATTGCATACAGAGGGAATCGAAGAAATCATAGTGTAACGTAGTGGAGCATTATTTTCTCCAACGACCCAAATAGATATAGTAACGATATGAAAGACGATATATTAATGATACTTGCAGAAGTATCACTCCACGAAAAAGACATTGAGACAGCACAACAAGAGTTATTAGATTTATTTCTTGTTATGCAACGTATTAGCAAATGCGAAATTATGTACGATGTTAATGGATTATATAAGGTTGTAAATAACGAAGGTAAAACGATAGGTACAGGGAACTTGCAAGAGTGTGTGTACTACAAAGAAGGAACTGATGCACTAGATGGACATGTTGTATAACGGCATCCTGTATTTTGTCGTGGCTATTTAAACCACTAATTAACTAAACCACTTAAAACTTAAATAGCGATGATTGATAATAAAGTAAAAGATAACAAGCCATGCAATACGTTAAATCTATACACTTACCGTTTTCGGTGGTGTTATAGATAGTGTTATCGTGAGTGCTTAATTAAAAAAAACAGAACATGGAAGACATAGTAAATAAAATAATTGAATTGTATAACTCTCCAGATGGTGGAGTTGGTGGATATGGTCACATAGTTTTTGATGATGATAACATAGAGACTGAACACGTTGAATGGTGTATTGAAGAAGCGGAAAAGGGCGAGTATGAATTTATTGGTGAAGAAACCAGGCAAAAATCAATAATAGCGTTAAATGCTATATTACCATTAAGTGAGGATGATAGACAAAAAGTTATAAATGAATCGTTTGATGTGAGGTATTCACGATAAAGACTGCGGTAATCAGCTTTAAATTGAAAGCCGTGACCACCGAAAGAAAATAGATGTAAAACTTTATCATAGGCTTTTTATTTTATAGCCCGTGTTAGCAAATTTTAAATTATGGAATTATTTACAGAGGTAGAATTTAACGAGAGTGAATTTGGAAGAATAGACGAGGTTAGATTTAAACTAGAAAAAGAAGGATGGGAAGAAATTAATAAAAATGAACACACCGTTATTAGACCAAATAAAGGCGTAGTAGTTAAATCGGTTAAGTATAAATGGAGGCGAATAATTTAATGTTTTCTAACGGCATCCTGTATGAATCGGAAGCCATACCAAAGAATATAATTATTAACAACCGCACTACAACGGCTTATGATTTTATACAGCGTGTTGTATGTTGTGCGGATTATTAACCATTGAATTAAATAGAAATGTATAGAGAAGAAGAAAATGATTTTGATATTTGGGATAGGGAAATAACACTAGAAGAGTTGTCTAAGGAAATAGACAAGGAGGAAGGTATGATGAGCGAACAAGAGAAGTTTTGTAGAATGCGAGATGGCGACCCAACATTTTTGATGTTCGCTCATTCATCAATGATTCATCAAAAAATGGATAAAGCTATAATAAACGAACACACACAGAAAATAGAAAAAGTAAGTACTGATTAGCATTGCACCTAACGGTTAATGTAAACGCTTTTTTAATTGCGTTTTACATAGTGTTATACATTTTAAAAATACGGATATGATAGATAAATTAAATGAATTAGGTGAGTTCCTAAAAGAAAACAAAATAACAATAGTAAGAGGTTCAGAAGATGGTAAACTTTGTGTTTCAATAGGAAGCGATTCTGTACTACACGCTAGTCCTAAATATGTTGATTATGAGTTTGAAGAAGAGATAAACGGAATTGACATAGATGATGAAAACTACACAGAAGTAGAGTAGTATTTTTATTATGTATAACGTACGCGTGCAGAAGGGCGTTTTAATGCCTTTTGCATTGTGTTAGCCACAGTACTACAACCACAAAATTAAATAGATTACATTATGAAATATATGGGAAGTAAAAACAGATTCGCTAAAGAACTGTTACCAATAATACTAAAAGACAGAACACCTAATCAATGGTATATTGAGCCAATGGTAGGAGGAGCTAATATGATTGACAAAGTAGATGGAAACAGATTAGGCTCTGATTTTAACGAGTACTTAACTGAAATGTGGTCAGCTTTAATTAATGGATGGAAACCCAAAGAACACTACACAAAAGAGGAATATATTGATATTAAAAACAACAAAGAAAACTACCCAAAACACTTAGTTGGTTATGTTGGTTTTATTTGTAGTTATAGTGGTAAATGGTTTGGAGGGTACGCTAACAACTACCCAGAAAGCAGAAGATTAAAAAACGGAACGCTACCAAATTACCAAAAAGAAAGTTTAAACAGCCTAAATAAACAGATACCCAAATTGATTAGTGTTCAATTTACACATAGTAGCTACCATAATTTAGAAATACCAAAAAATAGCATTATTTATTGTGACCCACCTTATGAGGGAACGACAAAATATAAAGATGGATTTATACATACTGAGTTTTGGGAATGGTGTAGAAATAAGGTGAAAGAAGGACATAAAGTATTTATAAGTGAATATAAAGCACCTAAAGATTTTAAATGTATTTGGAGTAAAGAAGCTAGTAGCCAACTAAGTGCAAATGGTAAAATTGGAGGTAACAAAATAAGTACCGAAAAACTATTTACGTATTGTGGCTAACACGTTTCTAGACGTAAGCGTCAAGCGACCCGTTAGGGTTACGTTTTAGAAACTGTTATAAATTTAAGTAGTACCAAATAACGAGTGATATTAGGGAGGGTTGAGTCTCTCCCTTTTACTTTACACTACCCCCAAATAAGAAGTCAATTATTGTTCCTAACTTTGTACTCGTCCCCGTCCAAATCATTGTAATCATCGTTTCAGCAAGTTTATTCATTTCCGTTGTTTGCATCAAGACTTGTAGTAAGTACCAAGACAAAAGACCATAACCCAAAAGAAAAATAATAGAAAATATTTTTTGAATGATATTATCAACCTTATACAAGCCCCTTGCGTCCTTCCTGTCCTCAACCTCTAAAGAAAAACACTCCTTGGCAAAGTCAATTTTCTTAATTTCAAACTCTTGGAATAGTAATCTATTTGCTTCGTTCCTGTTTTTGTTCGCTGTTAGTATTCCACTAACATCCTCTAAAGCCCCAGAAAAATTACCTGTAGCTAACTTAAACCCAGTCCCTACCAACTCAGGCAGTGACTCGCTAGCCTTAGAGATAAACATACCTAATCTAGTTTTTCCGTAGTCCTGTTTATGCTTTCCCATTTATTTTTCAGATTGTTTTTCTAAATGTTTTACTTTCTCCTCAACCCTCACCAATCCTTGTATTATCAAATCAAGCTTCATATAAATCTTTTCCTCAATCGAGCGAACGTCTTTTTTAACTCCTTGGATTTCTTCCTTATTTTCTAAATCCCTTTTACTATTCTCCTGCAAGCTACTATTAAGTAACTCTATCCTTGTAACTACCCAAACACAAAATTTAATTATTGCAACGGTTTGACCAAAAGCAAAAACAAGTACTGACCATTGAAACGGAGTAAATAACATAACAAAACTTTTAATGCAAACAAACGTAATTTTAACGAGAATTAACACCATTTAAACGAGTAGTTTTTTATATCTTGTTTTTCCTACTTTGTTTTTGTAAGCCTTTAATATTTCGCATCTATTTTTTTCTAAACTCACAAAGGAAACATGAACCCAATCGGGCTCCTCGTCCGTTCCGAACTCCCAAATTAATTGATCGAATGGTAAGTTATCCTTTATATACTCGAAAATATCTTTATTGGTTGTACTGCCGTACTTGTGGGCGTCAAGGTCTAACGCTTGCCCTTTACAATGTTGTGACGTTGCCGCCCCTCCTAT
>TARA_R110002096_G_scaffold148727_1_pt1 | contig 11679 bp, 17 predicted proteins | sample TARA_R110002096 | Tara Oceans TARA_R110002096 (sample SAMEA4397295) | marine metagenome | biome: Polar Biome; feature: [DCM] deep chlorophyll maximum layer (ENVO:01000326); material: water (ENVO:00002006), including particulate matter (ENVO:01000060) such as... | depth 35 m | reverse complement strand
CCGGGCCGCGTGTCCCCAGACCGCCGACATATCGTTCCCCAGCACGGCCAGAGCCGCGATCGGAATCGCGATCCCGACAGCAGCGAGGATGAGCAGCTCGTTGGTCTCAGGTCTCACAGGCTCCGGCTTCCGGTCACACGGGTTCAGCGTTGCAAATCGGGCCGTGTTTCCAGTGGCAAAACCCGACTCAATGTTGTGGGCATCGAGGCCGCACGGTACAAAGTGTGGTGGATAATCCTCGCACAATCTCCGTAAACCTGATACCCTAAAATCTACATAAAAAAGGAGGCAAGCCATGTGCGGATGAACCGCACGCTTGGTCCGGCCCGCTTCGATTGGCCGTCCGGACCAGGCTTGGCAAAGGGGCATCCGCCCCCGTTGCATCCCCCGACAGAGGCCGGGCCGACAGCCCGGCAAGGGTGTCCATGGAAGGTCTTAAACAACAAGAAATTGACCGACTCGACAGGCGCATCAGCGGCACGGCGCTGCTCGCCGGGCTCTCCGTTCAGGAGGCCCGGTTCCTCGCGCGCACGGCCGCGTTCTGGGGCCTGCCTTCCCACATCTATATCCGCGCCCTCATTCGCAGCGGCGGCGATCCGTTCCTTCCGTCCCGGCGGGAGTGCTGACGATGGCGGGCACGGAGAAGCGGCAGCGATCGAGTGTCGTCGGGCTCAGAATGACACCCGAGGAACGCGCCGAACTGGATCGCCGCGCCGATAGGGCGGGGCTCTCTGTCGCTGCCTATCTGCGCGCCGCTGCTCTCGGCGACGCCGGACCCCGCGCTGCTCGCAAGCCGCCGATCGCCAAACAGGAGCTGGTCCGGGTTCTGTCCCAACTCGGCAAGATCGGCTCCAACGTTAATCAACTCGCCCGCGCCGTGAACAGCGGCGACGATCCGAACGGCCTGGCTGACAACCTCAAGGCCGCCGTGGTGGCCCTCTCAGAGATGCAATCTGCCATCTTCTCCGCACTCGGGCGCACGCCGCGCGGAGACAAGTCATGATCATCAAGGGCGGCAGCCGGGCAGCCCCGGCAAAACTGGCGAAGCATCTTGAGCGGGAGGACACAAACGAGCGCGTCGAGATGCTGGAGTTCCGCGACGTGCCGCTGGAGGAGCTCGACAATGCCCTGCGGCACATGCAGGCCCTCAGTGACGGCACGCGCGGCAGCAAGGGGCTCTATCACGCCAATATCGACCCGCACGCCGACTACTCGATGAGCCGGGAACAGTGGGCGCAGGCGGCCGACGTGCTGGAGCAGGAGCTGGGGCTGGAGGGTCAGCCCCGTGTCATCGTGCTGCACAAGAAGGAAGGCCGCGAGCACATCCATGTCGTCTGGGCGCGCACCGACATCGAAACGATGACGCTGCGCACGGACAGCAACAACTACCTCGCCCATGAGCGCGCTTCGGACCGTCTGGAGCTGGAGTTCGGGCACGAGCACGTCCCCGGCGTCCATCACAAGCGCGACCGCTCGCAGGAGCGTCCGGTCGCCGCCCTCGATCATGTCGAGTGGCAGCAGATGGAGCGCAGCAAGCTCGATCCGCGCGAGCGCAAGGCCGAGATCACCGGCCTATATGAGCGCGCGGACAACGGTCAGGCGTTCCGGGCGGCTCTGGAGGACGCGGGCTATGTGCTCGCCAGAGGCGACCGCCGCGCCCTCGTGGTGGTGGACATCGCCGGGGAGGTTCATAGCCTCAACCGCCAGATCACCACGGCCAGGGCCAAGGAAATCCGCGAGAAGATCGCCGATATCGACGCGCCGGGCCTGCCCGGCGTCGCCGAGGCGCGGGAGCTGCAAGAGCAGCGCCGCGACGCTCGTAGGAGCGCCAAGGGCCGCGCCGAGGCCGAGGAGGGCAGGGCAGGGGGCTCCGAAACCGCGGAGCCGCCCCAGCTCACCCCGGAGCGCCCGGAAGGCGACGCCGAGCGGCTACCGGTCGCCGCGCCGGAGGACCCGGCGCTCGCCGAGGCCCGTGCCGATCTGGAGCAGAACCACGATCGGCGTCGCGCCAGCTTCGAGAAGGATTGGGACGCCCGCATCACCCGCGAAATGGATCTCGTGAAGCGGCAGATTCAGGAGCAGCGCGACATCGAGCGCCGCATGGACTGGAAGGAGCTGGAGCCCGGCAAGGGCATGGAGCGCTTCGAGCACAAGCTGCGCGACCGGCTGAATCCGAAGCGGATCAGCGATCGCTACGACGAGCGGCAGCGCCGCGAGCAGGAGCGGGACATCCGCGACGCCGAGCGCCGCGACGCCCGGATGGCCGAGCTGGTCCGCGAGCGCGAGCAGGCCCGCGACAGGATGGAGCGGACATTCGACAAAGAACACGCCGCCCTGGAGGACATGCACCGGCGCGACCAGGAGCGCGCCCGAAGCCATGAACTGGACCGCGCCCGCGATCCGCATCCGCCGGAGAACAGGCCGCCCGACAGGGGAGGCGGCTACGACCGATAAGCGGTCCTTCCCGGCGGGAGGAGCAGGACCGCAGGCCCGGACAACCCGCAACCCCGGAGAGCATCACCCGGAGTTTCAACTGGCGTTCGGCCCCGTCCGGGCTGTCCAATCATTTCAATGTCGCGGCCATGCACTACGGCAAGCGCCACCTGCCGGTGAACGCCGCCCCCTCCGGGCCGAGCGCCAGCGGTGGCCCCGGAGCCAACGAGATCGCCGTCTATCCCGGACAGATGCCGCCGCCGGATGCCGCCTATGTTGTCGGCAGCTACCACATCCCCGGCGTCGGCTTGGTCGAGATATGGGCGCGGCGCGCAGCGGTGTTTCCTTGGGAATACGACCACGACATTCCACCATAGACGGTTCGCCACAGGTCATCCGCGACCAGTCCTCTCTGGATACTCGTTCGTACAAGCGCACGCTCAGAGTGGTCAACGCCCTACAGGCTTGAGGCCCTTCGTGTAGCGTAGTGTCCTTTGTCAGATTTCTAGGTGCTGTCATGCCGCTGTGCATTGAGCAGCTCGATAATTTGCCCTGCGCCCAGCAGACTCCCCCCCCCGGAGGCCACCCCCCCCGGAGGCCACGTCTCATCGGCTCAAAGGCCCGCACCATGCGCCGATATCCGTCAATCGAGGGCATGTGGGAGTTGAGTTCGCGGCCTTTGAAGTCGGCGAACCGATCCAGCTTGTTAATTAGAAAGCTGGCGACGCCCAGGTGCTCACCCTCGTAGTTGCCGTCGAATCCCCGGAAGACAACGTGCTTTCCGAGCGGCTCGGCCTCCTTCTCGACACGTGCCTTGTCCTGTTTCGAGAGCCTTTCATACGACTGTTCGACGAACCACCACACGTCGAGCATGTCGGCCACTTCGGAAACCGTCTTCTTGCTGTCTTCGTGCCTATGGAAGATGCCGGTATATTCCCACCCAAGGCACCCGCCGGCGAGGGGGGGGGCAGCGGTGCTGAAACACTATTGACCATTTTGTTTCTCAACGGCATGGCAATCTGCTAGGATTCGGCTGGATTCACGCCCCTGGTCCGGCTTGACCGGGCCCCTTTCGTCGCCGGAGAGAAACACTTGTCGGGAATTACGTTGCAAATTTACGATTCCGCCGGACAGCGGAAATATCTCACTCGGGATGAACGTACCGCGTTCCTTGCGGCGGCCGAGCAGACCAGCCGTGACGTGCGGTCGCTGTGCATGACGCTCGCCTATACCGGCTGCCGGATCAGCGAGGCGCTACAGCTCACCGCCGACCGCGTGGACCTCTCCGGCAAGGTCATCGTGTTCGAGAGCCTCAAGAAGCGCCGTAACGGCATCTACAGGGCCGTCCCGGTCCCGCAGGAGCTGCTGACCACCCTGGAGCTTGTGCACGGGCTCAGGGAGGCGCAAAGGGGTCGCAACGGCGGCCGGAGTGTCCGGTTGTGGCCCTGGGCGCGCGTGACGGCCTGGCGGCGCGTGCATGAGGTCATGGAAAAAGCCGGGATCACCGGCCCGCAGGCGAGCCCGAAGGGGCTGCGGCACGGATTCGGCGTCGCCGCCGTGCAAGCCGGAATCCCCCTCAACATGGTCCAGAAATGGCTGGGGCACGCCCAGCTATCGACCACGGCGATCTATGCGGATGCCGTGGGGGCCGAGGAAATCAGCATCGCGGCCAGGATGTGGAATTAACGGGGCGTTTGCCTGATGAGACTTCGCATCTCCGCCCGTAACGCCTGTTGGAGAGCGATTTCCTGGCGGATCACATGGGCTGTCTCGATATGGCCGTTGCGCATCGCCGTGTTGAGCGGCGTCCGCTTCGTCTCATCCCGCAGGTGCGGACGTGCGCCGCGTTTTATCAGGGCAATCGCCGTGTCGGTGTGTCCCCCGGCGGCGGCATGGTGCAGTGGCGTCCGGCCGTCGTCGGCCGTCACGTTTATGTCCGCGCCTTCCCGGAGCAGGGCGACAACCATCTCGGTTTTTCCCTGCCTTGCCGCGCGCAACAAGTCCCGATCAATCTTCATCGCGCCCCGATTGACGAAAGGGTCGACATTTGGCGGGGCCGTCGCCTGCTGCGGCATTGCTCAGACATTGGTTCAGCTCTGCTTGTGATTGCTTCGCAGCCTTCCGGTAAACAGGCTTTTCATGGACGCCGCATCCTGGTCGCTACTCGGGCCGCCTTCACCTTACGCGCATGGCGGAAGCTGTTTGTTTCTCCAGAAGACGATGCAGCGTCACGCAGAGCTTTTTGTGTTGATTCAACAAGGTGCATCTGTGCCCAGTCCAGCGGCGTCATGCCGTTCGTATCCTTGGCGTTCAAATCCGCACCTGCTTCGATAAGTGTCTCTACCGTCTCGGTCTGTGCGCAGCTCGCTGCCCAATGCAGCGGCGTCCATCTTTTCCAGTCTTCGCGGTTGTCCCTTGCGTTTACGTTTGCACCCTTCTCGATGAGGGCAATTACCTTGTTCGTTTTACCGTACGCTGCCGCGTCGATAAGCTTTTGGTTGAGACGCGTTTCTTTATACTTGTTGAATATGTTCGACAATTTAGAAATCAAAATTATTCTCCAATATTTGATCTGTATATGAAATTATCCGCGTAAATTTATTAATTAATCGGTAAAATTTTATGTTTTTGTGGAAGACTCGGTTCGTATGTAGGGTTACACCCTAATGAAGAATGTGCCGCCTTCCTCGCAGTGGCCGCCGTGTAGGCCGAGGAAATCAGCATCGCGGCGTGGATGTGGCAGTGATGGAGGGAAAACAAGCGAGGCCTCAGCTGCCTCGCTTCTTGCTCCAATACCATGATGCGCACTACCCGGAACGGGTTCATAGGAGCCAGAGCCGTTCCAGGCCGACGGTTTGGAGCAAAGGCGTTTTTCATTGGCAGTTCAGGATTTCCAAACCTTTGGCTTCATCGGGCGATTCATTTTCCCTCCATCAACTCAAAGATAATTGGCGGAGATCGTGTAGCTCCCGGTATATGTTCCGGCGGGCTGCAAGCTCTTGAGATTCAGGCGCGCGCCGACATCGACATCAAAGGGCTGGAAGCGCCCGATCGTTACCGTCGCTGTGGGGCCGCCCGCATTCGTCACAAGATTGAAATCGTTCACGGTTAACGTCTGGCCACCACCATTGGTTAGTGTGGCAGTGGCCGGAAAAACGCTCACAAGAACCTGGCGCTGCGTTTGAAAGATCAGGATGCCGCTCACCCGGAACTGTCCGGCGTTAAACATGCCGCCGAGTGCGATGGCGCATCCGGTGGGAAGTTGAGCGCCGTTTGTCGTTTCGATACTTATCCCCGCAGGGGCCGCGCATCCGGCAACGGTGCCGAAACGCAGCGGCGTGCGCTCCGCGATTTGCTGCGCACCGGCCTCCATGGGGAGAGCCGCTGCGACCATGGCGCTCACAAGCAGTTTGGACGTGCGTTCCGGCCTCATTCCTATATCCGTTTCACTTTCACATACTAGGGCCTCGCGCCGGCCGCCGGGGCGGATAACGGCGATTATGCAGGCAGTTTCCGCGCCCCTGGCCGGGACGGGCGGATGGTGTGCACGGGCGCGGTTTCACGGTCCAAGGTGCTCTCCCTTTATTCAAAATACAGGGCCATCCAGACTCGTCTCGCCAAGCGCGCTGCGGTGGCCCGATCTATGGCTTTGCCCGTTTCCTCTGCCCAAGCGGTAACCACGGGTAGGTGCTTTTCCCGGAAATCCTCGACCGGCAGCAGATGGTCGCTGAAAAAGGCCGCGCGCAACGGTTTGTTAGCCAGAAGCCCGGCGAGTAGATCGTTGAAAGAGTGTTCTGGTTGCGGCTCGCTGTTTGTCATCCGGTTCCCCCGTGGTCAAAATCGCTGTTGGCCCTCGCTGGGGCGCATCGTTGCAAGCGCCATCATTTCGACGGTCTGCCTGTGGCCGTTCGCCTCCGCGTAGTCGAGCGGCGTCCTGCCGTCCGCGTCCCTGACGTTGATATCCGCGCCTTGGCAGATCATGGCGGTCGCAATCTGCGTATGGCCGCTCCTGGCGGCCTCGTGAAGCGGCGTGCGATCTGCATTGTCGCCGGTATCACAGGCGGCCCCGTATGTGAGAAGGACGCTGGCGGTTTCGGCAAAGCCGGTGACCGCCGCCCAGTGCAACGGTGTCGCTCCGCTGCTGCTTCGGGTATTGGGGTCCGCGCCGTGCTTGATGAGGACTTCGGCGATTTCAGCCTGGCCGTGCAGCGCAGCGTTGTGCAGCGGCGTCCACCTGGACTGCGACGCACTGTTGGGGTCTGCGCCTTCGGACAGCAAGCGGCGCACGGTCTCCAGCTCGCCGTTCGATGTTGCCGCCCGCAAAAGGCTGCCAAGGTGTTTTTCGTCTGTCTCCATACGCCTCTTCCTCACCGAGAATCTGCCGCACTAAGCCCCCTACGGGCACACAGGATCGCCCGAAGAGTCGGACCAACCGATGTTTCTCACAGGCACGCCCCCGCAGTTGTTCCCCAGGCCGCCGGTGCCGTTCTTGGTGATTTCATAGGCGATGATCCGCGTACAGCTACTGCCGCCGGTTCCGCCCCACTCCAGGCACCGGGACGGGAAATAGAAAGCACCATCTGTGTTTGATGATCCTGTCCCGGAGTAGCTATTGCATGAACCGCTCGACGCTATCCGGTCTTGGTAAAACAACACGCCAGCCATTGGCTGGCCTTCGCCGGGCGCTGTGAGGTTTAGATTGCCGGTGTTGGCTCCGATTTCCATGTTGCCAACGTCCGCCCCATTGCCGGAACTGCTTGTGAGAACGACCGAGACGCCGCTGCCATTCAGGCTTCCGGTCCCGCTCTTGGTGAAATCCCCGCCGTCCATCACGTAGGTGCCCGGGTTGAACGTGACTGCGCCCGTGCCTGAAATGGAGAGCCCGTCGCAATACGTGCCGGAGCTAATTGTCTTCGGGCCAGTCCCGCTCAAAGAAACGACTTCGCAATACACGCCTGGCCCAAAACTATGTGAGCTGGTGCCGGAAATGTTTATCGGATCAACTGACGCGATGGTCCCGTCCGCCACTCCTGCATCGCGTTGCGCTTGCGTGCTGCAATGAGCAGCGCAGGAATCGTATTCCGGGACGTCCAGGTCGGCGTAGGGATCCGGAACGGGCGGGCGACCGGTTTCCAGGGCATCGTAATTGATGGCGCTAATATCACCCGTGCCGCTTTCTGTGCTGTCGCCGCCTATGTACAAGTCTTCCACATTTATACTGCCGGTTCCCGATTTTGTGAGATCATCACTGATGAACAGGTCGCTGACATTGATACTCAGAGTGCCGGACATATCCATGCTAGCATTGGCGGCGATTCCGCAGGAATTTCCATTCAGGCTTCCTGTTCCCCCAACTGTAAAATCCGTGAAAGACAACATGCAGAAGTTCCCTACGAGTTCATTCTCGTCGGATGTTTCTTCTTCGCAGGCGCTTGGCGTCGGGGTTCGCATGTCGCCATAAGCGACGGTGTGAGTGATCTGGTCCCCACCGGGAGAGCTGGAACGGGCCAGCGTATTCACAAAGCTCGCGTCATAGGTACAGTTGGCACCGGCCGCGCTGCCTGCTTCGCAGGGTTCGAGCAGACGGCCATTGGTGCCGTAAGCGCCGCGGGCATCCTGGCGCTGCGCCACGAGGACATACGCCAGGTTTCCGGGCGCTGAGGTCACATCGTTGCCATTGGTGTCGAGGACGGTGATCGCACCTTTATCTTCCTCGAACGGCGCGCCGGGGGCGGCGTAAGCCTCTGTCACCGCATAAACGATGCGATGTCCCCACTTATCGACTGCAAGCTCATCAGCGACGTTGAGTGTGCGCACCGGCACCGCGCCCGTGCGCACCATCCGCCCGTCCCGGCCAGGGGCGCGGAAAGTGCCTGCATAATCGCCGTCGGTGCAGTCTGGTGTGACTTCAAGCCCAAAGGTTGCGCTGTCGAGTGAGGCATCCAGGGGGGCTGGACATGGCAAGCGCCCGTTCCGTGAGCGAAATACGCGCAATGCGTTTTTAAGTGACGCGAGCTTTTGTGCAGTTACGTCTATCCGCTGCTTTTCCTGTTTCACTTGGATGATTTGCAAGGCGGGCACGGCGATGAGCCCGAGCACCAGAATAAGCAATGCAACAGCAATAAGTGAAAACCCGGATTGTTTATTTACATGTTCCAAATCGGCCTCGTGAATCTGGTTGGTGATTATGTTTTCTGGCAGTAGAGCAGCGCGATATAGGGCGGCCTGTTTTCCATTGGCAGCGGATCGGTCGCCGAGGGTCGGTGCGCGATTTCATACGATCCCGAAAAGCCGGTCCCCTCAGGCGCTGTGAATGAAAGGCCAAGCTCGGCGTCATCAACGCGCCATGTTGCGTAGCCCCCTGTGTCGCCTAGCGCGTAGGTTTGCGAGAAGGACCAGGCGGGGCGCCCGCCGGGGTTGTAGGACTCGGTGTAGTCGCCAGCTCCGGCAATGAACCGTCCGACCGCCGGGGTGAACTCAACCCAGCCGGGCGGACACGCAACCAGATTGAAGGCCATGACCGCCCCCGGCGGCATGGCTTCGCCGAAGGCGGAGACCGCCCGCGCCGTAACGAGGTCGTCGAAATGGGCCGCGTCGCCGGTGTCCGACCGCAGGCCCGATCGGCGGAACGTGTTGTTGCCGTTACAGTTTTCGGCATCGAGCGTAGCGCCCGGACAGGTTGGCCCCTGAACGCCCTGGACCGTGTATGCACCGTTGCCGTCAACCCCGTGGCTGACCAGCACATAATGGGCGCTTCCGGCTGGTGTGATTGCGGAATTGCCGTTGCTGTCCTCGACGGAAATTGCGCCCATGTCAGGGTCATAGGTGTTCGGGGACGCCAGAATTTCGGTCACGGCGTAGGTCAGGCGGTTGCCCCAGGCATCAATCGCGTAGTCGTCCGGCAGGTTGATTGTGCGAACGGGCACCGCGCCGATGCGCACGCCGCCTGTGCTCTGCGTTCCGGGGAAGCTGCCGGTGTCGCATTGGTCGGTGACTTCGCGCCCGAAAGCGGCTGTATCCGGCGGTTCGGTTAGAGGGGCCGCACAGGGTAGGCGGCCATTCAGGCTGAGAAACTGCTGGATGGCTTCGTCAACAGCCGCGAGCCGGTGTTCGGTGGTCTTTATAGCTGTTTGTTTGACATAGATGAGCAAGCCCGAGGACGCTGCACCAAGCAGAATCCCACCGATCAGGACGACAAGAGCAACCTCGATGAGCGTGAAGCCCCGGTCGGTTCGTCTGCGGCCGCGCCCGTCCTCGCGCCACCAGTGCAGCCACTTGCTGTCCATGCTGATGCGGAAACGGGCGCTGATGGCCGATAACAAGTAAAACAGAAGAAAACCGGCGACGAGGCCCGCTAAAAATGCCGATATAAATATTGCTTGAGAATTTTCCGTAAACATACACTACATTTGCCGCCGAAACGCTATGGTCAATATTGTATCAGATTACGGTATTTCTTATTAAAATTGTATTTAATTCTTCATAAATTGTTTCTATACGTTCGTATAGGCGGACATATCTTATGTAAATGTCAATTACATTAGACAATTCAAACTCTCATATTCCTTCTTTTCTTTCTGGGCGCATGGCCCCAGCCAGGCCGGGGCCACCCGGCTCTATTCCGCTAGGCTCCTTTGTCGCCAAGCTTCACCGAACCCCGCCCCTGCCCTTCGTGCTGTGCCGCGAAATGCAGCGTCGCCCAGCCGCCGCTGTCCCGCGCATCGAGATCTGCTGCCTGTTCGAGCAGCTCGCCCACTACGCCGGCCTCGCACGGGTGTTGATTTAGCCCGGCCTTGTCATCCGGCATCGCCACCCTTTCTGACCTGTGCCAGGCGCACCGCCTTCACTTTCTCCGTATGGCGCGTGCTGATTTCCTCATGGATCGCTCGCGCGAGGACTTCCCCGTTACCGGCTTCGGCCAGGTCGAGCGGCGACCGGCCCCGCCAGTCCCTGGCATCAAGGTCAGCGCCGCGCGCAATCAGCAGCCGGGCCGCCTCCGCCGCCCCATGAAAGGCCGCATGGTGCAGCGGCGTCATGCCCCGGATATCCGTTCCGTTCACATCCGCCCCGAGGCGCAGCAGCCAGCGGCACAGCCCGGCGCGGTTCCGCTTTGCCGCAACGTGCAGGAGCGTCCCGCCATATCTGCCCGGCACTCTCATAGCCGGCTTTTTTCGCGCCGCCGCCGTCGCTGGCGACGCCGGCAGGCAAGATTCGCTTGCAACGCCCCGGATAACGGCCATTCTCGCGGCCTTCGCGACCGGCGCGTCGTGTCATTCCCGCGAGCTGGACGAGAGAGGCCCTGTTTTAGGCGCAGCACCGCGATTTCCGGGGGCAGGCGGCCTTCGCAGGCGTAGCGTTCCATGCAGCGCCGCATCAGCTCGGCATCCGAGGGGCGTTCCTCGGAGATCGGCACGCCGCAATAGCGGCGAATCAGCTTGTCCCGTTCTTTACCCATCGCCGCCGCCTTCCGCCTTCGACTCGATCCAGACACTGCGCATCCCCGCTTCGAGCGCCATAATCTGGACCTCGACGCTGGGGTGATCCTTGCGGTGGGCCAGCTCCGCCGGTGTCCGGCCTTTATCGGTTTTCGCGTCCGTGTCCGCGCCGTACTGCATCAGCACCGCCGTTGCAGCTCCGGGCTGGTTGTACCAGGCCGCCACATGCAGCGGCGTGAGGTCGGATGATCCCTTTGCGTTGACATCGGCCCCGCCATCCAGCAGCGCCTTGGCGGTCTCTGCATGACCGCGCGCCACGGCTACATGGAGCGGTGTCCAGTCGCCCTTTGTCAGGCGCGCACCGACCAGCGCGCCCGATTCCAGCAGCAGCCGCGTGATCGCCGGGCGTTCCTCATGGGCCGCCAGGTGCAGCGCCGTCCATCCGTCTTTGCTTGTTGCAGCGAGATCGGCCCCGGCGAGGACGAGGGCACGGCACCTTTGCAGGTCGCCTTCCCGTATCGCCTTCCACAGTTCGCCCGCGAGCTGGATCGCGTTTTCCGTCACCTGTCCGGCCTTTCACACCCGCCCGTGCGGCAGCGGCAGGTGTTCGGTTCACGCTCAGATGACCATTCCCCGCCGGGTTTCGTCCTCCTGAAACGGCCTGTTTTAGCCGTCCCGGCCCGTCCGCAAGGCTCCCCGCCAGCTTAGCAGGCGGCGCGCTTTTCCGCGACCGAGTTGCCCGCACCACTCGCGCGCGCGGCCTTGCCGTCCGGTCCTCCGAGGGACGGCTTCCCACGAGCCGTATTCGGAC
>TARA_R110002096_G_scaffold80929_6_pt1 | contig 11690 bp, 23 predicted proteins | sample TARA_R110002096 | Tara Oceans TARA_R110002096 (sample SAMEA4397295) | marine metagenome | biome: Polar Biome; feature: [DCM] deep chlorophyll maximum layer (ENVO:01000326); material: water (ENVO:00002006), including particulate matter (ENVO:01000060) such as... | depth 35 m | reverse complement strand
ATATATTATCATATTTTTAGGCGATTTACGGCTAGCCTTTACCTTCTTTTTTGGTAACTCCATTTTCTTCAAATTTGTTTAAATTTTCTATTAGTTTATTTCTGTCTTTTTCAAGAGCTTTTGTTATTATAACAATAAAATATATTATTACTATAACCATAAGAAATGTTATCATTATTGTTTGCATTTTATTCTCTTTCTTTAATTGTAAACGTTGACATTTCTGCTTCATAAGGTATCATACCTAACAAACCATCCCTGTTCTTTTCTATATGTACAGCTAGTAATCCTTTAGGATCTTCATTACAATATTTTTCTGTAATACCATACAAATCATGAGGTCGTTGCAGCATCATAACTACATGCGCATCTTGACCTATACTATCACCACCAAATAAATCTGTTAATAGTGGTTGATACTGAGCCTTAGCTCTATGCTCTGACTCTATGTTCCGGTTAAGCTGAGACAATAGTATATTAATACATCCTAATTGTGATTGCATCCACATACATCCTTTACTTACATCATTAAGTTTTTGTAATTCCATCTCTTTATTGCTTAGTATCAAGCGAGAATGATCAAATACGTTAACTACGATTGAGTCTGGGCGTTTGTTAGCTACATCTATATTAGCTTGTTTAATAAATTCTATATCTCTAGGAACGTTGTTAAAATATACAGGATAATTCCCATACTTCATAACTTCTTCTTTAAATTTCATATATTCAGCGTTGTCTAGTCTCTTTTCTACTGATAATAAGTCTCCTACTTGTTTATTTATACCTTTTGAACCTGCACGCAGTATCTGTTGATACCCCGGCATCTCAAAGCTCCAGTATAATACTAATAAGTTTTTACCTATGTTTCTATCTAGTAAGTCAAAGATAAGTTGATTACTAAACGCTGATTTACCTACACCTGGACGACCTGCAACTACATACATCTTACCTGGTTGTAAACCTCCAAGTAAATTCTTATTTAGTCTGTTCCATTTAGTAGGATAAACTTTACGTTTACCATTCATACCGTCTGCTACCTGATGTAGAGAGGCGCTGATTGCTTTCCTTATACTTTTAAATCCTCTATCTTTAAAGGGATCTTGTAATCCTATTGGTGTCTTGTTTTGTGTCATTTTCATCTAAGTTTTCATACTTTTCCCAAGTATGGTTATTAATCCAGGTTTGTAAATTTTGCATGTAAGACAGGTTAAATCTATTAATAGTAAGCTCTTTGTCTAAACATTTCATTATGTGCTGATGTTTGTATAGCTTATTCTTTACTATTTTTTCATACCTGTCTCTAGCCTTTTTATTATTTAAAGCATCTGGATCCTTAGCGTGTAACATTCTAACACCCCTATCTGGAGTCATTACTTTCATAGGATACGTACTTACAAGCTCAGCAAACATCTGATCAAAATTAGAAGAGAAAAGGTCAATGAACTCTTGTCTTATAAAATGTTGATCAGGTGTTTCGCCTAACTTGATATATCCGTCTTCTTGTAACTTCTCTAAATTTGGTTTAAGATTAAGATTGTTTAAATAAGTATAACTTTCCTTATGTATTATATAAAGATATAAATAGTCATCAGCAGACATTCCTGTTTGCTCTAACACTTCAAAATCTATATCAACATTCATATGGCAGTAAAGGTTATAAAAAGTTCTGTTATACTTATTTGTGAATCTTGAACAAATATAACAAAATCTATTATTATGTACAAATATTTTAAACAATTATTTCCAAATAACATTGTTTAAATTTTTTGTTGCGTTAGTTAACCACTTCTGTTCCTGACTATCAGCAACATACAGTATTATAATATCACCTACTTTACCTTCTTGAAATCTAACAAGACGTCCAACTCTCTGTATCATAGATAAAGATTTACTAGTAATTCCACAAACTATCCCCATATTTGCATTAGGAACATCAAACCCTTGGTTAAGAGCTTTAGTAGAACAGAGCACATTTATATCTCCAGTTTTAAATAACTCAAGAGCTAAGTCTTTTTGCTTTTTAGTTTTCTTAGAGTGATAAGCCATTGCATACGGGGCTATAGAATCACACAATTGATCTGTAAAATCATTAGCGCCACCAAATACAAGTATTTTTTTATCTACATTCTTATAATAAATACTTTTAAACTTCGTTATCTTATCAGCTGCATAATCTATGATAGCTTTACGTTGTCTAATAGTTTGATAGAATCCTACAGCTGCACGTTTCTGATCTGCAGTACTATTTTTATTTCCTAAAATTCTTTTTGCCTCAGTAAATGCATCAAAATTACCTAGTTGTAGCTTCCAATATATAAACCTATTATTTATTTTCTTATAATCAATAGCTTCTTGAGCTCGCAGTTTAACCGGTATACAGGTAATCTTATAAGGACTAACAATACCTAATTCTACACATTTATCTAATGTAATTGTATATACTGTGGGTGCTAGTTTATTAAGAACTTCATTATACTCTTCTTCTTCTGGTAGTGTTGCAGTCATGCACAACAAGCTATCATACATATTATATTGAAAGAACTTACGATATTTTATAGATAAACCTAAATGTATTTCATCACATATAACTAAATCATAGTGTTCACCTTTTAATTTATAAGCACTTTGATAGCATATTACCTCTACATTGTCAGTAGGTACACCCCATTTTATAAACTCTTCAATAAACTGATCTTGTAACTGTACAGTAGGTACTAGTATTAATATAGATTTAACATGAGTATGACTACATTTCTTTTCTAGTATATATTTAGCTGCAAGCACACCAACTCTTGATTTACCAAAGCCAGTACCTGCAATCACTGAACCAATGAAGCCGTCTCCGGCCCAAGCATTTAATGCTTTACGTTGTTCTACATCTCTGATTTGATTAATTTGACTCACAGTGCTTTCCATAATGTCACAGTTCTATTAGTTTCTTTATCTTGATATGTACCATTAGTGGTAACCATACCTAAATTTACAAGTTCAGTCACCCTACCTGTTACACGATTAATGTCCCAACCTAATTGTCTAGCAATCATACGGTTAGTAGCCATGCCTTTACTTTTTAGTACTTCGTAAACGCTTTTCTGCCTCAAACCTATGGAGGGAGTCAATTTCTTTAAAGACTCTACTTGAGTCTGCCTTATATTTTTTGTCATTTCTATTTATGTTTTTATATGTTGGTTTATGATTTAATTTATTATCTAATTGATATTTACTCATATCAGTAAAAGTACGTACGATTTGTTTCTTTCTGTATTCAGGTACTAAAGCTATAAGATTCTCATTAGCTTCTGCTTTATCACTACATCTAAACCAGTCATCCATCTCAATAACATTTTGATTATACAAATCTTTTAAAAATCTACGCTCTTTATATTTTGCTATTAAAGCCCTTGAATTTTCACTCATAATTATATATATTTAAATTAAAATGCAGAGAGAGAGTTAGAAAGAAAACATTTAATAATCTAATTATAGTTATTGTTTGCACGTTGTGTGCACCCCCTCTCTGCATTATTTTATTTTTCCCAGCAATTACTTACTGAGACTTCAGCTTTTAACAAGCCATTAGTTACTATTTCTTTAGCAGCTACTTCCATTAAATGTTTCATGTCTCTTGTCCATACTTCTAACCAGTCTTCTCTACATATAGTATCTATCTGATCATGTACAGTCATTACTAGTTTAACAGGAACATCATTGTAGCTTATATACTCACGCATTAATACTAAAGCCCTCTTAGTCATGTCAGCACTAGCTCCTTGAATAGGTGTATTCTTACTAGCTCTTTCAATACTACCAAGCTCCATCATTGATGATTTATTTGTCCAAATTTTAGGATACCAGTTATCAAACCACCTCTTCCTATTATAAGGAGGAAATGTTTTAATGTATCCAAATTGTTTACCAAAGTTCCCTAGTTTATCTAAGAATCCTTTGATTGACGGAAAGGCTTTGAAGTATTTTTCGATGAGTTCTTTAGCTGCGTCCACGCTGATATTAAGAGTATCAGAAAGCTTATTAGGACCCATCCCGTAAGCAAGACCGAAATTAATAGTTTTGACATTTGTTCTAAGTTTTTTATGTGATGGACAATTACATTTCTGTTTCTTTGTCATATAAATACAACTATCCTCAGCACAGTTAATCCATTCATCTCCATATACTAGCTCAGCACATGTTGAATGCAAGTCTTGCTCTTCTTTTAAAGCTTTTAACCACACAGGATCTTGAGACCCAAATGCAATTACATTTAATTCTTGTGAACTATAGTCAGCACTTACAAAACTCCAACCATCTGGAGCAGTAAAACAATTTCTATACACATTGTCTGCAGGTATCTGTTGCATGTTTGGTTTACTACTACTAACACGCCCAGTATCAAGTATTTGATGAAAGTTAGTGTGTATTTTATTATCTGCTCCTAAGTTTTTAAAGAATCCATCACCATAAGAAGTACACAATTTCATAGCCTCTTTATATTTTACATACTTGTCAATAAGAGGAAACTTAAATCTATACTTATACATTTGTTTACCATTAACGTTGTCAAGTTCAGGTACAAGACAATTAAATACATCTAACACCTGTTTAGGTGATGTCCATTTTATATCTATGTCTCTAATCTCTTCAACTGGTGTAAACATGTCTGTTTGTACATATCTAGATACAAAGTGTTTGACTCTGTGATCATTTCTAATCATATCATCTAACTCTGCTCCTAAACCATCAGCATTCTCAGTATTAATAGCTTCTAGTTTAGACCACTTTTCTATATCTAAATCTAAACCATTAAACTCAATGTCTGCAAATGCTGATACTACCTCATTTTCAAGATCAACTACATTATTAAGTTTATGTTTATCTATGAGTGGTAATTGATGTGTACGTATTTTTAATAAATACTCTACATCTTTAGCACCATAAACTATTTGATCATTCTTAAATGGTTCACCACTTAAACCTATAAATTGATTACGTACATCTTTATTTAAATCTACATTTAAATATCTCTTGCACACATCTTTAAGTCCATACCCATATTTATCCTTACCACAATTAATAACACGTTCTGTTAAAAACGTGTCATAAATACCTTCACAACATATATCTGACCATTTCCTTATAAACTTATAATCAAACTTAGCGTTATGAAATATCTTTGTAATTGTTTTAGCTTCTAAAATATTTCGTAGTGGTTCAATGCTTACAATTCTTGTATCAATGACAAATTGTTTTTCATTGTCACCAATTTGAAACATAATCATTTTCTTAGATGTAAAATCTAAACCTTCAGTTTCTGTATCTACACCTAATACTTGCTTAGTAGCACAATACCTAACCACATCATCAATTGTTCCCAACTGAAAATGAGGTGAAGGCATTGTTTGTGTTGAACCATCTACTAAATAAATCATTGCTCTAAGTATTGCATATCATTATAACCATCAATCAACATTTCTGCTTGTTGGTCAATGTGCTCTTGATATTGTTTATCCGCATCTTTTAATAACTTTAATACTGCTGCAGCACGAACCATAGTTAAAAACTTTCCATTGTATGTAAACCCAGCACAATTCTTACCTAAGTTCTTATAATATACTTGCATGTACTCTTCTAGTCTTCCATTTTGGGCAAGACTATACACCCATTTCATTTGTCCCATTATTGTCTATTTTTTATTTCACAGAGTATAAAACCTAGTATACCACCAAGGATACACCACAGTATTTTTATCTCTGCAATATTAATAACTATTTCTTTTGTTTGTTCCATATCTATTGTTTTAGTTGAGCTGATTACTATTTCTATTCGGTTCATTGTATTGGGGAGGAAACCACTCCCCCCCTCTACTACACAGGTCTGAAAAATTAAAAGCTTTTAGGTCTTACCCTTTATTGATTAATTATTTCCTGAGTATTCTATAGCTCTTGATTCTATGCCACTTGACTGTGAGTTTAAGTTGTTTGCAGTACGTTTAAACCCAAACATCATTTCAAAGCCAAGATCATCCCTAATTATTTTAGGGAGCACAATCGTTTTAACTATTCTTTCTCTCATTATTCTCTTTCCTTGAAATATAATCTCTTCATTTACCACAGTTCTATGTATAACTGATGGTATTTTTACATCATATCTTTTCGTCATAAATTTGATTTAAATTAAAATATAAAACAAGGAAGCTAGTATATAAACCCAGCTCCCTTATTTTATATAAACATACAGAGTCCTATGTCTGTATTAGTAACCTAATTCTCCAACTTTCTCAAATGAATTTACAGCTGCTTTAGAAGTAGCTGCAACATTCACTCTATCATGTTGAATTAAATTATGTTTAACTGAATTGTTAGTGAACACCATTCTATGAGCATCATAGATTTTATGTGCTACTATCTCTCCTGTTTCTTCATCAGCTACAGCTTTAGTAAGCGTTTCTCCTGTTGAAGGGTTAATCTTGTGCTTATCATTTTCTAACTGCCACTCATTTGGTACATGAGTTTCTACAAGTTTAACTCTGTATCTCATGTTGTAAGCAGGATGACTTGGTTCTTGCACACTAGGGTTCAAGATGTTTAAAGAACAAGATTGTACAACTTTACCACTCTTTTGAGTCATAGCTGTAAATTCAGCAGCATCAAGATCAAAGTCTGTTCCGTCAGAGTTTTTAATCTTAAGTAATTCAATACTTTCTGCAGTCATTCTACCATATTTGTAAGTAGTACTACCTTGTTGAAACCTTGAGTCTCCATAATTCATAGTTGCTAATGCATCTATTTCATCATTGTCTTCAGTAGTTGTTACTTTAGAAGAGCCATTTCTGTCTATTCTTTCTACAAATACTGCTTGATAAGAGTCGTTACTTGCTTTTTGCAAAGATAATAACAACGTTTGGTCTATTTTTAGAGTGTCTAGACTTCCACTATTGGTTTGATTGGCCATTTTGTTTATTTTAAATGGATTATTTTAGTGATTTTAAAAAGGTATATCACCAACCTTATTAGTAACTAGTGAGGAGTCGAACCTCATAACCTACCCTATCGCAGGCAATACCATCATCTAGTTAACAGATTAGACTAAACAAGTTAGGGAAAAATCTAATCTTTTGTTACTGCTTTCTTGCGTTTCTTATACACACGTTTCTTTTTTACAGGTGGATTATGAACAAATACATCACCATCTTTAGTCCAATTTAAATTACCTTGACTATAAGGTGATTTTGAGACATCAACTTTCTTGTCAATTATCTTTGGTCCTGAATTATAATCAGTTTTATTCTGCCTTGTTCTTGCTAATTGTTGCTTTTGTATATCAAGCATTTCTTTCCTGAACTTATCAGAGCTTTCGTTGTTTGTTTTCTTCATCATTATCACACCTGACATCAAGCCAAATATGTATGATCCTAAAATTGTAAATACAAATATTATTGTTTCCATAGGTTTCTGTTTATTTAATAGTTATTTAATTGATTTATAAAAGACTTTTATCATAATCCTATCATCTATCTAAGTAGTAATAGTAATCAGAGTTTGTAAGTCTTTTGTGAGGTTAAATTGTTGATAGTGTTATACTATCTTATTATTATGTTCTAGTTGATTGTTAAATTGTGGTAAAATGTGGTGCATAGTGGCTGGCACACACACTTACAAACTTTGCATTACATAGCAAGTGTCTTTGACCGTGTTTGTTTTGATTGTGGTGTAGAAAAGGGACAAAGTCCCTTACTTTACCAAACAAACTTCATACGAACTTCACCATTCTTAGTAGTGAATGGAGTACCATCCTCATCTAGCATCTGTACGAGGCTGAATCCTGAAGGCATTTCAAAGTTATCTCCTGGTAAGATATTTAAAATAGGAGCTGACTTCACATAACCAGCAACGCTATCCATAGAGAATGCATTAGAAGATGTAGTGATGAACGCAGACTTCCCAGACTTTGAGAAGTATTTTAGTGTAGCTGTGATTAGATTAGTATCCATAGGACGAATATGTTTTTACACCAATACTCCAATGCGGGGTATTTTAAGTGCGTTACATAGCGGGGGTCTTTGATTGTGTTGGTTCATACGTTCACAAACCCTGTTAAAAAAAATTTTAGGGTAATTTTATTTTTTGATAGAAAGTTTTTATATCTTTGCACTGTAACAATATCATCCCTCGGTAACCAGACAAGGGAAAAGACATCGGATTGGTAACTCTAAATAAGAGTGAGATTTTCTCCGGTAGTTACAAAAGAGTTAAAGTATAAAGTCTAGCTAGGGTACATTGCACATAAGTAAAGTGTGCGGTGAATTAACATCAGTCTTAGTATCCTTGGGTCCGTTAGGAGCACTGTTAGAACGAAATCAAACTTGAAACAAAAACCTGAAGGGGGATAACTATATTCAAATTACAATGCCTAAATATATATGTGAATGTGGGGAATCAAAAGAACTATCTACTTTAACTATTAAAGTTATTGACGGAAAGGTGCGGACAGTTGAATCTAAATGTGAATGTGGGAAATACATGAAAGAAGCAGACGTGAGCTTTAAAGGATTTCCTAACTTAATAAGAACTGAAGCAACCTTAAGAAAAAAATAATTTTCTAAACATTTGGAATTGTAAAAGAATAATTTATATATTTGTCAAAAAATATATAGACATGAATTTTAAACCAAGTGGAAGCTGGATAGTATTACCAAACCCAGTAATTAAAGAAACAGAATCAGGAATTATCCTTGATGAGGCAACTGCCTTACAAAACTCAAAAAAATCTAACGTATTAGAAGCTTTAGCTGTTGGTCCTCATTGCCAATTTGTAGAGGTAGGAGATACTGTAATGGTAGATCCTAGAGCAGAAGCTGCAATAGTAGAGATTGATAAAAAGTTATACTTAACTATATCAGAACACCAGATTTTAGGTAAGTGGTAAAAGGTCAAGTAACATTAAATTTAGAAGATTACCACGCTTTAATAGATTCCAAGATAATATCTCTTGAAAGTCAAGAAAAAACTGACCGTCTTCTTAAAGAACTGCAAGTTTTTTTATCATTTATGGTAACTCGTACAGATATATCACCATATGTTACAGAATTTAATAAACAATCTAAGACATCTGTTATTGAAATTAATACAAATGGAACAGTTAAAATAATTAAGAAATGAATTACTTAGCACACCTTAAAAAAAATAAAATGCACTACTCAAGTAGATGGGTAGTAAAATACGCAGAAGATTTAGTAAAAGAAGTAAAACTTATATACTCTCCTGAAGAATATAGGAAGTTTGTAAACGCTAAACCTTTACATACCCAAGATGGTTTAATTAAAATACTAGAAAATGACAAAGAAAAACGAAACTAGGAAAAAAATAACCCTTGTTATAAATAGTACTTATAAATACATACAATTATGGAATGGTATTTTTAATTTAACAGAAAAAGGAATGCAAATTTTATCTGCTTTTATAGATGTTCAAGATATAACTAATGAAGATAACTTTTGTAGTGTAAAAAATAAAAAAGAAGTAGCACGAATAGTAGGATTAAAAGATTATAATACTTTAAATAATTATGTTAAAAGATTTAAAGATAAAGGAGTTTTAAAAAATAATAATAGTACATATACTTTAAATCCTTTTTTAAATCCTAATACATCTTTTGTAGAAGTAATAATAAATAAAAAATGATGAGAACATTAGAAAACATAGTACCTTCATATTTTGAAATAGGAGATATGGAGATTATAATACTTCAAGATAAAAATGGAGCACTATTAACTATTAAAGTTAACTACTATGAATAGCTTAGGAAAACCAACACCTAGTATTTTTACTATGGTTAAAACTTTTGCATCTGAAATAAAAACATATATAGCAAATGGTTCCCCTAATGTATCAACAGAAGATTATATAGAAAGGTTAGGTGCTTGCAATACCTGTGAGCATTTAAAAAAACCTATAATGAGATGTGGATTATGCGGATGTTTATTAGAGCATAAAGCTAAATGGAAAACAACCACATGTCCAGATAAACCAACAAGATGGAAAAAACAAATATTAGATGGCGTGGGACAAGAAAGCAATAGTGCAAATAATAGCAACAAAGCATAATCTACCTTTACAAAAAATAGAAGAGATAATAAATCATCAATTTAAATTTGTAGAAAAAGTAATGAAAGCAGGTAAATTTGAAATGGTACGTCTCCCATATTTTGGAAAATTTTCTGTAAATCCTAATAGGGTAAAACATATAAATAAATTGAAAGATGAGTCTAAGAGATGATTTAATACACATAGTTAATAATAAAGCTGTTCTAAGTGGATATGCTTTAACTATTATAGAGTTTAAAACTTTAACAGTACAAGAACTTGCTTTTGTTTACTTTACAATGGATCATAAATCCCCTTTTTCTGTATATGAATGGGAACAACGTGTAATTGAAGTAAAAAATAGTATATTTGGACAAGATAATACTTTTAAACCTTCATCTAAAGTGTTAGCAGCTTGTGAAAAGTATGATAAGTTAATAGAAACCTCAGCAGTTAGATTATTAAGAGCTGCTAGAGAGTCTATAATAAAACTAGAAAGATATTTTAGAGATATAGACTTAACTACTGCAGATGATAATGGAAGACCAATTTTTCATGCAAAAGATTTAATTAATAATCTAGAAAAGATGGGTAAAGTAGTAGATGGGCTTAGAAGCCTAGAAGAAATAGTTAAAAAAGAAGAACAAGCCGCTAATACAAATAGAGGTGGCATTGAAGTAAATAAATATAGTATGTAATGGATTTTTTAGAAGATATAGAACTTTATAATGAAGCAATGGAAAATGCTTATATGCTAATAACCAAAAAGAAAACTTTAGATGATATTTATTATGATTTAGAGAGTGAAGAATTAGAAAGTTTCCCTTTACCATTTGATCCTCTTGTAAATGATGGTAGATCTGCAGATATATTAGATATGTTAATAGAACATTTTACAAACTATGAAGAATATGAAAAATGTGCGGCACTACTTAAAATAAAGAATAAATGCTCAAAAACACTGATAGAGTCAGAGCCTCCGCGGTTAAATTTATAGAATACGGACATTACACAGCTGCATTACCTGGTACTAGAGAGTATTATGAGTTTTGGGACGAAGAGCAAAAGAGATGTATGTATGGTTACACTGTAGATGAACTACATGTTACTGGATTCCACTATTTTTATTTAAACTATTGTCCAATTGATAGAGCTGTAGATGAGTTAATGCCAGATGGTACAATACAAGCTAGACGTGAACGTACATTCCCTAGATTTTATGATGGAGACTATCAGTATTTCCATGAGATAGATAAAGCAAGGGCATCAAACAAACATATGATTGTATTAAAAGCAAGGCGTAAGGGATACTCTTACAAAGCTGGATCAATGCTTGCTAGAAACTACTTTTTTGTTAGAAATAGTAAAAACTTTGTATTTGCATCTTCTAAAGAATTCTTAATTGGTGATGGACTACTCTCAAAAGCTTGGGAGTTTTTATCTTTTATAGATGATCACACAGCATGGGCTCAACCACGTTTAAGAGATAGAGAAATGCATAAAATGTCTGGATACAAGAAAAAAGTAAACGGATTAGAGATAGAAATGGGTATGAAGTCTCAAATTATAGGAGTATCACTAAAAGATAACCCAGATAAAGTAAGGGGTAAA
>TARA_R110002096_G_scaffold68559_6_pt1 | contig 11698 bp, 12 predicted proteins | sample TARA_R110002096 | Tara Oceans TARA_R110002096 (sample SAMEA4397295) | marine metagenome | biome: Polar Biome; feature: [DCM] deep chlorophyll maximum layer (ENVO:01000326); material: water (ENVO:00002006), including particulate matter (ENVO:01000060) such as... | depth 35 m | reverse complement strand
TTTAACAAATGTTAAACAATAATCAACATTTAAATATTTTTTAATTACCGCTTCTTCGGTATATAAATCGTATGGTAAAATTTCTTTTTGACTTTCTAAATTAAAACATTTAGAAAAATTTTTTAACGGCATATTAATTAATTTTAAACTATCTCTTAAATTAACCGCTAAAATTTTATTGTTATAATAAACAACTGCTGTTCCATTCATTAAACTATTTGATTTTTCTATTGTATCAATATTATATAAACTTTTTATAAGAAATCTAAAATCATAACCAGCATTATGTGCTATTAATTTAACATATTTTTTACCACTCATAACCAATTTAATTTCTTCTTTTTTATCTTTATTTGTTCCATATTTATCACACAAATTATTTAATAATTTTTTACCACAATCTGCACCCCAAAATCCGTTTCTATGTTTATCAGTATAACAACAATATGGTGTATGTTTTACAGCAACACCATCATCTCGTTTTGTTGTTGTTTCAAAATCATAGAAAATTGTATCTAAAACAATATCTTCATTTGGTGATTTCTCAAAATTTTCTTTTGTATTAACACTTTCTTCATAATCTAAACAACCAAATTCTCCAACTTGATTATGAAATATTGATTTATATAAGTCGTTATGATATTTAATTGGTTTTAATAATGTTTCTTTATTCATAAATAAATATTTTATTGCTTTATAACTATCAATAAATCTATCAAACTTCTTATGATTTTTCTTATTAATAATTCTATGAAAGTCTTCTTGGTCTTTTACTTCTTCATAATTTTCTATACAATATCTGGTGTATGGTATGGGTTCAATTAAAAAAGCGTGTGAATTAATATTACCCATTTTAATTTCTTTTAAATTTTTATTACCATAATGAATTTTATTGCTTTCGTCTTTAATGTTTCTTATCGTAATATAAACATTTAATATTTCTGCTACTTTTTTTAAATGTTTCTGTGGTATAACACGATTTTTAACTAAATGTTTAATTTTAGAAATATCACAACCAGCATGTTGTAATGCTTGACATACACAATTAATTTCATATAAATCTGTTTTACTATTATATTCTTGGTCTTCTGTATGAATTCCATATTTAGATAAATCAACATTATCTAATGTATGAGTATAACCAAAGAAACCAACACCATTTTGTTGTTTTTTAGTTAATGGCGCACCCAACACTTTTAATACAAATGGTTTATTAGCAACCCAAGCACTAACTAATGCTTCATCTGAACCACTAATTCCTTCTCCAACTAAACCCCCACCATCTTTAACAAACTCAATTAGTTTTTCAATAGTAGAAGAATTTAGTGTAAAAATTTTAGTTGTATCACCAATTTCTGTTTCTAATAAATATCTTTCTGTTGTTGGATTTAATACAGATAATAATAAAGTTAAATCACCATTTAAATTTCTAAAATTTATTGGTATAGTTATATCTTTTTTATTTAATTCTGCACTACGAACTTTGTTAGTTATTTTGTCTAAATAACTTTGACTATCTATATATAAATCATTTTTAATTGTATTAAACTTATTATCATATTTTTGTCTTAATTTATTTTTGTTAGTAAGAAAAGTAGATTTATTAACAAACTTATTAGTAAGAATATTATAAAATTTGTTGTCGCTAAAAGCAACAACATCTGTATCCTCAAAAACTAATTGTTCTTTATTGAATTCTATAAAATTCTTTGTGAACTTACCATTCCAAATAATTTTTTTCTTTGGATATGTTGTTTTAAATTCATTAAAAAGTTTATCAATCTTTATTTGTCTTTCCATATTATTATTAGAAAGATTATAATTTTTTTGGATACTTAATATTTTGTCATTTTCCATTTTATTATCAATCAACTTATTATATAATATTAAATTGTTTTTAAGTATGTTTTGATTTTTTACAAAACTCATATTTATATATATACTATAACAAATATTTTAATTTTCATTAAATTAACGCGTAATTCATGGTCGTCCCAGATTTATTGGTTCGTTTGGTTCAATCGGTGGATTTGGTAGAATTGGTGGGTTTTCATTATCTATTTTATCTTTATCTTTTTTATCTTTATCTTTTTTATCTTTTTCTTCTTTTTCTTTGGTTTCGTCTTCGTCTAATACTTCCCTATTACATTTCCATAACCCATAACAAATACTTATGGTTTTACATCTTGATTTAAATAAAATTAAACATAATCCACCCAACGAACCAATTGCTAATGATAAAGCACCAGCAACTTCGTTTATGTTATAATCTGCGAGTTTACCCATATTTGTTATATATACATTATAAAGATTATTTTATTTATTAAGTTTAATTATTTTAAAAATAAAATCTTTGTATATATATATATAAGAAATGAGTGTTGAAGAATATTGTCCTGAAATTCATAATGATTTAACAGATAAAGAATTAGAAGATAAAGAATTAGAAGAAATTGAAGAAGAAAAAACAAAACTATTAGAATATCAGAATAATGTTATTAAAAAATTATATGACGACGGCGGTCTACAAACCGAAAACATAATTGAAATACAATATTTAATTGCTTTAATTCAGTTCTGCCCCCCAAAGTATGAAAAAAATAAAAAAGAAATTGGAAAATGTTTAGAACTTATAATAAATTTAGCAAACCAATTTTTATTTTTATATAATAAACAATTAGAAAAGAAAGAAGAAGAAGATTAAATTGGTTCATGTAAATCATTTGTTTCTTTAAAATCATTTAAATCATTTAAATCGTTAGAATTAATTCTATTGATTTCAATATTTGGTTGATAAATAAATTTATCATATTTTTTATTATTTTTTCTTTTGCTACTTATATCAGCAACAATATTGTAAGATAAACCAATATCATCTGCTAAATCTTTTAATGTTAAATAATCTTTGTTATGTAATTCGTTATTTTGTTGGGTGATTTTGCAATTCCAGCAATTAGTTTTTGATTTCATTTTAGTTAAATTGGCTATTATACTTATATAAATATATTAATTTATTTTTAAATATGTTTTGTAATTTTAGAAATTTTATTGCTCTACAAAATTATATTTCGTTGCTCAACAAAATACACTTAAATATATTGTATTATTAAATATTATAATTAAAATGGATACATACAATAAAGAAGATATTATTAAAGAAACAAAAAATTATTTATTCTTTAATTATGGTGTATATAATAAATCATATTATATGTTCTTAAATGTAATGAAATCAAAGAAAGACGGATTATATAGTTTATATAAAGATTATGATAATCCACAATCAAAAAGAAGACTTAAATATTTAATTAAAGAAAAGAATGAAAATTTACAATACTTAAATAAATACAGATAATTAATAATAATAGTAAAATGGAAAATAACAATAATCAACTTGAAGAAAACAATCAAGTATTTTTTGTGGGGTTAATGGAATTAGCGGTAATATTAGAAATGGATTTGGAACAATTCCCAAATCCTATTAGTTCAGAACAATTAGTTAATGTTATACAAAATGAAGTAATTTATTTACAAACACAACATAATTCAGCATTAAATATAATCAATAATAATATTTATGATAATCTTAATGAAAATAATAAACGCGCTAATATGGACGAGTAATTAGTTCACTATGACTTCTATGAAATTGTTTTTGTCGTCTGTCTTCTAAAACTCTATGTCTATCGTCAGCAAAGCGTGGAATTTGTGCTAATTCCGGATTAACAACAGCATCATTAGAATAAATTGGAACTACATTATTGTGTCCGGTAGATTTACCGGTCATATTATGACTTCCATCATTATTATCGTCTCTTGCTCGTTGGAATTTATTTAAACTTGCTTTGTCTAAATCTGCTATGTGGTATGTTTCCCTAAATATTTTCCCAGTATTGAAATATGTAGAACTCATTATATATATATAATAACTTATATATTTAATTTTAATTTTTTTATTTTTTTATTTTATTTTTTAAACATCTGTATCAATATCTGTAAAATTAGTGGGGACTGGATTACTCCACAATAACGCATCAGTTCTTTCTCCACCATAAGCAAATTGGAAATACGCACGACCAGTATTAGACCCCCCATTTGGTTTATTAGAAAATCGTGGGAATAAATGGTAAGAAATCCCACGAGTTAAATCTGCTGGAAATTCCAATACATCTTCTACAATTAATAAACTACCACCCCTACTTCTTTTTGTTGGGTCATAACCATTTGGGGGACTATCGTTATTTTGTGCTACTCCCCCCTCACCACTAACTAAATATGTAAATGTTCTACCAATAACATATTCTGCTACATAACTATCACTACTTTCTCTAAAATTCCATCTATAAAAAGCATCACGATTTCCGGTTGTTCCACTTCCATCTGAACCAAACATCATCTCCTCCATATAAATAGAAAACCCAACTCGCATTTGACGATTTGTTGGAATTGCTAATGCTGGTATAGTTAAAAACCATCTATTATCAACATTACCATCTCCCTCAAATGTTCCTCCCTCACCGGTTTTAAATTGAGTGTCCCAATTCCACCACGCCGGAGAAGCACCGGTGAAAATTCTATCTGGAAATTTAACTTCTGTGGGCGGTGATAATCTACATAAACTTTCGTGGGGGTCTAAAACTTGGGTTGGTATAAAATTACTACTATCTGTTAAGTCTAAATTAAAACATTTAGTTCTATCTGTTTCTTTACCAATAATTGCTGGGTCTCTCGTTTGGAATATTAAACCACCAGTATTATTTGTTAAATTTACATCTCTTATACAAATGGGGGCAGTTGTATTATCAACATCTTCGTTAGTTCCAAAACATACGGCATTACTATCGGCACTTGTAGTTCCGGTAGTATCATTTAAATTTATAGTATCCGGAAAAAATATTGAACCACCCATATTAACAAATCCACGAGCATTAGATATTGTTCCAGTATCTGTTATTCCACTTGGGGTAGAACTTGGTGCTATACGAACTCTTCTTAAAGCAGTTCCACCCAATCTACTATCTAAAAATCTAAAATCTTCTTCTGTTCTTCTCGTATCAAAAATGACACTACCAGTTATAATAGACGGAGCAACGAATACTGGACTAACATCAGTATTAGTATTACCATTAATTGTTATTCTATCAAATATCGCATTACTTCTATAATCAATTGTTTCACTATTCGTATTCTGAACTCTATCATTTTCTATTCTCCAAGTAATTGCTGGTTCTTGATTTGGAATTGTCGCCCAACCAGACAACATTCCAACACTTGTATTAAACTGAAATCTTCGTTGTGTAATTGTTCCAGTTCTAAAATAAATATTAACAAATGCGTTAAAATCAATAATTGGTCTTTCTGGAATAATACCGGTTTCATCGTAATCTTGGGTAAATACAGCATTAATAACACTACTGGTTGCTGTCCCACCACCACTCGTTGTAAATGTTCTATTTCCGGTAAACTTAACATCTTTATCTATTTGTAAAAAATCATTATCTTCTATTCGTTCTAATTTTCCACCAACTTTAACATCTCCACTCGTATCTAAACTTCTAAAAGCACCAGCACCATTTTTTATACTCATATATTGATTTTCTGGGTCAAAAGTTTCATATTGTATAATATCACCAGTAGTTGTATCAAAAGATAATGTTTGATTAGTATCATTACCATCTGGTGAAAATATTAATTTTTCTTTGATATATAATTTATCTAAAACTGCATTATCTAAAACTATTGAACCGGTTATTGTTAAATCTCCACCAATTTTAGCATTACCGGTAATATCTAAACCATACTCACCGACAGAAATTGGTTTTGTAGATTTTAATGTTTTAAGTGTTGATATATTTCCGCGTGAATGTGAATTACCATAAATTTCCAAACCAAATTCAGTATCTAATGGTGTTGTTTTGGTAGAAGTAAATTTTGCGGTTGTATCAATATCACCCAATCCGTCAATTTTACCGGTGGAACTTGTAATAATTAAATTAGCATCTTGTATAATACCAGTAGTAGAAAAAATAGCACGATTTTCTATTATAATATCGTCTGTTGTTATATCTTCTAAATCAATATTACCAACAACAATTAAATTTCCACCAATTTTAGCATTACCATTTACATCTAATCCATAATCAGTATTAGTTAATGTTGTTCTGGTAGATACTAATTTATCAGCGGTTAATGTTGCTAAATCTGTTGTTGGATTGTGTAAAGTAATAGAACCGGTTGTTAAAAATCCAATATCTGTTGTTAATCTACTTCCATCTATACTATTTGGTGCGATATTTCTTTTTTCTATATCGTCCCATTCTAATTTATTTGTATCTTCATTTTTAGTTAATACTTGACCGAAAGAACCAATATTACCACCCACAATTAAAGAACTCGTAGAACTTGGTAATGATAAATGTCTTAAACTACTACTATCTACACCACTTAATGTTCTATCACTATTCATTATAATATATATAAGATATAAAAATTCTAAAATAAAAATAGATATTTAAATTTTTTTTCTTCATTAAGTTATAATGGAAGAAGTTAATGAAGAAGTTAATGAAGTTAATGAAGTTATTGAAGAACGAGTAAATGAAAATGTTGTAAATAATAACGAAGAATTCACAAATTCATTACAAAAACCAAAGAAACCACGAACTGAAAAACAAATTGAAGCATTAAAAAAAGCACAAATAAAACGAAAAGAAAATTTTGAGAAAAGAAAAAAAGAAAAACAAACAACCCAAGAATTTATAACTAATCATGAAAACGAATTAAAACAAAAAGCATTAGAACAAACTAAACCAAAACCAAAAAAGAAAACAACAAAAGTAATTTATCAACAACCAACAGATAGTTCAAGTAGTGAAGAAGAAGAAATTATTTATATCAAACCAAAAAAGAAAGTAAAGAAAAAGAAAAAGAAAGTAGTTATTCAACAAAGTAGTAGTAGTAGTGAAAGTAGTAGTGAAGAAGAAGAAAGTGGTGGAGCAAATTTTATATATGAACCAACACCAACACCAAGACCGCGTAGAGCATTAAAATATAGTGATGTATTTAGATTTTCATAAATCATAGTTATAATAAATATTATAAGACCAATTAAATTATTATATTCTAATATAATATAATGAATAAAAAACAATCAAACTTAACCATAAAAGAAGTAGAGAATGATAAAAAGATTGTATTATCTAAATTTGATTTTAGTTGCGACGATGTTGACGAAACAATCCCCAAACCATTACCGCAAACATTAAATTTTTTTATGTTGATTTCCGGAAAACCGGCGTCCGGAAAAACTTCTTTGATACTCAACTTAATAGCAAAATCTAACAAATGCTATAACAAAAAATTTGATAAAATTTATATATTTTCACCCAGTCTAACAACCATAAAAAATAGTCCATTTGACGATATACCGGAAGACCAAATTTTTAAAGAATTATCTGTGGAAACATTAACCCAAGCACAAGAAGATATTGCTGGAACTGGTGAAAAAGTATTATTTATTTTAGACGATGTAGTAAATGATATGAAATTAAGTGGTGTCCAGTTAGAACTAACTAAAATGTTAATGAATAGACGACATTTATCCGGTGCTGGTGGAAGCACAGCATTTATTTTAACAACCCAAGTATACAATAAAATACCAGCACCCATTAGAAAAACAGCAACCCAAGTAATTATATATTCAACTAAAAATAAAAAAGAATTAGATACAATTTTTGACGAATTGATTTTAATACCACAAAAAGATTTTTATGAAATATTAAAGTATTGTTTTGATAAACCGCATAATTTCATGTATATTGATATTAATAAATCATTTGATAAAATGTTCCATAAATGTTTTAACGAGTTAGAATTTAAAACAGAAAATGAAAGTGGAATTTAACTAATTTATAAAATGGCTATTTTTTGCGTTTAATTATTGTAAAATTAATATATATATAAAGTATATACAAGTTAATATAATAATGAATGTTAATGAAAAGATTAAAATGGGATTAGATATGGAAGTAATTTTACACCCAGTATTTGAGAGCAAATTTGGAAAACTAAATCAAACAAGTCAATACCATAATTTTGATTATGAGAATGATAATGTATTAGTAGAATTAAAAAATAGAAACGCGGTTTGGAAACAATACCCCAGTTTAATGTTTAGTCAAAAAAAAATTGATTATCTAACTGAAAACAATATTACAAAAGATGCTTATTTTTTCTGGAAACTAAAAGATTGTTTAGTATATTGGAAATTTAACAAAGACGAATATAGACCGAATGTTTGTGGTGGTTGTGTGTATATAGAAAATCAATATATTAAAAACTATAATGATTTGGAGTTTCAAAAATGGGAATTTGGAAAATAAGATTTAATTTATATTTTTATTTTTATTTTTATATAAGTTATATTATAATATCGTAATATAATGCCCAAGAAATCAAAAAAAGTTGATAAAAAAACAAAGAAGAAAGTGGTAGTTAAAAAAGTATCAAAACGACAAAATCCAAATGCTGTTAGAAGAATACCAGCAGTAGTGGGACAACGAAGTAATGCGAATATTACAGAAGTTGTAGCACCAAGTGGGGCGCGTGGGGGTGTTGGTTCTTATAATACGAGAACGAAAAAACAAATAGAAGCAGATAAAATAAAACAAGCAAAAAAATTATTGGGTATAACTAATGAAATAAGACAAACAGCACAACCGGAACAAATAAGACAACCAAGTATTCAAAGAAATAGATATAATGTTAAATCCCAAGATTTAAGTAGTGTTGGTGGTTATACTGGTTTAACGAGTGGTTATGGTATAAAAGAAAAAAGTAGTATTGAGAAAAGATTAAAAGAAATGGAACAAAGATTAAAAAATGAAATAAAAAAAGATAGTGGAAAAGATACAACGAGAAATGAGAAATTAATAGAAGAAGTTAGTAGTAGACGATTACCAGTAGAAATAGCAACACAAACAGAAATAATAGATGTAATAGAACGACCGAAAGAACCAAGTCAAGCATTAATTCAATCACAACAACGAGCAAGACAAAGAAATTACAGAAACCAAACAGATAGAAGTATTGGTTTTGATTTACCAACAGATAAAGAAGTAAAAGAAGAAAAAGAAGAAAGACAACAAAAAGAATTAGTAAAAGAAAAAGAAAGAACTAAATTAAGTTTATTTTCACAACAAACAAAATCAAGAAAAGAAGAACAAAGACAACAAAAACGAGAACAAGAAAAACAAAAACGAAATGAATTTTTAAAAGAACAAAGAGAAAAAGAAGAATTTTTTAAACAAAGACAAGATAGAGATAATGCCGTAGATAATATATTAGATGGAATTATTAATAAATCTGTTAATAAATCTGAACGAAAACAAAGAAAAGTAGAAGCAAAAGCAGAAGCAAAAGAAAACAGATTTATTAAAGAAAGTAGTGAAAAAGAAGATGAAGTAATACCATTAGAAATAAATAGAGCAAATGTTTCTAAACAAAATGAATTCCCAAAAGTAGAAGTATTAGAAAATGTTGATGAATTAATAAGTGGTGGTGGTATAGAAATTAGTGGGGAACAAGTAGAAGAAAGTAGATTTAGTGATTTATCAGAAGAAGATAAAATTAGTGAAATCATGGAAACACAAGAAGATATAGCAGAAACTGGAAAACAATTAATTGAAGAATTAGACGATACAGAATTTAGTGATGTAAAAGAAAAAGAACCACGAGTTCCACCAAAACCAGTAGAAGTAGATATACCATTATTTATTCGTGGAAATCGTCCATTACCGAGAACACCCAAACCGGAACGACCATTACCAAAACCACCGATAAAAAAAGTTCCAACCCCAGAAGAAATAAAAGAATTACGACAAATTAAAGATAGACAGAAAGATATAGAACGAATTAGAAAAGAACGAGAAGAATTAGAAAAAACACAGAAAAAGAATTTAGTAAAAGATGTATTTACAGATATTGTTGATAGTTCATTTGATAAAGCAACAAAGAAAGCAAAAGAATTAGCAATACAACAAAAAGCATTTGAGAGAGAACAAAGAAAAACAGCATTATTAAAACGAGATAAAGAAAAACAAAGCAAACAAAGTAAAAATATTGTTGGTAGTATTGTTAGAGATATTGTTAAAGAAAGTGAAAAAGTTATTGATGAAGAAGAAAAATTAAAAGAACAAACAACAAAAGCAAAAGTTAGAAGTGGAGGGCAGGGAAGAAAACCAATTGATAAAGAAACAACTAAAAGAAAATTAATTACTGAATATGGAGAAGTTCCAGAAGATTTTAATAAAGCATTAGAAGATAAAGAACGATTAGAAAAAGAAAAAGCAGAACAATTACAACAATTAATAGATATGGGTGTAAACGATAAAGTTATTGGTTTTCCAGTTAGAGAATTTACCAAAGTATTATCTTTAAAAAAACAGAATGAATTAAAGAAAGAATTAAAGAAAATTATGAAATTTAAAGAAGTAAATAAAATTACCCAAGATAAAATAATGGTTCAAATAAATAATTTATTAAAAATCCAAAATGATTTAAGACAATCACAAAATCTCATGAAAGATTTAGAAAAGAAATTAAAAAAACAGAAAAAGAAGAAAGAAAAAGAAGAAACTTTTAAAAAATTTGAGGAAACAGAAGCGAGTGGTGGTGGATTTGATTTTGATAGTAGTGAAAGTGGTGGAGACGAAAAATTTGGTGGATTTGATTAAATTAACTAATTTAGTTAAATGGCTATTTTTTATTAAAATTATAAAAAAATTAATAAAATTAATAATATATTTTATAAAGTATATACTTATAAGATGCCGTTAGAAGACCATAAAAAAGCACTAAAAGATGGATTAATTTCACAAAAACAATATGATAAACTCCCACCCCATTTACTTACTGCTATTGTTAAATCTAAAATGAAACTGAAACCGAAACCAAAAAAGAAAAAAGCAAAGAAAAAAGTAAATTAATATATTATATATAGTAATATAATAAAATGTCATATCAATTACAATCTAATGCTATGTCTTCCAGAATTTTGTATTTAGATAGTAGAGACGCCAGTAGTTATTTAGCACAAAGTCCAACATTATTACCAGACGGAACAACACAAAGTATTAATTTAACTTCGTATTTCCAATATGTATTAAAAGAAAAAATAGAAGTTCCATTAAATCAACGCGCATTAATATCATTAAATAGTGCTACAATTCCATATAGTTTTTATAATATTAGAACCGGTGTTAATGATAAACTATTTGTAGTTGTGGAAAATACAACAGATAGTTTATTAATATCTCAATTAATTACAATTACTGCTGGAAATTATACCGCATATACATTTGCCGAACAAATTGAGGGTTTTTTAAATAGTGTAGATTTTCAAGATGTAAATAAAAATATAGAATTTACTTTTTCTATGGATTATAATACAGATTTGCAAAAATATTTATATAGATTAACACAGAAGGCAGGGAATGATAAAGTTATAGAATTAACATTTCAGTTTCTTAAAGCAGAATATATTGGTAAATCACCCCATATAGAAATGGGATTTAGACCAAATGATAATGTAGTAATAACATTACCGAGTGTTCCGGCAGAGCAGGGGACATTCGTAGAACTTATATCAACTAATGTAATTGATATGAATGGTTCAATTCATGGGGTTTATGTAAGAACC
>TARA_R110002096_G_scaffold48398_4_pt1 | contig 11699 bp, 2 predicted proteins | sample TARA_R110002096 | Tara Oceans TARA_R110002096 (sample SAMEA4397295) | marine metagenome | biome: Polar Biome; feature: [DCM] deep chlorophyll maximum layer (ENVO:01000326); material: water (ENVO:00002006), including particulate matter (ENVO:01000060) such as... | depth 35 m | reverse complement strand
CCCGCCAAACTTGCAAACACAAGTCCTCTAGCTCTTCAGTCAAAATGGAATCCCAATTACGCGAACAGCTTAGATTATTCTATGGATATAGCAGAAAACGAAGCCTCACTAGCAAAAGCCCCTAGCAGCCCATTCTTCGTAAATGCAAAGCTAGAACCCGAAGCGGTACAGGATTATACACAACAGGTCAAAAATGTGCTTACAAGTGGGGGCCCAGAGGCTGCGGCTACACTTAAAAGTGATGCAAACACTCAAAAGGCTGCAAGCTTTAGTTTTGAAGGTATGATGGAAAAGGCGCTAGACAAAGCTCTTGAAAGTCCTATGGAAACTTTCTCTGTAGCAGCAGCAGTGATGGCTGCGTTTACAGACAATAGAGATGAGATTGCTGCTAGTACTTATGCTAATGAGATGGCTAATTATAATAAACGATTAGACCCTTCTAGTAATTTTGCAGCAGAATGGCAAACTACCTACATCCAAGATAAAAATGATGAGCTTAATAAACAGTTTGCTAAAGCAGAAGCCGACCTCATAGCTACTATGTCTAGAAGAGGTATGACAGATAGCAGTGTAAACAGTGCTGCTATGAGTTCTTTGACGAGCGCGAAAGCTGAGTTAGCAGCTAAATTTAAACAAGACGCTATGATGGCTTACTCACAGTATCAAGGCGGGTTGATTCGTACTCAAATTGCTGCAACAACTGGGGCAGTTAACGCCGCAAAGATGGCATCAGGCGTAGGTGGTGTTAATTATCAGAACACGTTTAAAGCTGCCACCGCAGCTATAGCATAATAGGAGGCTAAAATGCCAGAATGGACAACAGTAGTAGATCGTCTAGGGCAGTTAGCAGGGGGCTTATCTGCCGCTTCTAACGCTAAAGATGCTCGTATTGCTTCAGCTCAGTATGATAAGTGGAAAGACTTGGCTTTGATTACTCAGAAATACGATATAGCTCAGTATAACGAGAGAGGCCGAGACAATCGCCATAGAGAGAATTTTAACTTTAAACAGTATAAGTATCAAAACGAACCCATTAAGCCTATGTCATGGACAGACACCAGTAAATTTGAGGAAGCTATAGACAGTGCAGTTGGTGCAAGCTTTATGAATAACGATAAGCTTATGAGTGAAGGCGAACTAACGGATCAAGGGGCTCCTTTATTCCAAGAAATTAGAGGGCTAGCCGCTGAAGCTCTAGCTAATGTTCCTGAAATTCATAAAGACCCTCAACAGGTTAAAGCTTTTCTGTCTCAATGGATGGAAGAGTATGATCCTCAAATATCCTTTAATGACAACAATGCTTTCTACAACCCTACGACTTGGTTTGATAAAGAGACTTCTGAATTCAGTATAGGCGGAAGTGTGGCTGGGGAAGTTAATAAGATTAGAGGTAGCCTACAGCGAATAACTAATCCTACACAAAGGAAAGCAGAGTTATTACGAGTTCAGCAAGAGCTTAATAAGAAGTATGGTCCCAAAATGGCGAAGCGTTTATACGCTAGAATAGCAGGTGGAATGTAATGGCTAGTAATACGGATGACTTATTTAGTAACCCTACTAATAGAGCGGCTGCGGATAGTCTCCAACAGAATAGATTAAATATCCAAGGTGGTCCTACGCCTACTCCTTATAAGGATTATGCAGCGGGGATGGACGCGGCTCGTCCAAAAACACGAGCGTTCGGGCGCATTGGTTCGCCTACTACTTCTGATGGCCTAGCAGAGATAGCTAGTAGTTTTCCTGATTATGCCCCTTTAGCTCCTGAAGGACATAAACACCAGAAAGCGGGCACAGATATACAAGACGGAGATATCGCAGGCTCTTTTGGAAAAGCTCACAGCGAAGGGTGGGCTGATATACAGTTTGGAGCTAGTTTAATTACAGGCAGCGACGACGATAATATGATGTCGTTGGAAACAAAATACCAGAGACAGATAGACGGTAGAGATATAGAGACAGAGCGATGGACTCCTGAAGCCAAGACTATGGGCGGAGGAGTTAAGCAATTCTTTGACGGTAAACATAGATTTTTTGATCAAGACTATTGGGGTAATTTTGCGGGGGGCACACTACCTTCTATTGAAACTATGGCTGCTGGAGCAGTGACAGGTTTTGGAGCAGGAACTGTTACAACAGGAGTAGGGGGACCTATTGGAGCGTTAGGAGGAGCAGCCATTGGTTCTGGCGGAGGTGTATATTTTCAAACTCTAGGCGGTACGATGAAAGATGCTTATAGCATGTATCGTATGCAAGGGTTTTCAGGACGTGAAGCTTTTAAAAAAGCTAAAGAGGTTGCTGACATTGACGCTATTAAGTCGGGGTCCTTAGCTTTTTTAGCTACTGTCATTGCTCCTGCTCGTCTTGTTGGAAGAGGAGCATCTACTACAGGTGTGAAAAGCTATATACCTGCGGTTATTTTCTCAGCCCCTGCGGGAGAAGCTGTGAAAAGAACTATGGCAATACAGTTTGCACAACAGTCTTTAATACTACAGCCTACTTTAGAAACAGCAGATGCTATCTCCTCAAATATGATAGCTAAAAACTCCTATGATCCTAATCGAATATTCCACCAAGGGGCTGTAGATGCTTTTGTAGGATCAATCTTCTTTGACCTCCCTACTACGAGCGGAGGTATTTTAATTCAAAGGGCTCTTGCTAAATACAGAAAAGAAAGAGGGACTACAGGCCTGCCTGCTGAAACCCAACAACCCGGACTTCCTGAAAAATTTGTACCTGCGTTTGATGATCCAGAAGTAGACGAAACTACTCCTTTGTTGACAGGCCCTACTGAGCCAATTCAAGTATCAGGACCTCGCTTTGAAGCTAGACTACAAGAAGATGGTAGTTGGAGTGTTGTAGATAAAAACGAAGATGATGTGTACTCTACTGATCCTTTCCTTTCTCCTGAGACGTTAGAGCAGATAGACGCAGGCGTAAAACAGTTAGAAGCCCGGAAGCAGAAGTTAGAAACTGATCGTGCTGCTCTAGAGAATGCCCCCGAAGCAGGGAAGAAAGGTGCTCAAAGCAGACAAAAAGCTTTAAACACTATTGCAGCTACACTTCAGAAAGTTGCTATTCAACTTGAGGCTCAGAGAAATCTATTTAACGGAAGACCTTCTAAACCTGATACAGAAGAGACAGACCCTACTACTATATTCTATTCAGAGGAAGAGGCTTTAGAAGAAGCAGCCGCTCGTAACGCACACTCTCGTTCCGAATGGGCTTCCCCTTGGTTCCCTGAGAATAAGCAAAGCAGGGCTACATTTATAGAAGATCAGACTGAACGCTTAGGAGCACTAGACGCTAGGCTTCGTAAGACAACAACTGATTACACAGGCGATTCAAAGATACACAACGCCATAGGATTCCTACGCTGGTTAGGAGAAGCTGACGGTCTTATCGATAAGATAGACAGTCTGCCGATGGAAGAGCGTAACAGCGAGACTAATCAGAAGATATACTCCGATGCTAAAGAGCGCATGTGGCTTCTTAAAAGTCTGATGGACCCTATCAGGATAGCTACTCGTACTCAAATGGTCTTCACTGCCAAAGGAACTACGTATCGGGTGGTCATGGCTAATGGCGCTCCTGTTAAAGTTAAAGGTAAATTCATTAAAGTCTACGACCAGAAAAGTAAGGTAGGAACTCGTGATATAGCTGAGACAAGTGGTGTGCTAGAAGACATATCTATACCGCTACCTACTAATATGCTCCTTAACGATCCTGACGTTATGTCTAGAATACAAGAGACAAGACGTAGGTTTGTTGTAGATCAGATGGAAAAACAAGGCTTGTATGCTGATCAAGTAGCTCCACCGTCTGACGGTTTGTTACCTCCGACTACAGGACCCGCTGGTTTATTGGAAGGTCCTACTGATGAGAGAGCTCCTACGTCTAACGTCACCTCACCCCCTCGGACTGTGTTAACCAGTACTGGAAAAGTTGTCTCACAACAACCTGAGATAGATGCCCAGAAAGAAGAGATAGACCAAAAACAAGTTATCCTTGATGCCCAAGAGAAGGCGCGGACAGGTAAAGATCAAAAAGACGTTGACGCGGAAGCTCAAGGGCCTGTCTTGGAAGTAGCCCCCGATGGTACTATTAATAATAGTTGGGACACAAGCGAACCTACCTATACAGACAACGACTCTACTCAAGGTGTAGACCCAGACATAACAGACATAAAAGCTAGCCGTCCTAATAAAGGACTAATTGATAAAGTACTGGCCTTTGTCCCTGAAGCTCAACAAGAAAAAGTAGCTAAAGTTTTACAGATGTATGCTGATGCTCTAGGGCCAGAGTTTGATTCTGTAGCTATCATGGATATGGCAGAGTGGTTATCAGGAACTAAATCTGAAACACCCTCAGACGTTGCTGCTATCTTTGCAACTACCGTTAATAAGTTAGGTGAGACAGTAAGTAGAACTATTGCCGTAGACTTTGATATGGAAACCTCCTCGGTTCTTAATGAGCTAAGTCATGAGCTGGTACACCTAGCTGTTAAGCTAAAGAATTTACCAGCAGCAGGTATGATTGACTGGTATCGTAATCTACCCAGTAACAACTCCCACAAGGTTTTTGTAGAGAACGACAGCTATTATAAAACTCTGCCGGAAGCTGCAAAAGCAGAAGAGGCTATGGCAATAATCTTGTCTGAGATGTCTACTAAGCGATACAGTGGGAAGCTACACAGAGAAAGCGGACTACAATATCTGATACGGCAAGTTGTTCGTATGTATAACGAGTTGTACGAAGGTGTTACAGGAACCAACATGGTCAACGCCTTCTTAGATAATATAGCTTCTTATGGTGTAGAGCCTAACCCTGTTAATGAAATGGAAACTTTCGTAAAAGCTAGTACTAATATCTACGCAAAGGAAGCTTTCCTTGACGGTAAGAACAGTACAAGAGACAACGCAGACGCTGTAAACCCTCACGAAGCAGACACTATAGAGAACGAGTTCTGGGAAATGGGTAAGCAATCTTTACTTGAACAGGACGCATGGCTTACTGAAACAGAACAAGAGGTTAAGTTTTCTATAGTTAACGATAAAAACCCTAAAGGACGAGGAAGTATAGGCTTAATCTATGAGCCTCTAGATACTTCAGATATACCAAAGAAGATTCGTACAGCATATAAGTTAATGCGGATTATGCCTACTCGTGGGGGTCTTATGTTCCCTCTTTATGCTAAAGCCCGCACAGGCCCTAATAGCCAAACAGCTCAGGGATTTACTATAGGAAAGTGGTATCGTGCAGAGTTTCAACAACCTAGAATAGGGGCAGATTATTTAGCACCGAGAGGCGGTATCCATGCCCTTGGTCTTCCTGTGTTTGACCAAGGTAAGGTGATTACAGAGACTGGAAGTAAGCGTGTATGGGTAGAAGTGGAGATGCCATCTACTTCTAAAGTAACCCAAAAAGAAAGCGATACATCTCCTATGGTATCAGGCCAAAGAGAAGGTATCCGTAAACGTCTTATAGGTCCAAGCGAAAGCTACGACTTTAAAACTAATAACAATGCGTCTGATGGGGCCATGTTCTGGCCTATCTCAGGCTCTATGAAGATTGTTAAAGTGCTAGGTAATGGAGAAATTGAAAAGGTTCTTCGTGCAGCAAAGATGCAGAAGTATATAAAAGCTAGTAAGTCTTTAATCACCGACGCTGAAGCCTCTGTTCTAAATAAAGATGCTGCTGTTGTATCTAAAGCAATAGACAATGCAGTAGATGTCCAATCGTTTATACCTTTCTCCGAGTTAGACCAGAGCTCTCCTCCTATTGCAGTCGAGACTTCTGAAGAGGTTACTACGGTTAAAGCTAGTCGTATACCACAGCACCGACGTGCTCAGAGAGCTAAACCTGCGGGACAGTCCCAACGCAACGCAGGTGGTACTAGGTATATTGATGGAGCTTTAGAGAAAACGTCTGCCCCTATTACCTCGCTTCCTTTTAATGTAAAAGATTTGTGGGCTGAAGTAGTCGCGGACTACGGTCCTCCCGCCCAGATGTTGTTAGACAGGTTAGCTGTTGAGAATTATGGGAAAGAAGTTACACCTCGTGAAAACGCTTTCTGGGTAAACTCTTTAAAACTCCCTGATCGCGCTAGATTTTGGTATGAGATAAGTAGTGAAAGGTTTTCTGAAGTATTAAGAGGGTTTAATAATCCACAGTTCATAGCTAAGTTTATTGACATTGTTGCTGCCACCTCTGTTCAAGCAGGTCCTCTTGATAACCTCTTGAGAGCAGTGTCTGTTACTTCTGAGTTCTTACAGAACAAAGCAATTTTAACAGACTTAACAGATAAAGGACAAGGAGCAGGTGTTAACAAAGCGTTGTCTGACCAAACTCTTCCGGGAGATAAGACAGGCAACTTTGCAGGTACAATGAACTACTTGATGGGCCTTACAGACACAGTTCCTCTAAGTACTAATGATAGACAAGTAGCTGTGTACTTTAACACAACAGGAGATGTTTTGGCGAACCCTCCTAAAACTACTTTAGATGCAGACGGTAAGAGGGTTAAGCTACCAAACTTCTACGATATGATATCAGAGTTTCATATTCGTTTAAGAGATCGTTTAAACCAGCAGCTCTTAGAAGCTGACCCTACGGCAGAGCCTTTTGAAACATGGCAAATTCAAGCTCTTGGCTGGATACAAATAAGAGCAGAGAACAATTCTAAGAAAGGTGATGTGTCTGGGTATGACGACTATGCTCAAGTTCTAGACAAAGTGTTTGATCGTCTAGCAGCAGTAGGAATTGATGTGTCTGCTAAAGAGTTGTCCCCTGCAATCCTTAGTGATCCTAGAGTTCCTTATGCTTTACGGGATACCCTTCGTGATTTCATGACTGCTCCTACTGCTACTATTGAAACTCTCACTAAGAATAGCCCTATAGGAGAAGTCTTCGATTCTATTACAAGACTGTTAAACACTAATGAGTTAGATGGTGTAACCGCATTTAGTAGCCAAGCACTGGCTATACAGAAAAGAACTTTAGCAGAGTTGAGCGCCCGTAAAGGTAAAGCCAAGTCTTTGATGACACGCCTTGCATCAGCTATTGTAGGCAGCCCTACTGAAATATCTCGTATGAACCAAGGTATAGGTACGTATGAAGGTGAAGCAAACATTAATCTTCGTGTACCGCTTAATGCTCTTACGGAAGAACATAGAGCTTCGTTCTTGTCTATGATCGGAATAGTCTTCAGACAAAGCGCAATGGCTGCTCACCAGATAATACCAGCGGAGAAAAATTCTCGACCTCGTGACGGATACTCAAGATCGTACAGAATTTTTGTCAGCACTCTAGACAGAGACAAAGTTACTAAACAAGATATTGGACAGTTAGACCCTCTCCTAGGCGTGCCTACTAGCGCAGTACGTGTAGCTAATGGGTGGAACATTGATTTAATGGTAGGAGGTTTTGAAGATACGGTACTAAGCCCTACTATTATAGACCGAGCTATCGATAAAACAGAGCTACGTTCTCTGGGCGATATCTATATACAACCTATAGATTATAGGGCCGTTCCGGGAATGGATTATGTAGAAGCCGATGTTGACCCTGATTGGTTATCATCAACAGGAGCCTTAGTACAAGTCGGTTATGAACAACGTGTACAGAATCTTATAGAAGGAGTTACCAATGTTGCCATCTCAAAAATCGCTAACCTCGACCCAAGGATCAACATCCGAGAAGCCCAAGCTTTCGTCAGGGGTGACCAGAGCTCCCTTCTCTACTTCCGAAAAGACAAAGACGGGAAAATCACAAAGAAAGAAATCCCCAGTGCTGTCCTTAAAAGAGGCGAAAGAATTAGGAATGTTAACACAGGGAGAATACGTGATCTCCATACGGTAGAGTCCGATATGTTAGTTGTCTTTGGAGAACAAGAGTTAGCACAGCTCAAGTTCCTTGAAGCAATTCTACCTAAAATATGGTCTAAACTCTCTGATTCACATAAACAAATTCTTAGCAGGCCTATGTCTCTCGTGCCTGAGATAGCTGTTGAATCTGCTCCAGATAGTGAAGCTGTAGCAGACGTTAACAAGTCCTTTGTTCAGTACTCTAGAATAAATCCTGCTACAACGGACACAAAAAAGAAAGAGATTATAAATAAGTTTGCTCGTTCTAAGTTAAGTCCTCATGGAATATTTACCGCTAGTGCTAAACGCCTAAGGCAGATAGCTCTTAATGTGAAAGCTTCTTATGATCTTTCTAACATTCTAGAAAGAGACCAGTTTGCTTACACAGATGTAGGGGTACAAGGTGTCATAGCAGAGGATGTTAACAGTGAGATCGAACAGTTAACTGCTCGCTATAGTAGACTTTATGCGGCACTTCTTAGGGGTATGACAGAAGCGCAAATAAAGGCCATACCTGATATACTTCGTGGTAAAGACGCAGTTGTAAGTAAAAAAACAGGGCTTAAAGTTATTCGTTTACCTAAAGGTTTCCCTATAGCTAAAGCTAAAGAAGCCCGTAAAGTATTAGATGACATGTGGTCTGACTTAGAGAAGATATACACAGACCAAGGGCTTACACCTCCTGCAAAAATTGTGAACTACTTCCCTCAAAGGTATCAATTAAACGGGAAAATGCACGGTATGGAGAAGGACCAAGTTATGGAATCTTTCTTTGAAGCTGTGTTTACAGGTAAAATGGCTGATGCTAAACAGAGAGACAGGGCTAGAAACGCAGCCCAGATGGTAGTAGGTAAAATTAAAAATGAGCATTACCAACCAGTGTGGGGTAATGATCTAGACATAAGAGATGAGGCACAGACTAGAGGCCGTAAAAAACAAGCGTACTCTATCACTACACCTGAGCTAACACGTATTATTAATCTAGACCCCTATAAGAAAATAGACGTGGTCCTAGCTGACGGTACAGTTAAACAAGTAGCTTTAGTAGACTTCCTTGATAATGATCTTGGTATGGTTATGAACAACTATATCACAAGTATGGCTAGACGAGTGCGCTTTGCCGCTCGATTTGGTATTGACGGACGTATTGTTAGCAACTTTGTTAACCAGTTCCAACGCGATGTGTTTAATAATCCTCTACATGAGGGCACTAAATATGACGCTAATGGAGATATCGTATATTATACTGATAAAGATGGAGAGCTTCGCTTACATAAAGGTAAGCCTGTTCCTATGAGCGATACTTCTACTGACAGAATTAGAGGTAAGATTGACGCTAACTTGTTAGCAGAAGGTCAATCTCCTTTGTCAGGAGAACAGAGACAAATGATTATGGAAATCATCCGCCTTAACATGGGGATTGTCACCACAGGTCACTGGTATAAAATGGCTAGAGAGCCTATGCAAGCTGTAAAATTTTTAGGGAATCTATCTCTACTTAGTTTAAGTGCATGGCAGTCTTTAGCAGAGCCTATGTTAATAGCTCAGAGGCTTGGGTTCATGCCTATGCTGTATGGTATTCGTACACAGATGCACGAAATCCTTCGTATACCTGCTAAGACAGTACGGTCTGCTACTCTTACTTATGCTGACGGTCCACAACCTACAACTAAAGACAGGTGGCGTAAGTTTCGTGAGCATTACGGATATGACCAAACAGACACTAAAGAGTTTGCTAAAGACCTAGGCATTATCTTTGAGAACATGCAATACGTTCTTCAAAACACAGTGGAAGATGTATCTGTAGTTAGATGGGATAAACTAAACAACAGCTTCTTCCGTGCAAATCTCTTACAGCCTTTGACTGAAACTCAGCAAGTAGCTGCTCTTACTGCTAGTATGCAAGCTCTTCATACGTGGAGAAGGAAAGCACTTAGAGGTAATAAAACTGCCATAGAAAATTTATTAGAGGTAGGACTTACTGTAGATCAGATGTCTGATTATGATAAAACAAAACCACAGGGTGCAGCTAACAACGCTGTGCGGGCTGCTCTACGACAAATGAACCGCCAGATTATTATGGCTCCTTCCCCCGGAAAAAAACCTTCTTGGATGTTAGACCCCCGCTTTACTTTAGTAGCCCACATTAAAACTTGGATATTTACTTTTAATAACACAGTCCTCCAACGAGCATGGCGCGAGTTATTAAAAAAGAGAAATCCTATGCCCTTAATATACCTTGCAGGATTTGGTATGATGAGTGCTCAGTTATACGAATGGCGTGAGTGGGCAAGATGGGGTGACGAAGGTAACCCTTATTTAAATAAAATAGGATTAGAGAAAGGAAACCCAGCTAGGTTTGCGTACTTGTCTATAGAGAGAGGGGGAATGGCTGGTCCGTTCCAGTTCTTAATGGACTCTTTTATTGGCTCAAGAACTTCTACTGTAGATATAGCTAGTAGTTTAATACCTACTGTTAATATTGTACAAAGAGGTTTAGGGGGTGTGCTTACTATGGGTAAAGCACCTTTCACAGAAGACCCTCAAAAAACAATGAGCCAAGGGCTTAGTGAATTTACTCGTGCTATACCTGTTCTTAATGCCACGGGTCAATACCGTAAAGAAGTTGTGGAAGCAATATCAGGCTATACTAAAAGTTCTAAAAGTAAAACTAAAGGCAGTACAGCTTTTAGAACTCCTACTTTTAAAAGACCTTCTTTTAAGAGACCTACTATTAGATAACAGGACATTATTCCATGGGCTTTGAGAGTTCACGCTATGGAACCAGTGATGAGATATCTCCTCTATCGGTTCCTTTAGAGTTTAATAAAAGTGTTACCTTTCCTTATAAAGGAAGCGAGGTACAAGCTGATTTTGACACCGTTTCTGGTGTACACTTAATGATTATCGAAGGAGGTCGGTTAATCTTTACCGACGACGACAGTACTTTTCAAGTGACCTTCAACGCTTCTGATATTACAGTTACGTGGAAACATCCTTTTGAAAGGGTTGATTATAAAGATGAAGTAGTGTTCGTGTTCAATGCTTTTTCTATAGGAATGGCAACCCCCTCATTAGGACTGAATGAATACATGTACGTAGCCACTAGTGGGCAAACAGTATTTTCAGGGCCGGACGCTACTGTATATGGGCCCTATGGCCCAAGTACTGCCACCTTAGCTTATAACAGTGAAGACAGCCTTCAAGTATTTCAAAACGGAGCTTATGTACCTCAGACTGATTATACTGCGACAGATTTAACTAGTATTGTTCTAAATACGGGAGCTACTACAGGAGATAAGATTACTATATGGGCTATTGACTCTATAGTATCTCAAACTGCTTTAAACGCTGCTGTTTCATCAGCAACTACTAGTGCAACTACAGCTACAACCGCCGCTACTACTGCTACCAACAATAGTGGGGATGCGGGTAAGTATGCTGCCCACCCATGGAACTCTTTATTTACTCTTAGTAATGGAAGTACTACAGGGTACTCTGCTCTTGGAAGAGCTGAAGATGCTAAGAAATATGCAGAGCATCCTCTTAACACTTTGTTTAGAATATCTGGAGAAGCTTCTGATACTCACTATTCTGCAAAGCACTACTCTACTGTAGCCTCAAACGACGCAACAACAGCAACAACCCAAGCAGGTATAGCAACAACAAAAGCAGGGGAGGCTGTTACTTCAGCTTCAGCGGCTGCTACGTCTGAAAATAATGCAGCAGCATCTGCTGTCACTTCCGCTGGGCATGTAACAGCGGCTGCAACCTCAGAAACTAATGCGAGTGCTTCGGCTGGATCAGCTTCAGGACACGCAACAACAGCTTCAGGAC
>TARA_R110002096_G_scaffold199224_1_pt1 | contig 11699 bp, 15 predicted proteins | sample TARA_R110002096 | Tara Oceans TARA_R110002096 (sample SAMEA4397295) | marine metagenome | biome: Polar Biome; feature: [DCM] deep chlorophyll maximum layer (ENVO:01000326); material: water (ENVO:00002006), including particulate matter (ENVO:01000060) such as... | depth 35 m | reverse complement strand
TGTCATCGGCTCGATTCCGCTGGTTGGCGACCTGTTTGACTTCGCCTACAAGTCCAACACCAAAAACGTGAAGCTGCTGAAACAGGAGCTGCGTGACCTTGAAGAAAGGGCAGCGCGCTTCTGATTCGCGCTGCAGGGGAGACGCTTCCTCTCGGCGGTTCAACACAGGCATAGGCAAGGGCAAGACAATCATGAAATCCAGAATTCTTACGCGTCTGTTTGTGGGAGCTCTCATTCTGGCTGTGCCGGCGCTCAAACCGGTCCAGGCAGAAGTCGTCGGCGAAATCGGGGTCGACTGGCTGGGCAATGATATCATTGTCGAAGCCGTTCAGGATCCGCAGGTTGAAGGCGTCACCTGCCACGTTGCCTATTTCGAGCGCGGCCTGATCGATCGCCTGCAAAAGGGCAACTGGTTCGAGGATCCATCCAATTCGTCGATCGATTGCCGCCAGACCGGACCCATCAAGATCGGCGACATTGACATGAGCAAGGACGGTGAGGAAATCTTCAAAAGCCGGCGTTCCCTGATCTGGAAAAAGCTGATCGTCAAGCGGATTTATGACAAAGCCAATAATACGCTGATCTATCTGTCGCATTCGCGCCAGGTACAGGACGGCTCGGCGAAGATGTCGCTTTCCACCGTGCCATTGTACACTTCAACAGAAATTCTACAGCCTTAAACGAGGGTTCATTCTGTCAAGCGCCGGTGCAAATCCGGACCACATTGCTGACCCGGTGATCGCCATGCTGCAGCGATGTGGAACTATTTCAGCTTTCAGGCGTTTTGACTCTGATTAACCGTCGGCTCGGGGTATTGTGCCGGTGCGTTAGCATGTCGGGTTTGGGCCGGACAGCAAATTTAAAGGGGGGAATCCTATGCCGAATACAGATCGTGAGGTCAGAGTGACCAATGTTGGGAGCAACGCTGGTTGGGTTGTTGCCATCGTAGCAATTTGTGCGCTCCTGATTGGCGGATACGTATATCGCGACGCCATCTTCGGAGGGTCTTCGTCGGAAATCAATATCAAGGTGGACCTTCCGGGCAATTGACCCCGAATGGTTGGAGGGGCGCTGTTCTGGCGCCTTTAGTCTTGCGCGCTGAGTGCATCTTTCAAAGCAATCTGGAAAACTGCCAAACGGTGCACGACACCGTACGATAGTTTCAGACACTTTCAGCGGCAGGCCAGCCGCGTGGCATAGCCTATTCCGGACTGCCTTCCGGATTGTCGTTGCGCTTGGCGCTGGAAACCTGACAAAAGAAGAATAGACATGAAACAAGCCACCGATCGCCCAACGGGCAATGCCGGCGAGGTTGCCTCATCCGGCAAATCCGGCGAGGACAAGGTTGACCCGGGAAAAATGGCCAGATCTCCCACCAGACTGTCTGGCGCCAACGTTTGGGCTGCTTTGAAGCGAGCTGCAATTCGCGTTTCGGAAACCGACGTCTCTCTGAGATGCGCCGGCGTCGCTTTCTTCAGCTTTCTGTCACTGTTTCCCGCGGTGGCCGTCGGAGTTGCACTTTACGGTCTGTTTGCCGATATTCAGACCCTCAATGAGCAAATGTATCTGGCTGACAGATTTTTACCGTCAAGCGTGACGGAGCTGTTTAGTGAACGGCTCGAGGCCATCATCTCCGAAAGTAATGAAACCCTCACACTTGGACTGATTATCTCTCTCGTCCTCGCTCTGTGGAGTGGATCACGCGGTATCAATGCGCTGGTCCATGCAATGACCAAGGCCTATCGGGAAGACGATCAGCGGCCGTTTTTTCTGGCTGCGGCCATTTCCATCTCATTGACCATTGCAGCATTTCTGATTGGCATGCTGGTTCTGGCAGCTGTTGCCATTCTGCCGGTGTTCACCACATTTTTGCCGCTGCCCATCAAGGCGGAAACAATGGCGCTCTGGCTCAGGTGGCCTGTGGTCGCATTGATTGTCCTTGCAGCAATTGCTTTTCTTTACAAGATAGCCCCCCATCGCCACGATCCGAAATTCCGCTGGGTTCTGCCCGGCGCAATCACCGCATCACTGTTCTGGCTGGGCGGCTCTATCGCATTTTCGTTTTATATCGAGAATTTTGCCAATTACGGCGCCACCTTCGGATCCATTGCCACCGCAGCGATCCTCATGCTCTGGCTGTATTTTTCTGCGCTGGTGTTTGTCGCCGGTGCCATCATCAACGCGGAGCTTGAACTGCAGACCGTCCCCGATACGACCGTCGGACCTGATGCGCCACCTGGTAATCGCGGCGCTTATGTCGCAGATCATGTGGCAGAGTCTGACGAAGCGCTCTGATACCTGCAAAATCAGGTATCGTATTTGGAACCAAATCCAGTCGCCGACCGTTGATTTACGAACGAGCAATCAACAAGGAGAACGAAACATGAATTGGGATCAGGTAGAAGGCAAATGGACTGAGTTTTCCGGAAAAGCCAAAGCCAAATGGGGAAAACTGACTGACGACGATGTGGCTCAGGTCAAAGGCAATCGCGAAGCCCTTGAAGGTAAAATTCAGGCGCAATATGGCAAGTCCAAAGAAGAAGCCAAACGCGAAGTCAACGACTGGATCGACACGCTTTAGCGCTACCCGGGGATATAAAAAAGGCCGCTTGAATGCGGCCTTTTTTTCGATTGCACTCTAACTCAGAGTGGTGCGTCAACAAGCTTTCACTGCGTCGCTGCAGTTTGACTGATAGCGAGGCGTTGAAAGATCCAGCCCATCACGGCGCCAAAAATGATATGAAGCAGTCCTGTCATCACCGGGGCCATGATGCCGAGCGCCAAACCGAAAATGCCGTTTCCGGCCATCGGCATGATCAGAACCATCATCAGCAACCATGCAATCAGGCCAAACACAATTCCCTGCAGCACCGGATTTCGACCGGGCAGAAAATCATACACCACGGAAAATACCGCGCCCCAAAACGCGCCGATAGCGAAATGCAGAATCCATCCCAGCACAACACCTCCGGCAGCAATCGCAGCCAGCATGGTGATGATATCGAGTTCAGGTAAAAGCCCCATCATCGATTTGAGCATCATCAATGCAGACAGCACCAGCGTTGCGCCGAGGCCGGCAAATACTCCAATAGCAATTGATTTCATGTTCGTTTCCCTCCCGTTGGTTTTGTGAGATCATTTAACGGTTACCTTGAATCATGTTAACGGTTTTGCGCCGGTGCCGAACTTTCTGAATGCGCCTTGCCTGCGGACGTGCAAAGCCGGCCTTCTGTCATCCGGATCAGCCGACCAGTTCGGATCCGCCGATGGTCAGGGAATAACGCACACCATCTGAATCCACCGACAATTTGCCTTTGCCATTGACAGCCGAAGGTACGATCTGTTCCAGCGCGGTGCGGCCGAACGATTTTTCCGGCGCCGCGCCCCGGGTCACGCGCGGGGTCTCGTCCCAGATCAGCTGAGCGCTGGGAATGCCATCGATCACGGTTTTGCTGCAGCTGATTGCGATTTTCCCTTCGGGAACGGACAATGCGCCGAACGTAATGGAATTGGTGTACAGCTCATGCAGCGCCAATCCCACATGGGTTGCGCCGTTCGGACTTAATTGAGGATTGTCGCCTTCGACAATAATTTGCGAACTGATCTCAGAATTCAGTCCCAGGACCTGACGGTTTATCAGTTCCTGCAGCGTTGCGCCGACCCATTCACTGTTGACGATCACGTCCTGTGATTTTGCCAGAGACTGCACCCGACCGGTAAACCGCCGCAGAAAAAGCTCTGGGTTTCGGGCGGTTTTCGCTGTCTGCGCCGCTATACTCAAAACCACTGATAACATGTTCTTGGAGCGGTGGCTGACCTCCAGAAGCAAAGCCCGGAGCGTCTCTTCACGCTCGCGTTCATTGGTAATTTCGATACAGGAACACAGGAAGTTGGTGTGGTCTTCTTTGTCCTTGACCGGTTTGATGACGATTTTAAACCACTGAGCCCGGCTGTTCTGAGTAGCCTCGACAACAATGGTCTGGTCCTCTCCGCTCGCTTTGGCGACCGCCTTGGCCGCGTCCAGCAAGGATGCATTGCGGTGATCGAAAATTTCGCTGTTGCGTTTTCCGACAATCGCGCCTTTGGTCCAGCCCGATTGCGGATTTGCGACCCAGATTATGACACCTTTATTGTCTTGCAGAAAAACTGTGATGGGCGTTCCCATGATGGCCCGAGCAATGAGATCGTTGTTTTCTTTTTTTGTACTCATAGAGGGCACACGTATTTTTCAAGGGTCAACCATCGCCGCATAGACAATTTCGGTGCACCTGACAACAAATTCGAAAGCCGTATGGACAACAGGCGAAGCCTTAAAGTTGGAACAAAAAAGTCATCATTGTTTCGGCGGCAACGCCCACCTTGCCGCCGAGACTGCGCACTCGGCTGTCAATATCCTGATGGAACAAAGACAGCCCGCCGCATGAAATTTTCCGCGTTGAATGTCTGGGTCAACGTGGCAAGTGGACAAAGGTTCCTCAAGCCGCCCGGCTTTCGTGCTGTTCACTGAAGAACAGCGCCTGACTGATCAAGGCGCGAACCATATCCGGCTGAAATGGTTTGGTGACAAGAAAAGCCGGTTCAGGGCGCTCTCCAGTCAGCAGGCGCTCCGGGAAAGCAGTAATGAAGATGACAGGGACTTCGAACCCTTTCAGGATTTCATTGACGGCTTCCAACCCGGAGCTGCCGTCGGCAAGCTGGATGTCCGCCAGAATAATGCCCGGCGTGTGGGCATTGAACAGGGCAATCGCCTCTTTGTGGGTGCGTGCAATGCCTGTCACCGTATGGCCCAGATCTTCCACCATCGATTCAATATCCATGGCGATCAGCGGCTCGTCTTCGATGATCATCACGTTTGTTGTTACCTGCGCCGCAATTTCCTTATTGGCCTGATCAAGCAATTGCTCGATATCAGACCGCTCGACCTTCAGGATCAGTGCGGCTTCATCGTTGGAAAATCCCTCCACCGTGGTCAGCAGGAACGCTTGCCGAGCAGCGGGGGTTATGGCCTGCAGTTTTTTCTCTGACGCCGGGTTGGATTCCGCACCCGGAACATTCATCTTCAAATTGACTTCAATGGATTGCCAGACCGCGATAAACGTCTGGTAAAGTCCGATTTTGGCTCCGTGATTTTTAGGAAAATCGGCGCTGTCCGTAATCAGGGCTTCCAGAACCGCTGCAACGTATGCGTCTCCGCTTGACTGAGCACCGGTCAATGCGCGGGCAAAGCGACGCAGATATGGGATGTAGGGGGTGATTTCGGCAGCGAGCGACATATGAAAGGTTCCTTGGATAGCGCTTTTTGTCTTCTTTATAGAGGTCTTCTATATGCTAAATGTACGACGGGCGTACAAGTTCCATTTTTTTTGGAACTTTTTTTGATATGGTGCGTTTAATGGCAGATAGTGTGTGTTTTCTTGGCCAAGAAACTGAAAGGCAATTGATGTGATGAGCGCAGACCGAAATACGAGCGAAGACGGATTGCGGCTGGACCCGCTGGCGAAATCCAAAATCGGAAAGCGGCTGCGGGATAGTTATGATGCCGTTGTGAATGAACCCATTCCCGACAAGTTTCTCAATTTATTAGCAAGTCTTGAAGCGGCCGAAAAGACCGGTCACAAAGATGGTGATTCATGAGTGAATGCCCCGAATTCAAGGGTCTTTTAGTCAACGCGATCCCGAATTTACGAGCCTTTGCCCTGTCGCTTTGCGGCAACAGCAATCTGGCGGATGATCTGGTTCAGGAAACCCTTGTGAAGGCCTGGCACAAGCAGTCATCCTTTCAAACCGGAACCAATATCAAGGCGTGGCTGTTCACGATCCTGCGCAATGAATTTTACAGTCAGATGCGCAAACGCGGACGGGAAATATCCGATTCTGAAGGAACACTGACCGAGCGTATGGCCAGTCATCCCGAACAAAACGGCAAGATGGATCTGCAGGATTTCAAGCGGGCTTTGACAACTTTGCCGGAAGATCAGCGCGAGGCGATCATTCTGGTCGGCGCTTCAGGTCTGTCCTACGAGGAGGCTGCCGAAGTCTGCTCCGTCGCGGTCGGAACCATCAAGAGCCGGGTATCGCGGGCGCGGGTTCGCCTGTCTGAAATACTGGGCATCGACGAAGCATCTGAATTCGGACCTGACCAGGTCACATCGCACATACTGTCACGTGCCGCGATGCTTGACTCTATCTAGGGCAGGGGCAGCCCAGGGCCCGAGTTGGGGATTGGGTCAGGTGCTCGCCAATCCGCGCGTCAGGCTCCAGCGACAATTCTCGCACTGCACGCCTGATATCTTCGCTGTCAAACGGTTTGCGTACGACCACCTGTCTCAGTGACCTATCTGCCAGAAACTCTGTCTCGAACTCATCGTCGGTGGTCGTCAGGACAACCGGCAATTGCTGACGCGAAATTTCCTGGAGCAGGTCGGCGCTGAATTCACCGGCATTGCGGATATCGACGATCGCAAGCTGGAAGCAACCCTCTGCCTGCTTCAGTGTTTCCAGAGCGCTTCCGGATTTTGACATCGTCACGGCATGCACACCCAGTGACTTGACGATGTCGTCGAGCTGGAATGCGATCAGACTTTCATCATCGACAATGAAGGCGCAGCACTTTGCGAAACCCATTTTAACAGCCTGTTGCTAAGTTCTCATCCTTTGAGCTAGTGGTTTTAACGACAGCCGTCATTTAACTTTGACATAACCGGGCAAAAAGACTGATTGAGTTCAGACCCTAACCATATCGGAGAAACTCGGAATGGATACACGCCCGCCAAAAAGTACCCGGAACATTCCCTGCGACGAATGTCCGTTGTGCAGAAATGATTCCTTTCGCGATTTCGAGGGTAATGAGCTTTCTTACATATCCGGGTTCAAAAGGGGTGAACTGGTAGCAGAAGCAGGCTCGACGATTTATGTCGAAGGCTCCAACAGCCCGCATCTCTATACAGTGATATCAGGCTGGGGCTTCAGGTACAAAACTCTGGAAGATGGCCGCCGGCAGATATTGAACTATGTCCTGCCGGGAGACTTTCTCGGATTGCAGGGCTCGCTCCTGACGGAGATGATGCATTCGGTAGAGGCGCTGTCCGACATCCTGTTGTGTGTTTTCGAGCGCGATCGGCTGTTCGATCTTTTCAAAGAGCAACCCGGCCTGGGGTTCGATATCACCTGGCTTGGCGCGCGAGAGGAACAGATGCTCGATGAACATCTTCTCAGTATCGGCCGCCGCTCGGCACTGGAGCGGGCCTCTTATCTGCTGGCCTTCATCTATGAGCGCGCCAAACTGGTCGGACTGTTCCGCAAATCTGCCGTCATAACGCCGCTCACACAACAACATGTCGCCGATACGCTCGGGCTTTCGCTGGTTCATACCAACAAAACTCTGCGGAAACTGCAATCCCGTGGCGTGATCGCGTGGAAAGATGCCGGGTTCGTCATCAAGGACATTGATGAGCTGATGAAAATAGCCGGCTGGGAAGGGCTGCCGGAGGGAAAAAGACCGTTTATTTAGACTGTCTTCTTCACCGTATTGGAGCTGGCTGCCCCATCGCCACCCACTATTAAAATTATCAGATCGTCCCGTGCTTTTTGCTGGATGGGCCCATGATAAACCAGAGTATGAGCCCGACCACCGGCAGCAACAGGATCAGCAATATCCAGATGACTTTGCTGCCCGTCGAGGCACCCGAGTCCAGAGTTTTGATGATCGCATAAATATCCGCGATCAGAACCAGCAGTCCAAAAAAACCAACTTCCATTCCCATTTTCTTACTCCGTTGCCCCGTGCACGAGAGTGCTGCACGATCTGTTTATAAAAGGTCAAACCGGTGACCAGACTATCATAGAATTCCACAACCCGCACAGCCACATCGTCGGTCAATCCGGGATCAGTGACACGCTGAGCGCCCCTGAATTCACACCTGGCTAGCTAGTATTTTTCTCAAGGGACATGCTGAACGCGCCATCCCGTTCGTGTCAGCCAGATCTACGTGATGGCGAAAATCAAGGCAGGAAGCCGGCAATGGCCAGCGCGCCTATCAGGACACCCAGCACAGGCAGCACCCGCGGCCCTGTTTGGCGTCCTGTTCCTGTATCTTGGCACCATCCATTACATTCTATCCTGCAAGTGTGTTCCTACGATCAACAACGTCCGTCCGGGCGTTTTGTTCCAGATAGGTCAGACCATGTTTTCCGTTACAAATGGCATCGGGAATGAAAACCGCGCGGTTTTCTGATAGGGGAACGGCACGGCTCCCACGCCCTTTGCCCGCTCTTTCAGGGCCGCACGCTGCTCGGCCTTTTTGCGCCACAAGGATATGCCCTCCTCAAGAGGCAAGGACTCGATGACGTCGCGTTCCGCATTGCTCAGATGACATGACCAAAGACGATTGCGCAACCTTGTGATGATCTCAGGTGCCCGGATCACCAGACCGGCCTCAAAATCCCATCGCAGGGACCGGCCGTTGAGATTTGCCGAGGAAACCACTCCAATTGCATTATCTGCCAGCATCACTTTGGAATGAATATAAACCATCGCGTGCCCGAACAACGCATCCCGCTCTTCATGTTCGGCCCGCTTCAGATCATTGGTCAGGCAGAACGCCCCGAACCGGTCTCCATAGCATCGCCGCAACCGGTTGATGCCTTTGATCTGGAGCCATTCTCCATAGCGCTGGATACTGGACCGGTCACCGCCGAAAGCAACGTCTTCCGGTGCTGCCGGCAGCAGCAGAATAACGCTCAGCGACGGGTTGCGTTTGCCAGCCTCGACAAGTGCATCAATAATCGGCGTTGAGCGCAGAAACTGGGTTTCGATGTAAATTTGATGTTGTGCGGAGCCGATCAGTTGTATGTGAGCCTTCTCGATATCGGTTGTTGTTTTCTCCGAACCCCAACTCAGCAGGCCGGGCTTCTGCTGTCCCGCTGTGGCCACGAACTCGATCTGAGGACAGGGCGCGTCGTTCGCTTCACCTTCAAGACAGGCAAATTCCAGGTGGCTGGCTGCAGACAGATATCGCATTCGCGGATAATACCGGGCCAGATGTTGCGGCAAAAATGAAAATCCGTCCTTCTTTGCAGTGCTCCAGCTGTGTTGGAAATGTCGGCAGATATCGCGGACCACAGGACCTTTGATTTCTATATCTACGTCATGCCAGGTTTCTTCTGCGTCCCGGTCATGCCTGGGGTTGTCAAACCGGCGCGGATCTACATCAAGCCCGCCGATAATGCTGTGCGTATTGTCCGCAATCAGGAACTTTTGATGAAATGTCTGGGAAAAGAGTGGTTTGGACGGCGTTGGCCGGATTGAATTATCTTTGGTCAAAAGGTCTGCCAATCCCGGAGGATGACGAGCCGGAGGTGATGTTCCATCAATCAGCTCTGCCGCCTTGCGTCTGACAAACAGCCATAGAGCTTGTTGCAGGATGACACCCGCACGTCCGCCTGGAAAAGCGATCTGGATGTGAAATTTCTCGGCGATCTGAATTGGCGCCGCTTTCAGTGCGTCAAACAGCACATCCGCCCGGTTCCAGACCTGGGCATGAAGCTGATGCGTTCCAACAGGATCGAAATCGGTAAGCAGCAGGTAGATTTCCACCCCCCGCGCCGCCGTATTCAACAGAAGGTCGCACCAGTTATCGAGACCAGCCGCCAGGGCCTCCCGGCTTGTCAGGCTCGTTTCAAAGGACAATGCGTGCAGCGAGATACACAGCTGGTGCTCTGATTCCAGGATCAGCCGTTCCATGGCAGGATACGCCTCGGCACCCGTGACCAGAATTTCCAACATTTTGGATGTTGCACCGTCTACGTGCATCATGAGCCCCCCGGGAATTGCCGTCTATCGCCCGCCACATCTGCGGGTTGGCACACATGCCTCAAAACAGATTGATACATCTAGGGTAAACATGCAAAACACTTGGCGATGAAGCGACGTCCTGCTTGGGCGGGCTGCTTAGGCGGGGGCGGCTAATCGTACTTGCAATTTCCTGACGCGGGGCACGTATGTGTCCGGGCGTCAGGTCCGGTTTGGAGAAACCTAATCAGTCGGTTGTTGTTTCAACTTTGAGACCAGCATATTGACGCTGCGAGTCGACAACATTTGCCAGCAGTCTGCCATCGTTGGTCACTTGCCAGTCAATCGCCAGAGGACCAGCTTCCTGGGATGCTGGGACTTCAAGACATTGAGCCATCAACGTTGGAAAACGGGTGTCCTGCAGAAATTTGTTTTCGATATCCTGCTCGCAGGCTTCGATTGATATATATTTCGGGGCAACTTCCTGGGCGGCTTCGCATACGGACGTATCGTCCGCGCAACCGAGCAACAACATAACTGCAAATGCGATTTCCATGGCGTGTCTCCTTTGCATTAACAACGAAGACCTGGGCAAAAGGTTGCAAAGAACTTAAAAAAAAAGTCGTCTCTGGTTCACAATGAGAGCCAGAGCACTCTCGCCGATACATAGTGGATTGGAACTGAATCGCATTGTCCCGAGTTCTGATTATACTGTCATATGGCAGATAACAGGAGAGGTGTGTCCGTAGGCTCTTCTCACATATCAGGATTTATTGAGTGATATATGAAATTCCGTTTCTGAAACCGTTCATGGCATTGCTGTTTATCAGCCTCCTCACTTTCGTATTGCAATACGGCGCGCCGATTCTTCAGCCCCTGGCGCTGGCGACTTTTCTGGCTTTGATTTTGCAAATGCCGGTGGCCGCAGCCGAGGAGCGCGGCTTTCCCAGATATCTCGCTGTCTTTGCAGTCACCTTCGTCATTTTGCTCAGCGGAGTTGGAATTTACAGATTTGCTCTGGTTCCAGCGCAGCAGATGATTATGGAAACACCTGAACTGGAGACCGAGTTACGATCAAAAATGCTGGAGTTAAGACGCTCTTTCCGCGGTGCGCAGGATGCTACGAAAAATATCAAGAAGGCAGCAGAAGAAGTCACAGCCATGGTAGCTGATGACAAAGTACAGGAAGTTGTTGTCCGCGAACCGGGCTTTCTTTCAAGTGCCGCCCTGTCGTTTTTTGAGATTCTGTCTATTTTTGCGCTGACGGTCGTCTTCACCAGTTTTCTTCTGGCGGCCCGAAGACCCTTTCTGATATTGGCCACCCTGCCGTTTTCCGGGTTTACCTCCAAACGCCACGCTGCCCAGACCTGGCGTGATGCAGAGCACAAGCTGGCGCACTATTTCCTCGTCACCTCAGTCATCAACACCGGCCTGGGATTTGCCGTCGGACTGTCCTTGTGGGCACTTGGCATGCCGTCTCCGGCCTTGTGGGGTGTGGCAGCAGGATTGTTGAACTTCATACCCTTTGCTGGATTGTTTGTAGGTGCAACGGCATTAGCGCTGGTTTCGATCATAACGTACGACACGCTTTTTCTGGCGATGCTTCCCCCCGCCGCCTACCTCTTCATCAACCTTATTGAAGCGAATTTCGTCACACCCTCTATGATCGGCAACCGCATGAAAATGGCGCCGATAGCCGTTGTATTGGCGTTGACCTATTGCGGCTGGGTCTGGGGCATGGTGGGGCTGCTTCTTGCGGTCCCGCTGCTGGTCCTGATAAAGGCGGTTTCCGATGAGTCCCCCAAACTTGTTCCGCTCAGACGAATGTTGACCCGGCGCGTCTGACGAACCGGCCAGCGCACTAAGTGTCTGACCGAAAAAGAAGTTGAGTGATTTCAGTAAGTTGTGA
>TARA_R110002096_G_scaffold435701_2_pt1 | contig 11704 bp, 10 predicted proteins | sample TARA_R110002096 | Tara Oceans TARA_R110002096 (sample SAMEA4397295) | marine metagenome | biome: Polar Biome; feature: [DCM] deep chlorophyll maximum layer (ENVO:01000326); material: water (ENVO:00002006), including particulate matter (ENVO:01000060) such as... | depth 35 m | reverse complement strand
TCGACAAAATCACTCGCAGCGCGTCTCGACCTCATTTTCAAACACTCCATAGGCCTTTCGGGCGTGCCCAAAGGTGCGGCGTTACCCGCCGGCCGAAATGACGTAGATCCAGTTTCCGAGGAGCGCGAATCCTAAAACGGTCCACGCCAGATTCTGGCAAGGCTTCGATATCGCAGGAGTAGGAAGCCGCCCCAGAATTCCTGCCATCGCGCTCCAGCTTGCGACCGCTGCCGCCAAAACAACGGCAAAGGGATTGAACTGAATTGCTTTGCCGATCTGGCCGTGACTGAGTGCCAATGCCGCTCGTGTTCCTCTGCAACCCAAGCATGGAATCCCTGTCCAGATTTTGAGAGTGCAGGTTGTCGGTCGATTCGAGATCGATCGCTCGATTGCAGGCACGCAATTGACAAGGATTATTCCGATGACCATCAACGAGAGGGCGATGAGGGCGACCCTTCGGGTGGATGACGAAACCTTGCCCCACCTGATCATTATTCCACGATGAACCAGGGATTCAGAAGATTTTCCTTGTTGTATTGCAGCGGTGATCCGGTTTCCCGATTGTTGACCTGACGGCCTGCCTCCAGACATACGGCGTGTGCCGCGCCGGTATCCCATTCCATGGTTGGCGCAAAACGGGGATACACATCAGCCGAACCTTCGGCGACAAGGCAGAGTTTAAGTGAGCTGCCGGAAGAAGTGAGTTCGATCTCTTTGCCTTGAGACCGGAGTTCTTCAACAAACTGCTCGGTTTCCGGCGACATGTGCGAGCGGCTGGCAACGATTTTTACCGGATTCTGATCCTGGAAATGCTTCCCGCCTTCTAACTTTTCAGGTTCACCACCATCGTCAACTTTGAAGGCTCCGATTGATTTTTGGGCATAGAACAAGCGGTTTGCAGCCGGTTGAAAGACAACACCCAAAACAGGCACACCGTCTTCGACCAACGCGATGTTTACGGTGAATTCTCCATTCTTCTTGATGAATTCCTTGGTTCCATCAAGAGGATCAATCAGCCAGAATTGCCCCCAATCTTTCCGCTCCTCGTAGGGGAGGGCCTTCGATTCCTCCGTAATGAACGGGATATCCGGGTAGTTGCTTTGCAATCCTTCAAGGATCACTTCATTGGCTCGCTTGTCTGCCTCGGTCAGAGGGGAGCGATCTTCCTTCTCTTCGATCGTAAACTCGCGCTCATAGATCTTCAGAATTTCCTCACCCGCCTTTCGAGCGATTTGAATCACAACTTGGATGTCAATTTCCATAGCCTCCACCAAAGCCAAGTCTTACCATTGAGCAACTACTTGATGCGTTTCAACTGACTCATCGTCCACTCCTGCCCTGAACTCGCCTCCAAATCTTTCGGCTGCAGTTTCAGAACCTTTCCCCATGCATCCTTGGCGAGTGCATAAAGGGACTTGGCCTTCTTCTTATCTCCCAGTTTCTCCCAAACGTAACCGGCGTTGCCGAGCGACTTCGCGATCACGGTAAGATATCGTTCATTTGTCGGCTCCTTCTCCAACAGCCCGGAAATGGTCGCGACCGATTCATCAAAAATAGCGGCCGCTTCTTTGAACGCTTCCCGGTCCGTAAGAACTTGTGCCAGTTCGGCTTGTTGCCGGGCCAAATTGAAATTGTAGCGTCGAATTCCCGGCTCTTTCGCCACGAGCTTTTCGAATTCAGCAATTGCCATTTTGTTGAGCTTAAACGCTTCTTCCGGTTGTCCTTCGTCGCGCTGCATTTCTGCTAGTCGACCGTAGTTGTAGGCCAGTTCAAAGCGATACCGATGGTCATTCGGATTCAGCGACACAATTCGATTTAAGAGTTCCAGTGCTCCGAGAACCTTGGATTTATCCTGAGTAATTTCGCCTTCCTGGTTCAGGCAGACCGCCAAGTAATACTGATAATCCTCAATCTGATCATTGCTTACCACCAACTGTGCGAAGAATTCCTTCGCATTTTGATACATCTGCCGAGCGGCATCAGGCTTCTTCTTGTCTTTTCGGAGCAGGTATCCAATATCGCAGAAGGCTTTCCCGAGAAGGTATTTGTAATCATCAGAGTTGGGATTTTTGGCACGTAGATCGACCAACGAATCGGCGATAATGCCGAGCTCCCGCAGCGCTCCTCCAAAGTCCTCGCGCTCGCGTTTGATCTCTGTTGAAATCAGCCGGTTTTGGACCAACTCGAAGGAAGCTCTCTCGTTCTCTCCTCCGCTGTGGCTGATCTGTTTTCGAAACCGTTCCGAAGACCGGTCGAGCGCGACTTCGGCTCCATCAGCGTTTCCGCGCAGGAGTTCCATTTCCGCGATGCTTCTCTCAATCAGCGCAGTTTCGCCGATCAGACGAGCTTTCTCCGAAGTCGAGACTTCCAAGGCATCAAATGCATTTCGGGCCAGAACCAAATCCTGGATGGCTTCGCTGAGCCGGCCTTGAGACTTTTTGATTTCGCCGACGAATTGATGAGCCCGGGCGACTTCTGATTTGAAACCAGGATCGTTGGCGTATTTGCGGCGGAAGTCCTCAAAATAGACCAAGGCCTCTTTCATCCGTTCCCGCCGGACCGGCTGGAAATCCTCAAAATCGACGTCCTTCGCAAGCAAAATCATGTCGAAGAAACGATCCGCGTTCGCGTGCGAAAACGTCAACATGCCTCTCGCGTCACGCATCTTGGCCTCGGCTGCGGACACTTCGGTGACCTTCGTTTCCTCGGCCTCGATCCGCATACTCTTCTCGTTGGCGATGATGCCTTCGTAGGCGGACTTCTGCTTTGCCAGTTCAGCTCTTCTCCGGGCGTCTTCCTGAAGCACTTTCGTCGCCTCAACCCCGAATTTCGCGAATCCAATGATCGCCCCAACGAGCAAGAGCATGGAAGACAGCAAGAAAATTCCCGTTGTTCCCAGCAGCGTCCGGATTTTGATCGTCTTGCCGCGGATCTGGGCTTTGTGCTGATCCTTGACGGATTGAAGATCCGCTTCATGGCGGATGTTCTCGAATGTTCTGGCGACTTCGCGGAGATCGACAGGGCGATTGGTGGGTTCAAGATCGAGGCAGCGATCGACAACATCGCGAAGTCTCGCTTCGTATTCGTTTTTTGGCTTGGTTGGCCAAGTGACGACGGGTTCTTTCTGGAGGTCTTCGACCACCTCGGCAGGATTCTCCTGCTGAAAAACGGAATTGGGATTGTTCCGGTTTCGCTTTCGTTGGTCGGAAAGATACTTGCGATAGCGATCTCCCAATCGTGGAAGTTGCCCGGTCAGTAATTGGAAGGCGACGACACCAAAGCTGTAGACATCCCACCGCTTTCCTTTGCCATGAGAAAAGTCGCCATTGGCCAGCTGTTCAGGACTCGCGTAGAAGCCGCTTCGCCCCATTTCGTAATAGTGCAGTCCTCCCACGAGGCCTTGGCCGAAATCGCTGAGCTTTAGACGAAAGCCAATTCCCTCATCGTCTTGTTCGATAAAAATGTTGCTGGGCTTGACGCTGGTATGGACCAGGTCGTTTTTGTGGAGGAAGGCAAGCGCGTCGATCAGCTGTTCGATGAGTCGCCATGCCTTGTCAGGGCGCAGCTTGCCCATGAGGGCCTCCATGGTTGCCGGAGCCCCACGGCCATCGACTCCGAAATAGTGGGTTGTGTAAAAGTAGGGAGCCTGACTCAGGTTGTAGGTGTAAATCGGCACCAGACCAGGATGGTCCAATCCCGCCGTTGTCGTGAGCGAATGGGACAGCAATCCCGCATTGATTGCCAGTCCGTTTAGAATTTTGACGGCGCGGTAGTCGCCTTCCTGATGGCGGCAACGATAGACGGCACCACAGCCGCCTTCACCGATCAGTTCTTCGAATTCGTAGCCTGGGATGTGTGGCAGGTTCATCTAGCGACAACAGGGGTGTCTGAAAGCCGTTCCCCATTAGGCTTTTTGACGATTTCTATCCTGTGAGCGTGGCGGCTGGTGGTCCCTATCATCGCGATATTTGAGGCATTCAAGAAGTAAGTAAAGAGATTTGGACTCTTGTACGACGTGAGGTCGATTAGTGTATTCGAAAGTCGAAGGTTTGTAAAACGACGTTAGAATTCAAGACCTCAAAACTAACCCTGGGAGCCAAGGTTTGCCTTCACCAATTCTTCCCATTCCGCAGGAATCTCTGAGGGATCCCGCTTCGCCGGAACATTCGCACGGTGATACCAATAGGCGGCGTTTCCGGTGTCGCCCTCGATGAGGTGAAGGTGCGCATGGATCCATGACCCCATTTTGGAATGGATATCATTGACGACCTCGTGGGACTCATGCCACTGATCGTTTTTGGCGAGCCAGAGTGCCCGCAGCTCCGGGCTAAGCCCTTCGGGAGGGGACGGTTCTGTTTCGACACTCGCTGAGAACTCTTCAAAATTCATTGTCGCCTACTTCAGCACGGCATCGAGGGCTCGAACAACCGAAAAATCCTACCCGTGGGATCTTTTCTGGCAATCAAAGGGGCTGGTGGCGGCCTTGAATCCGATTTGACCGGTTCGACGGCACGTCTATCGTCTACTCCAAACCCCTAAACCCCTCGCAATGACTCAACGTCGAAGCTTTCTTAAGTCCACAATTGTGGCCAGTCTGGGAGGCTCTGCCTTCAATATCATCGCAGATACCAAAAAATCCGTAACGGTCGGGGAGGGGGAGTATGTCTACGAGTGCCATCATCATTGGGGACAGTTGCCCGAGGGGCATCACTATGGAGGTGCCTCTCATGGAACGGCAATTGATGCTGCGGGAATGATCTACATTTCTCATCAGGGCTCTCCGGGATCGGTTTTTGTTTTTGATCCCCAAGGCAGGTTTGTGAAATCCCTCATTCCGGAACATGGCAAGCCGGGGGACAGCTCGTCTGGACATGGAATCGATATCCGAAGGGAGCATGATGGCCGGGAATACCTGTATCTTTCACCCAGTGACTCAGCCATGGCCTTTACCAAAGCGACGCTGGATGGCGAAATCGTTTGGACTCGGGGGAAGGCTGATTTGGAGCAGGACTCGGGACAGAAACTGGCGAGATACCGTCCAACCAATGTGAGTTTCGCTCCTGACGGGAGTGTTTACCTGGGGGACGGCTATGGAAGCGGATTCATCTTTCGTTACACCTCAGGCGGTGAATACATGGGGATTTTTGGCGGAGGGGGAATCGAGGACGGGAAATTCAAAACCCCACACGGCCAATGGTTGGACATGAGGGATGGAACTCCAAAGACGGTCGTCTGCGATCGAGCCAGCAAGCGCCTTCAATGGTTTGATCTCGAAGGGCAGCATCTCCGGACGATGGAAGGGTTTCTTTTTCCTGCAGACATCGACATTCAGGGGGAACTGATGCTCGTTCCCGACTTACACGCTCGAATCACGATTCTTGATGGTAAGAACCAGGTTGTTGCGCAACTCGGAGACGATGAACCATGGCGAAATCGGGTTTTGGACAAGACTGAAACGATGAGAGCAAAACCCGAAAAATGGTTGCCCGGTAGGTTTGTTCATCCCCACGACGCTTGTTTCGACCGGCAGGGGAATATCTTTGTGGCCGAATGGGTCGTGGGGGGACGCGTCACCAAACTGGCGCGGGTGAGCTAGAATCAGGTCGATCCGTCCTTTAAGGATCGATTTTGATCTTCGTTCCAGGCTTGATCAGCTTCCAGAGAATATCCATTTCGCTGTTGCTGATGGCGATACAGCCTTCGGTCCAATCGACCATCTTCATCATTCCACCGGGAATCATGCTGAGATTGTTTGGCGAGCCGTGAATGTAGATATCACCGCCGGGGCTGACTCCCCGTCTGGCGGCTTGTGCCCTGTCGGCGGAGTTGGGGTAGGATACACGAATCGACTTGTAATATTTACTGCCCGAATTTTTTGAGGAGAGTGTGTAGGTTCCTTCTGGGGTGCGACCGTCACCTTCCTGTTTTTTGTGGCCAATCGGGTTGGAACCAAGAGCTATCGTGAATTCCGCGAGCTTCTTTCGCCCATCCATCACAATCAATTTCCGCTGGCCCTTCTTGACAATCACCAAGCTTGCTGATCCCGCCAAAGAGTGATTCGGCATCGTCAACGCAGCCAAAGCCAAGGCGATCGTTACGAGTGCAAATCGGCGTGTTCGCTTCCTGGTTGATTTGTGAATGGATGTGGTTGGTTTGATCACGTTATGCGGGCTTGACGTAAATGGTCGAAGGCTGTCTTTCAAATTCGACGAATTTGCAGTCTGGTAGCTTCGGGAAAAAGGATTCCTACTTCTTACTGTCACTTCCAAGCTCTCCGCCCTTGGGTTGAGGCATGACCGAGGGATCCAAGCTGGTGGTCACGTAGACGGGGGTTTTGGGAGGTGCCCATTCAAACAGTCTTTTCGCATTTTCTGGAGCCAGGCTTACGCAGCCTGCCGAGCCCAAATTGGCTCCGAACCGATTGACGCGCCAACGCCAGGGAATTGCGCTACTTCCATGGATGGCGATTCCGCGGCTGACGACGAAAAACATGGCGTGAGGCATCGGAGCGTTGTATTCCCGGCTCGTGTAGTCCTCGCTTTTCCAGCCAATCGCGTGTTGGCCGGTTGGGGTCGGTTTTCCACGTTTTCCTGTCACGGCAGGCATGTGATCCACCAGTTCCCCTTTTTCATAGGCGTAAAGCCATTGCTTGTGAAGGTCGACGACGATTGCCTTGCTGCTGGAAGCAACCTCAGGTGGCGCTTCCGGGGTAGCCACATAAAATGCCGGCATTGCCACCATTCCTCCGACCGGGATCATGGCGAGGATCGGCGCCAAAATTTTCCATTTCAGCGGCCTTTTAGGGATCGCCGCGACCGCTTCTGTTGAATCTTCTTCCTTTGGAGTGGGCGGTTCTGGAGAAATCGGTTCTTCCACGACAACGCTCTCTTCAGCAACGGCGGCAGGTTTTTCGGTGGGAGAAGGTTCGGTTTCGCTCATCAGACTATGGTTTCCTGGGGGAATTGGGCAGTGTTAATAGGACGGTCCCAGCAACGTTGTCATTGAAGGGAATTATGAGCAAATTGATTAGGGTAACAGAATTGTCCCTGCTATTGCCTGATATCGTCTTCCAAGCGTTCTAATTCAGTTGAGATATCAGTTCTACGAATCCCAATGAAGGCCAGAATTGCTCCGAGACAGGGCACCAACCAGATGAGGGCGAGCCAGAGTGGCGTGGCGGCACCGCTCGTATAACGAATTGCTTTCATGGTTGCAAAAATTCCTGCAACAATCCAAACAATCGTTCCGACAGAAATCTCGATGAACGCGAGAAATGGCTGCATATTCACATCGATCATGGGTAGATGATCGCCACGGAATTCAAAAAACGCGACTACAAACTATCGCTCGGAATATAGAGCCCTACTTCCAATTAATGCGGGCTTCCGGAAGCTCCTTTTGAAGCGTTGCCGCGCCCTTGGGAGTAACCTTGCTCTTCCACAAATAAACGTTCTTCAAACTCTTGATCTTGGCGATTTCAGATAGCGCAGCGTCGCTCACTTCGGTGTCGTAGAGATTGAGGTAGGTGAGGTTCTTGAGGCTCGCCAATTCCTTGATGCCCGAGTCGGTGACTTTGGTGCTGTGCAGGTCCAGACGAGTCAGTCGGGGCATTTCTCCCAGGTATTTAAGCCCGGCGTCGGTAACTTGGGTCCGGGACAAATCGATTTGAGCAATATTCTGTCCGATCGAGCCCATGGCCGCGACGTGTTCGTCGGTGGTGTTGTCGCGGTCTTCGATAAAGTCGACTCTCAGCAAGGGATTACCGATGGCAAGAGCCGTGACTCGACCACCGTTTTCCTCGACCTTGCCGATGGCATCCTTGGGCGCAGGTTTGAGGTCCTTGGCAAGCTTCTCGTAGTGTTGCTGAATCCACGAAACATAGACTTTCTCGGGCTTCTTCGTTTCGGTGGGCTTTCCCTCCAGGCTGCCCTCCCAGCCTCCAAACTTGGCGCCTTCCTTGATCCAGTTGAACACGAGCTTCTTGTCGGCGTCGGTCCACTTGTCACCCTTGGGAGGCATGAAATCGTCGTCGTCTTCTTCGAGCGTGGTTCTCCAATACATCTCGCTGTCGCCGGGATCACCCGGTTCGAGAACCTTGCCGTTTTCGCCGCCAGCCATGATGGCCCAGGCACCGTCAAATCGCAGCCCTGCCTTGGGCTTTTTCAGTCGTCCGTCCTCCTCGTAGGGGGCTTTGTGGCAACTGATGCAACTCTTCTCAAGGAGTGGGAGAATTTCCTTTTCAAAGTCGACTTCGGCATTGGCGATTCCGACACCGGAGAGAAGGATGAGAGTTGCTGGAAGGTTTTTCATAAAATTTGAATCTGATCGAAGCTTGGAACCCTAATCACGCGGATCAAGCCGAAAAAATTTCGTAGGGTTTCAGAAATCCAGTCCCAATTCAAGTTCCTGGATAACGGGAGGATCGATCGTGAGCTTTTCGGGAAACGGTTGCAGGAGATGCGTTGGAGGTTCGGTCTGCGAGAGATAGTCCAGGCAATCCGCATTTCGCAGGATTACCGGCATTCGATGGTGGATCGGCTCCATCTGCGGATTGGCGGTCGTCGTAATCAGGCTGTAACTGGGCATTTCCGCGTTCGCGGAGGATTCCCAGATTCCGGCAACCCAAAACCAGTGTTCGTGATCGTCAGCCCAAATCCGGTGCTTGGTTTTGGCTCCCTTCCGACCACTCCATTCATAGAAGTGGCGCATCGGAATGAGGCAGCGATGTTCAGTCCAGGATGGACTCCACATGCGCCCGGAGATTTTCTCTGAACGGGCGTTGTTGATATCCCGGTTGGCAAGCTTGCCCTTTGTCTCCAGCTTTCGCCGGAATCCCCATCTCATGACGGAAGCCACCATGATTCCATCGACCTGATGCGCTACGACGCCTTCCTTCCCGGGAGCCACGTAGTCATTGGTCAGATTCTTGACCGCTTCCCGAACGACGCCCTCCCAATCGAAGCGATCTTCATTCGGTGAAGGCCCAATGTCGTAGAGATTACACATGCCGAAGTCAGTTTACTCATGCCGCAGGGCCTCGATCAAGCGCTCGCGGACCATCCATCGCGCCGCAAGCCAGCAAAAGAGAAGGCCTCCTCCCAAAATCAACAGATTGAGAATGACCAGCGTGTTGACCGGAAAGTCGGTCGAGCGAGATGCCAACGTGGGAAGAACGGCGATGATGCCGGCAAGAATTCCCAAAACCACACCAAAAACGTGGAGAAACCAATGCTCGGAGACCACGAGCTGGCCCAATTTGGCTTTGGTGAAGCCAATCGCCTCCAATAGCCCCATCTGCCCTCTTCGTTCCAGAATATTGCGGCTGACGACGACGCCGAGTCCCACCGTCCCAAGAAGCAATCCCAGACCTCCCAACGTCGAGAAAATGCTCAAATAGGTATTCTGGACCGCGTTAAAATCATTGAGTCTTTGCCAGGTTGGAATCAGTTCGAGGCCCTGGTCCGACAATTGACGTGTCAGATTTTCACGGTGGCGTTGCCCACTTTCCTGATCAGTCTGATCCATGAGAAAGAACTGGTAGCCTCCGGTGTCGGGGAAAAACTCAATAAAATGGTTCTCGGCAATGAGGACGCTCCCCTGAAAAATCGAGTTGTCGATGAAGCCGGCGACCTGGATGTGAAAACGACCACCACCCGGGGCGGGATAGCTCAGGCGATCGCCAATTTTGACCCCCAACGCATACTGCGCCGTGGATTGATCGAGAATTCCGGGAACAATGGGTTCAAAACCCGGTTGGCCGTCATTGACCACCGGGAAATCTGGAATCTTCTCGTTCAGGAGTTCCCAACCGGAGCCGGCGGTGAAAAAGAACGCTTCCCGGCTCGCGAGTTCGGATGGATTTACGCCCAGCACCCGTGGATTCTGAGCCCGGTTCAGGTTGAGGCAGCTGGCGTCATCGCCATCGCTCACGCGAAACTGAACCATTTGAAAGTCATTCGGAGCACCTTCCAACGCTTCAATGCCGAAAACTTCACGACCCTTGTCCGTGTTGAGATCCTCGTAGATCGGAAGCGTCGATTCGCCGAGATAGGCAAACCCGCCCGTTCCGGAATCGCGCTCGCCGGCGTCGCGCAACCCACTCAGTCGCAGGGAATTGATCGCGGTCACCATGAACACTCCGGCGGCCATCAGGGCGATGACCGAGAGGCTTCTCCATTTGCGTCGGACTGCGTTGGTGCGCCCCAGCGCCGAGACGGAATCAAGGGTAGCCTGACTTCGTTGTACGCGATTGAGCAGATAAAGGCCCAGAAAAATTCCGCCCAGCACCAAAAGGAAACCGCCTCCGAAGAACGCTCCCTGACGAGCCATGACTGGCCCGCTCAACGTCAGATTCAGCAAAACGATGCCGCTCACGACGCTGCCGATCGCGATCCAAAGCGGGTAGATCCCTGAACCCCGATTTTGTGCGTTGGCTGATTCCGCCGATTCGGCCCCGGAGATCAATTGGCTGGGCTGAATCTTTGAAATGGACCGGGTTGAGAGCCAAACCACTCCCAAGGCAAGAAGGACGGTTAAGAAAAATGCGGTAAGCAGGGAAACCGGCGATGCCGAATACACAAACTCAACGCCGGTTGCGGCATCCTGCCAAGCTCCACCCAGGCCCCAAAGCGCGATTTTGGTGTAGATGGTTCCCGCGATCAAGCCAAGAGCTGCGCCGAGAACGGCGAGAATGGTGGCCTCCATCAAAAACACGTTTCGAGTCGCCTTTTTGGTCAGTCCCAGGGCCAAAAGAAGGCCAATTTGATTTCGCCGTTGCTCGATCCCGAATACGAAAACCAGTGCCGTCAGGATGAGGGCCGCGATGATCAAAAAGAAGCTCATTCCGGCAAATAAACCGCCAAAGTCATAGGAATTGGAGACGGCATTTTCCGCTTCTTGCGCCAAATCCCGCGTCAAGATCCCAAAATCCGCCAAATCCAGCTTCTCCCGCAATGCGATCAAAAATGCTTCCTCGGATGCGAAGCTTTTCGCCGGGAAATGTAGTGCGGTGAGGTTGCCGAAGCGATTGGCCCACATCTCCTGACCGGACTCCAGGCTGACAAAGGCTTTGGGCGTCGCGTTGTGATCGTCCCAAAAATCCTCGTCTTTCTTCCGCAGCCATTCCTTGTAAAACGGCATTCCCGGTTCCCAATCTGCGTTGTCTTCGGCATCGGCAACTCCCGGGAAGGCCGGGGTCCAGGTTCGATCGATATTCGATTGAGAAAGCAACAGATCCGGGCCTCGAACCGTGAACTTCACGGTCTTTTCCTCCAGTTTTCTCCCCAAACCCATCACGAAAAAATCGAGTTCCAGCTTGTCCCCGTCCTGAAGCTTCAAATCCTCGGCCAACCAATCGGTGATGGCGATCTCATTGCGCTTGAGAGGAACTGCGAACAGGGCGTCGGTTCCCGCAACCATCGAGTAGGGAGTGAATTGCTCCTCGCCGGAACGAATCTTGTTCACGAGATAGGTGAGAACGCCTTCGTTTTCCGGCCAGGCCGACTGGAGGGTTTTGACGATGGGGGGATCAAGAAAAACGCGATCGGTTCCAAGACGCCAGGTTTTGCCGTCGTGGATTTTCTCGAAGGTGAGTCCGGCGTCGGCAAGGCTCCAGGTTTTGTCGATTGCTTCCGTTGGCGATACATCCCCACCAAAAAGCAGGACATTCGCTTGGTCCGGTTTTTCGAGGATTTCCTGCAATTTG
>TARA_R110002096_G_scaffold344327_1_pt1 | contig 11706 bp, 16 predicted proteins | sample TARA_R110002096 | Tara Oceans TARA_R110002096 (sample SAMEA4397295) | marine metagenome | biome: Polar Biome; feature: [DCM] deep chlorophyll maximum layer (ENVO:01000326); material: water (ENVO:00002006), including particulate matter (ENVO:01000060) such as... | depth 35 m | reverse complement strand
TCTTAACAGTGTCACCCTGTGCAGAGATCTCACCGAAGTAATCGGAGTTAGTGATGTCGTTGCAGATTGCTTTCTTACGGAATGCAAGCTGAACTTTCTTGGAATAGATAACTGAAGAGAAGTTACCATTAGGAAGGTTGCCGTGACCGGCAGCTGATGTAAAAGCCATTATATATATCCTTTTAGATGTTTGGCTTGATAATAGGGACGTAGTGGTGTCCCGGTTAAGAGAACCTAAACAATCGGGATAAGAGGCTGATTGGTTTCTAGGGTGCTGAGTAGGTAGCTTGCCAGCTAGTCTACTTAGGGCCTGTACTTAATCAGGTAAGTCTTAGAGATCATTAGTGTTCAGTAGTCTACCCCGGAGGGCTACTGTAGGTGTAAACGGGTGTCCGACGTGTCGGGGCTGTTAAACATCTACAGTTATACCATACTCAAACCCTTGTGTCAAGGGGCTAAATGAGTAAGATGATATTATCGAGCACGTCCAGATACATCGTAAACGAACTTACCGGATGCCATTGCCTCTTGAATCTCGTCGTAGCGATCTTCGAACTCTTTGTCCGACATCTTGCCTACAACTGATTCCTTGAGATGTGAACCGGCTTCGTTGGTATCAACGGAGGTGCGTGTTCTTTTGGATACTGTCTTAGCAGCGTCCTTTGCCTGAGTCTTCTTAGCAGAAGGTGTCATGTTGTTGTCTACCTTATACAGGTCGATAACACGTACAACACTTGCTGCATCGTCTGCGTTCTCGTAGAGAGCATCGCGGACCCACTTAGGTTGTTCATCAACCCAGTCGTGGAAGGAGTCGGACTCACGTAGGTCATCGAAGTCACCGTGTGCCTTACGAATCTGTGTCTCAGCCTTCACTCGGATAGCTTCGAACTCAGCCTCATCAAGGGCCTTGAACCGATCATCGGCTGCAGCAAACCGCTCAGAGGCCTTCTTCTCAGCGATAGTCTCGACGATAGCAGCTACGTGGGGGTTCTTAGAAGCCCAAGCCTCGATGTCCTCATCGGTCTTAGGGGCACGGACTGAAGTAGGAGTTGACTCGAGAGCAGTGAAGCGCTCTTCCCATTCCTTCTCCTTAGAGGCCATGTGGCGACGGAGATCACCGTAACGCTTCTTAAAGGACTTCTCCTCAGCTGACAACTTACTGTCGTCTTCCTTGGGTTCAGCCTTATCCTCTTCTACCTCAACCTGGTCTTCGGTAACCTCTTCACCAGATTCATCGTCGGACTGTTCGAGGAGACCCTGTTCAGCCATGAGCTCCTCTAGTTCTTTCTCGTCCTTGTCGATACGAGCTTGTTTAGTTGCGTAATTACTACCGCGAGAGATCATAGCCTCAGGAGTAGTTACTTCTTTAATCATGTCTTTAGCCATTGTAGTTCCTTTATGTTGGGGTCAGCTTATGCTGAGTAGCCTTATCGTTGTTGGCGTATTAGTAGTACGTTACTTCTTATTCTTCTTGGTCCGTTTAGCGACTAAACCACCTTTGTTCATATTGCGGGGATCACTTCTGTCTCTCGCACTAACACTATCGTTCCGAGTAGCAACACCACCAAGACCCGAACCTGTGTTCTTTGTACGGGCAGTTGAAGGGGCTTTTGCCTGAGCTCTTGCTTGGTTCTGTGCAGCTGAGTTACCCTGGCTATCGCTGATTGCTTTATTAGAACGGGCCATAGCGCTCGAACTTCTTGCTGCGCTAGTGCGTTCAGTCTCCCGTCGCTTTGCTGCTGTGGAGGCCCCTTCACTCCTACCCGAGGAGGGTGCAGTCTTAGACGAGCGAGTGTTATTAGAGGCTGGCTTGTCAGGATCGGTAGCGGTAGCGGTAGCAGGGCGAGGGACGATTGGAGTAGGCGCTGTAGAAGTACCTGTAGGGGTGCTTGCAGAGATGGGATCCCCCATCGTGTTTCTACCGTACATACCTATTGCTGAGTTAGTCAGGCGCTCGGAGGAGTCGAAGAAACCACCTACATTGATGTCATTCTCTTTCGCAAAGGCCCCAGCAGCTTCACGGATAGCATTTGCTTCTGCAGTGTGTCCGTGGGACTCAAGTACAGCTGCGTTAGCTATTGATTCTGCGTACGTCTGACTGTTAGTGAAGCGTCCAAGGATACCCCCGGCCAAACCACCAGCGAGTGTGCCCATGATCTTATTACCAAGGTTATCAAAGAACCCACCTTCTTCTTCTTCTTCTTCAACTTCTTCACCGGAGGACACACCGAGGTTGCCCATTGTTTGTGACATCAGTGTTTCAGGGTTGGTGTAGTCGTACTTCTCCATCCATGCGTTAGGGTCTGCCTGTGGTTGCTGATTATCACGACCAGAGGACTCACGACGAGTAGGCTGTGCTGCTGGGTCTACAATACAAGCGTTAGTAACTGGATCGAATACATAGCCGGGAGGACACGTAACCTCAGCCGGTGCTGCAGCTGTAGCAGCTGGAGGTGTGTAACCACCTGCGGTTGGTGCTCCGTACTGGGCAGAGAAACCAGGCGTGTGTGCGTACGGGTCAAAGGCACTCTGGAAGTTGCTAGGCGAGTAGTTGTCGGAGAGAGGGTCTTCAACAACACCACCTTCAGCCATCTTAACAGGGGAGCCCTGTGTGGATGTGTCCACGAAGATACCTTTAGCCTTCAGCATGTTAGTGATAGAAGGGTCCTTCATTGCAGCGTCCTTGACACGGTCAATGATAGCGTTGTAGTCAGTACCCGCTACGAGGCCACCTGTTGCGTAGCCATCGAGAGACTGTATGTCTGAACCAAGGGAGTACTCGAGTATCTCTTCTTTGGCTTCAGCTGAGGCACCACCGATACGACCTTCTGCTTCCATACCGCCAAGACCTTCTTTAGCCTTGGTGACCATCTTCTCCAGAGTGGCTACACCGATGTACTTAACTACGTCGGCTGGTACAACGTACTCACCTTCAGACAGCTTAGCATCTATGTCGTCACGTACTTCAGCTGCATTAGATCCAACTGGGATATCGTTACCGGACACTGGGTCCATCGACAGGCCATCAGTAGCTAGGCCGCCTTCTTCATAATACATCTTTTTCATTAGTAGGTCTCCGCTTTAGCACCATTGATTTTATCACGAAGCATCTTAAGGCTACGTAACGCTTTGATTTCACCCTGTAGGCGATGTAACTCCAAGGGTTCATCCCTTTGTTCTAGTTGCTTGTAGGCGTAGATTATACGTTCATCCAACTCATCACAAAAGGAGTCCCACAGTGGCTTATCATTTACTAGTCGTTTGATTTGCATTAGAGAGGTTCTCCAGTAGGTCCACCACCTTCACCTGTGTTAGCTGAGAAACCTTGCTCACCGGGGACCGGAGCAGAGCCTATACCCATACCTCCAGCTGGCATACCACCCGTAGGGGCCTGTGGTGCACTGGGGTCGCCTTGAGGGGCTGGCGGAGGGTTAGTCTCCTGAAACTTCTTTAAGATCTCAGCTTGAACTGCTGCTTCACTCATCGAGTTAGCAACCTTGTCTGGGTCGAGGTCCATAGACTCAGCGATCTCACGGATGACGTAGTCCATCTTAGCAAACGGAGCCAAGGCTGGGTTCTGTACAACTTGCAAGAACTGCATAAGGCGCTGTGAGCGTACTTCGTTAGCCATCAGGGAAGAGGTACCCTGAGCCTTAACTTCGAGGTCACCCTTGATCTCTGTGTCGTAATCGAATTGCATGTTAAAGGAGAAGAAGGCTTTACCAAGTGGGCCCAGCAGGTAGTCGTCTACGTTCTTGATGACTGTACGGATAGAACCGTTAGCAGCCGACATAAGCATAGAGATACCACTAGCTGTACGACCAACACCAGATACACCTGTCTGACCGTGGGAGAAGCTAGGGAGGCCTGTGGACTCATCAGCTAGTACCCGTGCCTTATCAAACATCTGCATGTTCTCGTTAGACACGTTAGGGAAGGATGTACCGAAGATAGCCTGACCAGGGGCACCACCTTGACGACGGAAGACCTTACCTGGGTAGATTTCTAAGTCTTGACCAGGTGTCAGGTTGTTCTCATCGATCTCGATCAGGAGGTTACCGGACAGTGCAGCGTTGTCTACAGCCATACGCATGAAACCGTTCATGAGTGTCTGGGTGTCGTCCATGTTCTCAGCCAGACCCACACCGAAGAAGGAGTAAGGGTTAACTTCATAAGGAACAGCAAAGTAAGGAATGATCTGCGGGTTAAATGGGTTCATCACCAGTCGGATGACCTGATCGTTACAGACCCAGATGTTTACGTTGAGCTGATCGGCGTCTTTAAGTTCCTTAGGGATGTCTACTTCGTGGTTCTCCAAAACCTCAGTGTCTACGTAACCCCAGAACTCCAACACTTCGAAGCGCTCAGAAGACGTTTCCTGGGAGTTGTCATCCATGATTTGCTCCCACCACTCCTTAGTGTAGGACTCACCGTAAGTCATAGCAAGATCGATAGCGTTATTACGGAAGAAGGGACGACGCTTAAGAGCACGGAGTTGTGAACGAGACATCTTGTGACGTTCTACAACATACTCGGCTTCATCCATAGAGTTAGCGTCTGGATCAGGGTAGAAGTCCCAGATGGACACAGAATCACACTGGGGCATTGTCTTGAAGCGAGGTTTGTAGTTACCCTCTTCATCCCAGTTAGGATACTCTTTATCTACAGCGAATGGGCCCTTCATAATACCAGTACCGAACAGAGCACACTCAAATGCTGCCGTACGGAGTTTCTTAGAGGCACCAGACTCCTCCAACTGGTCATGAATCTTCTTCTCCATCTTCTTAGCGGAGAGAGCAGCTGGGTGAAGGGTAACCTCAGTGGCTGTGCGGCCTTCACCTTCCTTTAGGATGTCCATAACGGGGTCTAACTTGGACTTAAGAGCCCCCAGGCGCTCGTTTAGGTCCATAATTGTCTCACCAGGCTTTAGTTTAGCGTCTTCTGGACTAATCTCAGGCGCTTTAGCCTTCTGCATCTCCGGGTTTGACTCGAAATGCACTGCTTCTGCAATACCTTCGGGAAGTGTAGTAGGATCAATGGAGATTGGGAACTTGTTATTACCAAAAAGGACCTCTACAAGCTGCCCGTAGGCTGCTAGTACCTTAGTCTTAGTGACTTTAACGAAGATACGGGACTTCTCAGTGCTTGTAAAGGACGTATCAGGGCCGTAGAGGCCACGATAGTTGCGATAAGCACGAATCCAACGCTCTTCATCCGTGTAGCGACGTGTCTCAGCACGACTGAAGCGATCAGTTACATACGAAACGACACCACCAACACCTTTGTCAGTAGTCTCACCTTCCTTGATGTCCTCAGCAAAGGAAGACTCCGCCTGCTCCATGTTGTTTTCGTTCTCTTGATCGTCCATATCGAAGTTATCCATGCGAGTTCCTTAGTAACCGAAGACTTTATCTGAGGCTTGGAAGCCAGACCGGTGATTGTTGGGATCGTAGTCCCAGAGTGAAGAGCGTGGACGAGTCATGAGACCGTATCGTAGGGCGTCGTACCCGTGGTCGATTGGGCTCTTAGTGTCTACGTCCTCTGGGTTGTTCTTGTCGAGGGGGAGAGATGGTAGTTCTGTGATAAGGTTTCTACAAGTGTTGAAGAAGATCAACCGGGGCTCTTCTGTAAACTCATCTACTTGAAGTCTACGGTGTATCTCGTTCTTACCAGCAACACGGGAGCCTTTAGATCGATCCGATGGACGCCAACGGCAACCCCTTTGAATCATCTGCTCGGCCAGAGAGGGTCCAGTGTCTCCTCGGTTGTGCCAGAGGGAGCTATCGAGGACTCCGTACCGTACCCGCTCTCCACGTTCTACCTCTATAATCATATCGGCTAGGTCGGAGGCGGTAGTCTTGTTAATGTACAGTTCCCTGTAGACAACGATCTGCTCTGAAGGAGAGACTGCTAACCAGAGGACTGCTGTCATAGACCCGTATCCGTAGTCACATGCACGGAACTTAGCCCAGTCATGTGGAATATCAAATGGCTCAACTACGTGGATCTTAGGGTTGAACTCTGAGAAGGCAGCACCTTCTGATATAGTCCAATCACCTTCTAACGACTGTCGACGCTGGTGCTCAGGCATAGAGAGCAGGTTAGCTTCGTACATACCATCTTCTGACAAGTACGGGTTGTTGAACAAGTTAGCTGGTATAAACCGACGTTTGAAGAGGGGCTTTCCCTCCCATTTGTGCCCCTTGGGCCACCGGATCGTCTCCCCGTGTTCGTCTGTAGCGTGGAAAGTCTTATTAGCTGGAGCTGGGTCAATGAACATCTTCTTAACCCAGAAGTGACCAGGGCCACCAGGGTTTGTGGTAGCTCTCATGTAGAGAGGTAACCCAGACGCACTTGTAGACCGTAGACGAGAACGCATATAGTTCCACGCAAACGGGCTAGGCCATTGTGTCAGCTCGTCGAGGCCAATCCAGTTAAAGGCCTGACCCTGGTAACGCATGACGTCGTCATCACGGTCCAGGTACGACATCCACAGGGTAGCTCCACTAGGGGCGACCCATGTCTTATCTCTTTCCATGAACTTGATACCTGGGATAGCTTTAGGGTAAAGCTGCTTAGATACTGAGATAAGTTCACGGAGTTCCTCAGTGCTACGACGGACTAGGAGTCCACGGGACTGGGGGTTGTTAAAGTATCGTACGGGGTCTGCAACCATCGCGTAGCTCTTACCACCACCAGCTGCACCTCCGTAGAGTACCTCCTGCTCACTAGACGCCAGGAAGTCTTCCTGAGGACCAGGGTTAGGGGCAAAGATGATGTCTTGAGCTTTCTTGACATCAATCTCTTCAGGTTTAGCTCTCGCTGGTACTGTCCGCGTCTCGGTCGAGGTCTCTTGTACCAACTCCACCGATTCTAGCTTCTTCGAGCTTGAGGGCTTTTTCCGAGGCTTCTTGCGCGCGTTTGGCATAGACTCGATGGGTGGAGGCTGCGTTCCGTCGTTGTTCTTCGATGTTGACACGTTTCTGCAATCCTACATGAGAGATGGTTCTCCCGGAGTGCTCAGAAAGCCACCTAGCTACTAGGCGGAGACTGTACTCCCTCAAGTACAGCTTAGCTGTCTCGAGCATCTCTAGTTGTTCTGGGATAGGCTGAAGGATGTCAGGATCATCAGAGTCCTGTTCATACCCGAAAGGTATATGCCGTCCTACACGAACAACTGGGTACCACTCGCCCTTCAATCCTCTTTTAGGGATCTTCCACGTTTGACCTGTTTGTTCAGCCTTAAACGTCGGAGCTTGTTTTCTTGCCATCTTTATACCACGTATACCCTTCGTTGTCAAGTTTTATTTAGAGGATCTCTTTTGAGTACCTGGGTTAGACGCGCCACAAGCTACGTACCCACCTTTGTTCATACGGTACGGAGCTGTCTTAGCTGCTACTTTCTTGGGCTGCTTAACATGCTGTTTACCGTCTGCTGTGCCTTTACGCTTAGCTGCCGATGTTGCTGAATACTCTTTACTGGTCAATGCTTCTCTCGCTGCTTTGGGCAAGTACCTCTCCCCAGTTGCTTTTTGGCCTTGGGTAGACGGCTTACCAGACTTGGTTCCCCACTCTTCTTTAGTCCAGTTCTTTAATGACTTCTGACTAGGTTTCATTTCTTAGCAACCTTTTTAGCAGTAGCAGATAGTTCCTTAAAGTGAAATAGATTCTTACTTGATGCTGTATGTTTAGCCCCTGACATTAACTTACCGTTAGACTTGTGGGTTTTACCTTTATATTCTTTACCATTCTTAAAGTAGTGTTTCATTCCTGCAGCCATTATTTGTAACCTCCACCTTTAGCTTTATATTCTTTGGCAAGCATCTGTGCCTTACGAGCAGACCATTGACCAGCTTTACCGCCTTTAGTACCTGCTTTGATCTTGTTGAACAAGTTCCTACGCATGGTAGGTTTGGTGTAGTTACCCGCTTCGTTAACTCTACTCTTGGTTTTCTTAGCAGCCGCCATTACCACTTAGCCTTATCAGCCCAGTAAGCTGCAGACAACTTGCCTCTTTTAATGTTTTTAGCATGGCGAGCCTTAAAGGATGCTCGCTTCTTTTTCATCGCATCTGATTCACCAGCTTTAGGCTTACCAGCTGTCTTAGCCCCTTGCTCACCAAAGCGGATCATTTTAATAGTGTCCCCTTCTTTAGCGAGAACTACGTGGGACTTAGTTGGGTGCTTAGGTGTACGCTTCGGTTTGTTGTAACCAGCAAACGTCTCACCACGATATTCTACAGCCATGTTTAGTCCTCTTCTCTCTTCTTAGCTGGAAGGATGAAGACAGGCTCAGAAGAGCTTACTTCTACCTTCTCCGTTTTAACGAAGCCAGCTCGGTCCATCAGGTCCTTAGCAGCTGCCATACGTTCCTTAGCTCCTAGCATATCGGTATCACCCATAACCTTAAACATAGTGTACGCAGCCTTGGTTGAACTCTGTGCAATGAACTTACGGGTAAGCTCAGCAATCTCGTCAATGAGGGATGCTGTGACGGAGGAGGTAGGTACGTTGTCTGAGTATCCAGCCAGCTTCTTAGCCTTTAGGGGGTCACCCTCCGCCTCTTCAAAGAGTACGTCGAGAAACAACTGCTGCTTTTCTGTTAATTCACGTTTAGCCATTAGTTGCTCCTAACTGGGTTGTAGAACTGTTTACCTGAGATAGATACGTCGAAAGTACCCCCAGCTTTGTATGCTACGATCTTATCACCAGCATGGAGGAAGATACGGTCGCTCGTGATAACGCTGTAGGCATCATTACCCCCCACGCTGTGAGCGCGGAGGATGTAGTGGTACGTCGTAACATCTGCATGGTAGACCTGAACGTTAATGTTGTTAGTAGCGGCACCGTTAGTACACAGCAGAAAGGTGAGCTCAGCGTCGTGGTTAGCTGGTACCGTATAGACGACATCAGCCCCCGCACCAGTTGTGGTGGAGGTTATTGACGAGCTCTCAAAGACTGTTGTGTACGTCTGCGCCATTACTCTTCCCAGGCTTCGTTGACGTCAGGGGTCTCTGGGTCGTCAGCCTTGAAGGAACCGTCTTCGTTGTGGGCTCGCTTCTTAGCTTTAACCACCTTTTTGACTTCCTTGACCTTTACTGGCTTCTCTAGCTCAGCAATGAACTCTAGAACTTCATCGTTCTTAGTTTCCCACTTACCGTACACACAGTGAGCCATAACGTCGCCACGGGAGTTGACGATCACATCGCCTCGTACTTCATATTCCATATTACTTATTCCTTTGTGTAGGTGGATTAGACGCGCCGATCCTGTCGTACTTAGCAGCGTCAGCTTTACGGGAGAAGCTACGGTTGGTGGACTTAGGGACAGCCTTCAGATTATTAGCTGCGTTGTCGCGAGGGTTACGGTTCTTATGATCGACATCTTTACCATCCCCACTGCTGACTGTGCCGTTCTTCTCCAGCTGACGACGTGCAGCCTTACGGGAGGCATTAGCAGCTTTGTTAGATGCAGGTGACTTCAACTGGAGCTCACGCTCACGTCTGTAGTCTCGTTGATAGTTCTTCGAACTAGGCACTAGCTTAATCCTCGTACAGGCAGTGAGACGTTAGGAACGTCCCATTGTGTAGTTTGAAGGAGAGCGAGATAGAAGCTGGGTCTAGGTTCCAGCAACCAAAGCACTTACCACACGGCTTCTTAAAGTCAGACCAACAACCCATCTTACTCTCCCTTTCCTGTCCACGAATCAATCATCTTCTCACCCGAGCGTCCTACGACGTAGCCGCCTACACCGAGTGTTAGGAGGTTCCACAGCTGGTCAGGTAACGCAAGAAGGTTAGCCATTATCTGAGGGTACCAGATGGCAACAAGAGGGAAGACCAGGTAGTTCACTGCAATGATGGCAATAACCACCAACATAAGCAGTGGACGCCAGGACGACGTTAGCCAACCAGAGGACCGAGCCTCTGCTAGAATGATCTCCCCTCGTACTCTTTCAATAGAGTCGGAATGCTCAAGGAGGGCTAGCTTAGTCTCTCGTTCAATCTCATCACGTTTATCAGCGTCTGGGATCAGACGTTTAAGGACGTCCCCTAGAATAGGGGTGAGGAGGGGGAGGAGCGCTTGCATCATCTTGTTGTTCTTTCGCTTTAAGGTTTAGCGGGGGTAGGTCTTCCAATCAAGTTGGAAATGAGGACCGTCCGGGAAACTATTCCAGTCACCGCCCCACTTAATGTCCACCTCTAGTTCTGCTGCAGCATCCTTCATGGCCTTAGCCAGGCGGTGGTACAGGGGCCAATCCCAACGGATTGTACCGTCTACCCAAGCTGCGATGTCAACTGCGTGACCAGAGAGGTGACGAGAATTAAGAGTTGTAGTAGCACCTTTGGCTAGCAACTCCTTTTGACGAGACAGAGTACGAAGACCTTCGATAACTGCGAAGTCTACCTCTGTAATCTCAATAGCACGTTCAACTACTTTGACTAGATCGGGGTGCACACCTTCTAGCCGAGACTTGCTTCGTTCACCTAGTACGTACGACATCTTACGGATTCCTTCGATCAGTATTGTAGTTACTTAGCCATGCCCCCACTCACTATCCAACCTACAAAGGCTGCTATGAAGCCACCTCCGATAATCCAGAGTCCACGGCCAACACCGCTGTTGAGGGCATCTATATCTTGGTGGAGTTGGGCTACCTCTTGCGCAAGGAGGGCATTGTTTAATTCTATAGTACGTAGTCTTTCTTCTACCTGGCCTTCTGACATACGTCTCTCCTCGTTGTCTGTGTAGGTTTTCTGAGAGTTACTCCCAGTCCCTCGCTCGGGTGGGGTCCCTTACATCAGCAGCCGAGAGCATACCTTCAAGGAACATACTTCTCTCTATTCTGTCAAGGGATACCCAGTTACCTGTGTCGCTGTAGTATTTCTCTCTGACGTAAAACACATCACTTCGTGGGATATGGATTGTACGGAGAGCTTGAATGTCGTTGTCAGCTAGAGCTGTGAAGAAGTCCCCAAGGATGTCATCTGACTCGAAGAGGTCTTCCCGACCTAGCTTAGTGTTTAACTTGTGGGGGTGTTCCATCATTGGCTTTCAACAGTTATAGCACAGCGTTCCTCGTAAGTCAAGGACTTATTAGGGGGTTCCTCAAAAAACCTGTTTTTGGGTATGCGACAAAGATGCTAGGAGGATCATCAACTCCTAAGTTCATTCAAACCTAGTCCAGTACTATAAGTATATACTCTAAGTATACTACTCTATATGTATATTACTAGAAGGTGATAGAACTTTAAGTATATGCTCTAAGTATATACTACAAGTATAGTTATACCACCACTGAGCCGCGATGTCAACACCTAATGTTATACATTGTGTATCTTTTATGCTTTGTCTTGTTAGATGAAGGTGTTTTAGTCTTATTCTCTAAGAAACCTAACGGTAGTATACACTAAGTCTTGACGGATGTCAACACATTTCTAACATACATAGGCTATAACTAGGCCAGATATGTACTAAAGTGGTTAACAGACTGAAAATACCCCTCTCTGTCATTGTGGGTATACAATAACGCGGGGCCCCCCACTGGACCCTCTAGGGGCCTTATATCATTGGTCGCAAGCTGTAAACCCGCAAAACGCACAAGGTGTCAGATAGTTTAGAACTGTTGCATAAGCGCCACTATTCCCGGGAATTGGGTATAATCAGCGAATCCATGCGGATATATAGACTGGTTCGGATAGCATAG
>TARA_R110002096_G_scaffold248679_2_pt1 | contig 11708 bp, 2 predicted proteins | sample TARA_R110002096 | Tara Oceans TARA_R110002096 (sample SAMEA4397295) | marine metagenome | biome: Polar Biome; feature: [DCM] deep chlorophyll maximum layer (ENVO:01000326); material: water (ENVO:00002006), including particulate matter (ENVO:01000060) such as... | depth 35 m | reverse complement strand
ACAACTCCTATAGTGCCTCCTGCAGCTACTAGTACAAGTATGTCTACTACTCCTAGTTCATTCATACCATCAACAACTCAGCCAGTTGGTGTATTAGCTCCACCTAAGACTGTTGGTGGAACTGCTCCTAATAAACAAACACCACAAGGTCAGAGCATTATCAAAGGTCAAAGCAATATATTAGATTTAGTTAATACTATAGCTAAAAGTAAAAGAGCTGAAGAATTTGCAAAGATACCAGAGAGTGAGTTTGGCCAAGTAAGAAAAGCTCCAACTCCAAAGCCTAAGAACACATTCACTATGGCTAAGGGTATGGATGTAACAGATATAGTAAGATCTATAGATCCTCCACCTACATCAAAGCCCTCTACTACTCCAAAGGTTACAGCTAAAGGACTTCCTTCTCTTGGTCAAGCATTAGCACAAGACAAGACTCCTGCTGGGATTGCTAAGCGTAAAGAAGCAGACAGAGTTGCTGATATTAGAGTACCTATACAACCTCAAACTGCAGATCAAGATGATGCATCATATCTTAACTCTATCGACTCTAAGCAATTAAAGAAGATAGGTATATGGTCTGATAAGAATGTTACTCGAGATTTAAAGAATAGCGCTAAGAAAGAATTGAAATCTGCGATCAGTGAGCTTCAAGCTATGCGAGGAGATGCTGATTCTGCTAGGGTTGCAAAAGAATTACCTAAGTTGAGGAAGTTACTCAAAGAATTTAATAATGCTGGAGTTAATACTATCAGCAAGGATATGTTAGAGTATATGTATTCTCTTAATGCATCTCAGTACGAAGGAGTGGATGATTTTCTTGCTAGTCTTAGTGACGGCAAAATAGGAGTAGAATAATGGCAGACCCTCAAGTCGCTACGAAGTTAACCCCTACCCAATGGGGCAACCAATATAGAGCAGAAAACCCAAACTATTTTAGATATAAAGACATAACAGACCCTGCTGAATTTGCAGATGCTATGCGTTCTGTTAAGGATATAGAAGATATTGTAGACTTCTCTAAGTATGATATGGAGATGACTCCTACAGGCTCACTTACATCTAAGATCCCTGTAATAGGAGGAGTAGTAGATGCAGCATTAAATTTTGGTACTAGAAAACCTGAAAGCATTATGGTTGATGGTGAAGAGACTGCTGTAGGAGCACATATATTTGGCGATGATAGTAAGGCAGTGTATGGTGGCCAAAGATTCATCAGTGGAATCCCAGCATTTTTATCAGGTGTTGTAGCAGGAGGCTTTGATGAGCAGTCTGCATATAGCATGGTAACTGAATCTATTAAAAAAGATGGCAACGGTAATAATCTTGTAGATAAAAATGGTATGATGGATTGGGTTGACGGTAACGGCGATATCCATAAAGTCACTAAAGATCAAATGCTGGAGAGAGCAGATAAATTAAGGAATAATACCTTCCTACCATTTGGTATTGGCCCAAACTGGAAAGAGTCAGAAGAATGGTTAGTTAATAAGACTATCGATTTCTGGTCTGAGCATAATAAAAGACAAGATGAATATCTTATTAATAATCCTGGCGTACAAGGTTATTTACAGTGGCAAGAAGAGACTCCCTTTAGTTATGAAGATCATGGAGTTCGACAATTCGTACACCCTCAAATGATAGCTAGAGCTGTTGCTGATATGCTACCAAGCATGACAGTTGGTACACTATTAGGTGGAGCTCCAGGAGCAGTTAGGCAGACATTTAAAACAGTCATTGGCCAACAAACGGTCAAACAAGGATTAAAGAATTTAACTGTAGGTGGTTTTGCACAAGTTGGCGGGATGACATTGATGGAAGGTAGTGGCCAGATGGAAGAGTCACTAAATATTCTTGTCAATGAACTTAAGATGGATCCAGGCCAAGCTGTGCCTATAGCAGCATCTACAGCATTAGTTGTAGGTATTATAAATGGTTTACTTGAGAAGCTACAATTCACTAAGATAGCAAAGTATGGAGCCTTTGATGATAAGGCTAAGACCTTATTAACCTCTACTGTATTAAGAAGATTTTATGATAATGCCATGAAAGCAGGTGGGGTTTCTAAGTGGATGAGTAAGGGTGGTGAGTTCCTAATAGACAATGTTGAAGAGGGTGTTATAGAGGCTATGCAGGAGATTAATGGATTGGCTATGAGTAATGCATTAGAATCAGGCAATGCTGCTACTCCTGAGGAGGCTATGGATTTATACCACAGGCAATTCACTAATATGGAGAATATGAAAGAGATGGCTGGTTCTCCAGAAGCGGCTCAGGCATTCTTTACTGGATTTTCTGGTGCTGGTGGTATGTCCCTCGGGACTAAAGGTTTATCTCGTGCACTGGGTGGTAAAGAGCAAGTAACCATAGGAGTTGATAAAAACCCTACTGATGGCAAGCCGGGATTTATGGTCAATATTGGTGGGAAACTATCTAAAATATTTACTAGCAGTGAGAAGGCTGCAGTTGAAACAGTAGACATACTACAGGCAGAGGTAGAAACAGGAGGCTATGCTGTACCTGGGCTTAATAAGAACATTGAAGACATCTCTACTCTTGATGAGCTGTTGATTGCATTAGCAGACCAAGCAAGTGATGGAGAGCTAGGAAATGTTGCAGATATATGGAAAAAGGGTACTGGTGGGAAATCACTAGACCATGGAGACCTAACTGATGCTCAAATAATAATGGATACAATATCAAGAGATAATTCAAGTGAAGGTCCTAAATTTGTAACAAGTTCAGCTATTCAGATGGTCATAGATAAAGGTGGTATTGAATTACTTGATAAGATAGAAGATCCTGCTATAAGGGCAACAATCATAGCAAATCTAAGAGAGAAGTTTATAGCTAAAGTTAATAGCGACATTGAGGGAGATGTTGCTGTAGACGATAAAGCCACTGAATACATGAATCAATTCCTTAAGGATGACAATACTTTTGTAAATGTGTATAAGGATGAAACTAAATTTGCTAAAGATTTAAACGACTTTCTTTCTAACAATGTAGATGAAGGTACAGTATACCAGAGTTCAAAGCCGGTTGGCCAAACTGAACAAGATAAGATCGATACTGCCCGAGAGAGAAGAGAGAGAGTTAAAGAGATTTTCTTAGAACCTAATAAGGGTTGGGATGTCAAACATTTAATTGAAGCAGCAGGAGAAGCATTTAATTTAAGTGGAAATGCACGAGAAGGTATAAACGCATTAAAGAGATTCCTTGGTGGTACAAAGGGAAGCCAAAAGAAGCCTGGATACAAGGGGCTAACAGTAAAGAACCTAAAGGCATTGATGAATGCATATGGGCTAAAGCACACAGGCATGAAGAGACCTGAATTAGTATCAGCTTTAGTTAAGGTTATGGCTAAGAATGCTATAAAAGAAATTGAGATTCAGACTAGCCAAAAGAAGGTTCCTTTAAAGAAGGAAGCAGATACTAGACCTACAAAAGATAAGATGGGTGACTTCTTTGGTGAAGAAGAGTCAGATCCTATTGCAGATGAAGCTGCAACTATACAAGCAGAGATAGATAAATATGAGGGAATCATAGAGGTTCTTGCTAATGATCCTAAGGCTCCTGAGGGAGCAAAAAATACAATAGCTAAACTAAACATGGCTATTGGAGGATTAAGAGGTAAGTTAAAGCAGTTAAGTTTAGGTGCTACAATTGAAGAGAAAGAAGTACCTAAAGAGGTCAAAGAAGAAGCTACTGAAGAAACTGTTAAAACTGACACTGGAGAATCAATTGTTATCGAGACTACTGGAGAAGGTATTACTCCTGAGTCTGCTATTAATAAAGGATTAGATATGATTAGTGCAGAGGATGCTACTAGCTTTGCAGAAGACTCGGCACAAGAATTAAATGAAGACGAATATAATGACGATTCTGCTACTGAGTCTGATGAAATTATTAATAACTGCGGGAGAGTGATATAATGAAGGGTACATGTCCTACTACTAGAGAAGGTGTTATCAAAAAGCTTAAGGATGAGCTAATAGAGTATATAGCAAATCATGGTGACGATCCACTTAGTGCATTACAAGTACTTAGACATAGAATATTAAGCACTCCTGGATCTACTATACGCGATCAAGAACTCCTTAATGAAGCTGTAGCTGCAGCGTTCCCTGGAAAAGGATTAGGTGCTAGCTTTATAATAGAAGAGGATAATTTAGGCTTAGCTGAAAAGAGAACATTTACTGCTCCCTTAAAACCCTTTCAAGAACTTTTTGCTGTTGAATTAGATATAGATGAAAGTACCGATCAAGACCAGGGAGGCTATACTGGAGATGGCAACAACTCACCTAGCCTTAGAACTGGTGATGGTGGCCCAAAGGTTTATGATGGGTTATTCTTTGATTTAGTAGGGAAGATACTTCCTGATGCAGAATTGGCAAAGATATATGATAAGGTTCGAAAGATGGACTTTGTTCAGTTTTGGGATTGGACCGAACAAAACTTTGGGTCTACTATATTAGATAAAGATTCAGTTAAAGAAATAAGAGAAGGCGGGATGATTAATCCTGATACAGATGCAGAGTATACAGAAAGAGAGTTAAAGGATTCATTAAACAACTATCGTAAGCTAAGAGCATTCTGGATTGTAAATCAAAGCGTTAATAAGATTAAATTTAGTGAAAGAATACAGCTTACTTACACTAATATTAGCCGTGGTAAGTTAGCCAGTTTAATACGTGAGTCTAAAGGTGTCTTATCCTTAGTTAAAGAGAAACTGGGAACTGCATTGACTGCTAACCCAGTAATAAAGCTGTTTCAAAACATACTCCCATTTAATGCAGGTACTAAAATAGATCTTCCTGAATGGCTTACTACTAATTTTATTGAAGGATTCAAGACTAAGATTAGAGGAATCAAGGTCGGCGGCCTTACTAAGTATTTAACATTAAGCGACTTAACAGAGATTATCAAACTAGATGGTGGTGGATGGTTTGCTAAAGATATTCTATCAGATCTCTCATTTAGTAACCTCAATCAATGGGCCGTTAGTTTAATGAGACAGAGATCTAAGACAGGTCTTATGCCTCAAGTTATTGTTGGTATGAGTGCTGGTGACAAAGGTAACATTATCGTTACTGAGGTACTTGCCGATCAAATAAAAGACTTATTAACTGAATCAGAATTACTTGCAGCATTTAAGTCAATGAAGCTACCTGCATGGTTTATGAAAGAGATAGCATCAAGTAAAACATCTATATACACTAAGCTCGATACAATGTTTAGAAAAATAACAGATAAAGAACTATCAGGTCTTATTAAAGTGGATGGTAAGGGTGGATTCGTAGCTAAGACTGAGGGAGTTGCTATAACTGAAAATACTAGAGAGCTAATGAATAGAGCTATAGTATATATCAAAGCATTGCAAGCAGCTGACGTAATAGCATATAATAATTTTCAAAAGTATATAGACACTCAAACTCAAGATGCTGACATTAAAGCTGATTTTAATGGTAGTCTAAAAGATATACCTAAAGAGAATGGTAGAAGAGCATACTCTGGATGGCAACATATGGCAGGCATAATAGCTAAGCATGAATGGTGGAAAGCTGTGCGTGGCAATGACTACTTAGAGAATGGCACTAGACACAACTTTAACCGTGCTAGATTGTCTGTTACCAAGGGATTAATCAATCCTGAAGCTAGAGACTCTAATCATGTAATATATGATGCAGAGAATGTAGATGTATACTATAATGGTAAGAAGATTAAGAACATATCAAAGATACCTGGACTTGTTAAACCTAAGAACTGGGCTGATGGTATATCATTTATCTCTACTGAGTTTGCAGATGAAACTGCAGATGGTTATGGTGTATTCGCAGTATATGAGAATGAGCATAACTTAAGAGATATTAAGACTGTACTAGTTGAATTATCTGAGGATGGTAATAACTATATAGAAATGAAGCATTCAGAGCAGGTTGGTATTGCTGGACTTAAGATTGTTAAGAAAGGTAAGAACCCTGATGTTATCGATAATGTTATTGCAGATGTTATTAAAGAGGGCGACCAAGTTAAAATATTTAAAGTTCAAGACGGAAGATATGTACCTGTAGATATGATAAGTGATACAGATGCAGTTAAAACTAATACTGGTGAGTATGATTTAGAGGGTAGATCATCGCATTCATTCTCTCTTCCTAACACATCAAGGAGACTAGTAATAGCTCCTCATGCAAGATCAGCTGGAAGTGTATTTAATGCTACACAGTACTTAAACGTGCTTAATTATACTAGTGATACGCATCAAGATGTTATAGATGAGTTTGGTAGATTCTTTACTGATATGCTATTAGATCAATCCAGTGAGTATATTAACTCCCTGCTAGATGCTGTAGAAGACCCTAATCAGATGCGTAAGTTAATTGGATATATATTTGCCGAGAAGGGGGTGCAGAAAGATCACATAGCTAATAAGCTAACAATACTAGATGGAATAGGTATTAATTCTCCTGAGTTTAGAGCATTGTTTGAGTCTCTACTGACTAACTTAATATTTAATAAGGGTGCTACTCAAGCTCGTACTACAGACCCTCGCATGATGAATAGCTCTAAGGGGCAAACAGGCAGTCACTATGTATTAAAGCCAGATCCAGATCGAATAGGTCTAGATGAGAATGGTGTACCTGAAGGAGTAATACTCTCTGCTGATAATGCTGCTATATACAATAAGATAGTTAAGGTTATGAAAGCTAAAAAGATGCTACCTGATGGATTTGATTCATTAGATAAAGGTCAGCAAATAAGACAATTGAACGCTCAATTAAAGGCTAATCCAATAAGCATCTATGATTACAGAGCTCCTATTGTAAGCATTAATGCAGTAGAGTCACGTAGAATATTAGAGTTCGTAGAAGATGAAGGTAATGCTATCTATCACCACCCATTAGATGTATATACAAGACTAGTTGGTGACTTCGATATCGATGAGGCTGGAGTTGTATTGTTAACAGACAAGCAAGCAGAAGCATTTAAGAAGTTTCAGAATAGTGTATTCTTTAAAGAGCAGAGAAAGAAGTCTTCTGAGCTTGATATATTTGAAATGTCTAAGCCTAGCAGTTTAGCTAGTTTCTCAGGAACTCTACAAGATATGTCTGATACAGTTAAAGGGCATTTTACTCAAGGTATTATGACTAATGCTAAGAATCTATTATTTACCTTATCTACACACTTTAATAGCATTGAGTTTACTGAAAAGAGTGGCAATGTAGTAACGCTCACTCCTAAGAAGCCTGATGATATGTCTATCATGGACTATGCTCCTTTAGAAGATAAAGTTGAGAGATTAGATGACAAGGGTAATAAAGTTCAGGTTGCATTGACAACAGATATATTGCATGAAATGGGTTGGACTTGGGCCAGTATAGTAGTTAAGGATGGCAAGAGATATCTACAAACTACAGCAGAGCATGAGATGCTTCTTATTGTTAATGCAGCAGTGGATCATCCTAAGTTGAACATACTTACTACTAAATGGGGTTATGAAAATCCTAATTGGATATATGAGAGGATATTTAATATAGAAGGTGGAGAGCTCACAAAGGATCATATAAAGCTATTAAAGGGGCATAGAGTGGCTGGTAAACGTGTTCCAGGACTATTAGATAACTTTAGCTTCTCTAAACTTAAAAAGGGTAGAGATGGTGTTGGCAACAAGATGAGTATTAGTCAGATATATTACAAGCTTACAAACTTACAAGCATTCTTTGACTTGAGTGCAGAAGGCCAACAAGAGTCTCTAAAGGCAGGCAAGGAGATTGTTAACACTACAACAGGTGATACATCTTTAAAGGTTAGTAATATAAGCATGAATAAAGTGCTTACTTATGAGGAAGAACTATTATTAAATCCTATTAAGCAGCTAAGGAAAAGAGTTGGAGAGGAAGGACCTCAATCACCAATGGAGTGGAGTGAAGAATTAGATAACAATGCGCATTTAATTGCTGCTAGAGATGCTGCTACATGGGCCATGAAACAAGGTTATGGTATTAGTTCTGAGGTAGCTATAGAGGCTGAAGCATTCGCTATAGACCTAATGGATAAGTATTGGGGTATTATAAAGAATTTAGGTGGAGTGTATACTCAAAATTCTGTAAATTATGACCCAGACTTATTAGCATTGACTTCTGCAATGGAGTTTGAGCTTAATAAAAGAGTTGAGAAGCATGGAGAAGGATTCTCTGTAGCTGTTACTGTTTCTATATTAAATAGAGTTGCTATATTAGAGACTGAAGGAGAAAAAGATGCGTCTGCTGCAAACATTAAGCAGTTACCTCCTCTACCAGTGCTACATTATTATGAGAAGACAGATAATTTAACTGAAGAGGAGAGAAAAGTGGTAGATAGCGGGAAGAATGTATATGATGGCGTTTATCCTCAGTATAAGAAGAGACAAGAGGAAATACAGTATTACAAAGAGACTAATGATAAGGGTGAGTCAATCAATAAATATGACTCAAAGGCAGTATATGATAAGCTTATCAGTAATCGACCTGATGTTATTGCAATGTTAATCAATAAAGAAGGACCTTGTTCATAATGGCTTGCAGCGTACATAGACCTATAATAAACTCTAAATTCAATAAAATCTTTGGTGGTGTTATTAATAAGATAGCATGGTATGCTCAGGATAATAAGAATAAAAAGAGGAAACAGAGAGATCTAACTATAGAACTTAAGCAGGCTACAGATTTCAAAGAGAAGACTCGTTTAAAAAGAGAACTTAAGAGTATTGCTTATGAGATCATTAAGTCAGATACAGAGTTAAAGCAGTATCCTATAAAATTTAAGGCACTGGCGACTATAAGAGATTTAATTATTGACCAAGCTGATGCACTTATGACGTCTGCTCCTATTGTAGACATAAATATCGATACTATGCTCCAGGCTACACATCACCTATTAAAGCAGCGCTATGGCGCGTTCAAACATTTAAATCAGATGTCTGCTGAAGATTTATTATCTATAGGTAATGACTTAATAGATATATATGGTAGGCAGGATAAATCTTCTGGAAAATCTAAGCCAAGTTTATTAGGTCGTTTCTTTGGTAGATATAAAGCTGGACAGTTAAGCTGGTGGCAAGATCAAGTTATGGATCCTGTAATGGCTATGGCCGAACTTGATAACACAGGCTGGGCTACTAAATTTGTACAGGATACTAAAGACTTCCTTTCTAAGTCATCTTCTGATGCTAACTACTTTAAAGATAGAATGAAAACTAATTTGTCTAGATTACATAGCTATGTAAACTATCAGAAATATGCATATAATGTTGATGATGTAAATCAAGATGGTGAAAGAGTGATTACTAAATCTGAAGAAGATAGACGTACAGGTACAATGGAAAACTTGGTTTCACTGGCTCATCGCATATTAGATGGACAGACTAGAAGAATTATACCTACAGCATTATTTACTTCAATTAATGGAAAGCCTGCAAAAACAGCAGAATTTGCTGAAGATGAAAAGGAAGTATTTGACCTATTAGATAAAGCTCATACCAACCATATATTTAAAGGTGGTAATGTTCAGACTTACATTAATCCTCAAACTAAAGAAGAGTTTGCATATATACCTATCAGGAAAGAAATAGATGGACGAATTGTATGGAGAGCATATGAAATACCAATGCAAACATATACACAAGAAGGTGGAACAACCTTTAAAGGAATAGCACAAACACCTAATACTATAGATAGACAGGAGCTTTGGTATGAATGGTTTCTTGGTGACAAAAATGAAGATGGAACACCTAGAACTTCTAGACGTATGGCTGGAACTACTAATCTTGGTGGAGGACAAGTAGGTGCTAGTATGCAAGAAGCATGGTATAGTAGCCAGAGTTATAAACCACTAGTTGGCTATAAGATAGTAAAGGGTAATAGGCAAGAGATAGAGACTCAAGCGTATGATGATTTTGTTTTAAGTGGAGAAAGTGGTGATATATACAACACTGTTGATGGTTTAACTGCTGAAGAAGCTTTACCTGCAGAGTTCTATGAATTTGTTGATGCTATGAGGAAAGACTTAAAGTCTATATATCTAGATGAAGTTAGCTCTTCCAATAATGCTAATAAAGAGTTAAACAGAATTACTACTAAGGCTGGATTAGAAGGAGAGTTTACCAAAAAAGAATTAGATACAGTAATTAATGAAGTAATGGGTTTAGACGTGAATAACAACACCTGGGTCAAAGAAGGAAAAGTTATATCTGCATTTAAGATTATGGGTGAAAGAGATGACTACAGTACATGGATGTTTGCATTGCATGATAGTTTAAGAGCCTTTGCTAAGAATATAGTATTTGCTGATGCCAACCTAAGGACTGCTCAAGCCAAGTATAATAGAATAGTGGAAATGGAAGGTATGACTACACCTGCTGCTCTAAAGGCAAAAGCTAATATTGATGATAAACAGATGATACTTGATACAGCTGTAGAGAAGCGTGATATTGCTTTAGCATTAAAAGAGAAGCATGAAGCATTGCCTATGGGTTTACAAGATGTCATTAAGTATGCTAAGCAGAGATCAGGTTTACTATCTCCTTTCCCAATAATGGACGATAATACAGGTATAGAAGTACATGGAGGTAGAAGATTAGATTTTAATGTATTCTTGGAATATGCTGAGAATATTACTAAGCAAATGAATCAAAATCATCTAAAGCTAAACTTATTAGAAGCGTCATTAGCTGTAGATAAGCCTGTTCGTGATTATATAATAGATCAGACTAAAGCTACAATGGGGCGACATGATGCTGCTGCTGGGTTTTTAGGATTACAATATGGTACTGAACATGTAGCTAATAAAATACAACGTAATCTTAGAAAGTTTCCACTCTTTAAGAATATTACAGTCACATCCAATATGTTGTATAAACCACTTCATACTCTTAGCTCAATCATATCTGGTAGTTCACTTCAAATGGGTTCAGCATTAAACAATAACTTTCAGAGATTAAATACCTATGCTGAGATTATGGCTGCATTGAACATTGATATGGAAGACTTGCAGGAAATTGATAAAGATATATCTCGTAAAGTAGCAGAAGCTTCTGGTGTTACAGATGTTATGACCGCTATTGGAGATGCATTAATTGGTAGTGCAAATAAGAAAATGACAGGCATGACAGGGTTTATTACTATAAAGGACTGGGTTGGTATTAAACTTAGCAAGCAGGCTTGGATGTCTAAAGTTAGAAAGAGTGCCCGGTGGCAGGCATGGATTGCAGAGGCTACAAAAGATTTAGGGTTAGATTCAGTTGCAGCTGCTGCTAAATTTGATGATGTTATGGATGGTATATGGGAAATAACTAATGGGGTAGTAGAGAAAAAGCAACAAAATAAACACTTTACTAAGAAAGAACGAAAAGCTTTAATAGAGAAGACAGCTGGAGTTATATCTGATGATATGGTTCGTCAATGGACCACATGGGGTCTTGGTGGGGGTATACTACATGGGATGTTTAGGAATATAGGTGCTGATAGACTACTATCTTTTACTGGCGTTGAGATTAAAATGCGTGAAGAGGGTGCTCTTATGGGTGCATATCTAGCATGGCAGAATGGTGTAGTTCCTGAAAATTGGGCTGAGTTAGGCCTTGATAGTCCACTGCTACATCCACTTGCTTTAGAAGCAGGTAGGGAGATGGTTAATGCTACTATGTTTGGTATGTCACAACAGTTTTTAAG
>TARA_R110002096_G_scaffold6305_5_pt1 | contig 11725 bp, 9 predicted proteins | sample TARA_R110002096 | Tara Oceans TARA_R110002096 (sample SAMEA4397295) | marine metagenome | biome: Polar Biome; feature: [DCM] deep chlorophyll maximum layer (ENVO:01000326); material: water (ENVO:00002006), including particulate matter (ENVO:01000060) such as... | depth 35 m | reverse complement strand
GTCACGCCGGGGGTCGCGGGTTCGAGTCCCGTCCGCTCCGCCACTGATAAGATCCCGGGTCCCTGTAGCGGGGGCCCGGGATTTTTTTTAAAATTCCACGCCTTTCATTTAAAGACGCCATAGATATGCTGCAAAATATTCGCGAAAACCTGACCGGCAGGCTGGCCCTGATAGTTCTGGTCGTCATTGCCCTGTCCTTCGTATTTGTCGGTGGTGCGAGTTTCACGACCATTGGCTCAAACTACGCGGCCAAGGTCGACGATGCCGAAATCGGGGTCGCGCAATTCGAAGCGGCGTATCGCGATCGCGTCCAACAGAATCCGCAGCTTGCGAATCTGCCGTCGGAATATCGGCAGCAACTGCGCAGCAACGTGCTGGAGGAACTCATCCAGCAGCGCGTTATTGATAATTACCTCGACGATGCCGGCTTCGAAGTCAGCGACCGCCAACTCACCGAGGCCTTGCGCGGTGTTCCCGAGTTTCAGGTTGACGGAAAATTCGATCGCGAAACCTACGATCAGTTGATCGCGACAGTGGGTATGACTCCGGCACAGTTTGAATCCTCACAAAAACTCTCGATGCGCCGCAATCAACTGCAGCGCGCGATCCTGGGAACCGCAGTCGTGCCGCCATCCAGCTACCGGCGCTACCTCAACCTGGCGTTTGAAAATCGCCTGGTGACGACGGCAAGCATTTCCGCGGAAGCCGTTGCCGATGAAGTTAACGTGAGCGACGAAATGGTCGCGGCGTACTACGACGAGAATCCGGATTTATTCAATTTGCCGGAAACTGCCGATATCCAGTACGTCGAGATTCGTCGCGATTCGGTGGCATCCGATGTGCGAGTCAGCGAAGACGATTTGCTCGAGTACTACGAGTACAACAAAGACCGCTACCTGCGCGATGAACAACGCCAGGCGCGACATATCCTGATTCTGTTCGACGACGATGAAGCCGGTGCCGAGCAAGTTGCAAACGAAGTGTTGACGCGGGTACGCGCCGGTGAGTCCTTTGCGGAGCTTGCGCAGCAATACTCTAAAGATGGTGGCACCTCGGCTGACGGTGGCAATCTCGGTGCTTTGACGGAAGAGCAACTGCCGGATGCACTGGGTAATGCAATATTCTCGATGAACGAAGGTGAAATCCGCGGCCCGGTAAAAGGCGATTTTGGATTCCATGTCGTACAGCTGGACGAGATCCTGGAATCCGGGCCGTTGCCGTATGAACAGGTTCGGGCTTCCCTGCTAACCGAATTGCAGGAGCAGGAGGCAGAAGGACTGTTCCTTGAACTGGAACGCAAATTATCCGCAGCTCTGTTCGATGCCAGCGATATCAATGCGATTGCGGAAGCCGTTGGCCGCGAAGTGCAAACTTACGAAGGCTTTGCACGCGATAGCCTCGAACCGTTCGATGGCAATACCAGCGCAGTTGATGCAATTTTCGATCCTGTCGTTCTGAGCGGCGCACAGTTTTCTGAAGTCATTGAAGTCGATGCAAACCGAACCGCTGTTTTCTCGGTGACACAACACAACGCGGCGACGCGTGAGACGCTGGAGGCGGTGCGCGATGAAATCGTGACGATGCTGACAAACCAGCAGTCGGAGGACCTGATGGCCGCCCGCGCGGAACAGATGCTCGAAGCCGTACGTAGCGGTACAGAATTCGCAGCCGCTGCACAAGCCATTGGTGCGACAGTATCGGAGCCCACCGTCATGACTCGCAATGCTGAGACAGCAGACCAGTTCCTGGCCGTTGCGGTGTTCACGGCCGTCAAACCGGAGCAGGATGAACCGACGCTGGGTACGACGCGGAATGGTACTGGCGGCTACACGGTCTATTCCCTGGACGCCGTAATTCCCGGCCGCCCGGAGGCGATTCCGCAGGAGCAGCGCGATACCGGTAAGGAACAACTCGAAGAGCAATACGGCGTCGGTGACTTCGTTGCCTTTGTGCACGCCTTGCGCGCTAATGCCGACGTAATCATTAACGACGACGCGCTGGCTGCACAAGACCTGTTCCAGTAAGCTTAAGCGCATAAGAACAACACCAGCACGGCTCGGAGAGCCGCTACGGGGGATTCATGCGCAAGCTTGCACTGCACTGGCAGATTCTTATCGCGATTGTCCTGGCGTTCTTTGTCGGGCTCTGGATGTTTGGGGTGCAGGAGTCTACCGGCAGTCAGCCGGCGTTCTTCGGCGTTGAAATTCTCGCGATGCTCAATTTCATCGGCAAGTTGTTTCTCAATGCCCTGAAGATGATTATCGTGCCGCTGATCACTTCGTCAATTATTGTTGGCGTTGCCGGCATTGGCAGTAGTGGAAATCTCGGCTCGCTTGGCGGCAAGACGCTGCTTTTCTACGCAACCACAACGCTGGCTGCCATTCTGGTTGGTTTGTTTGTCATCAATGCGATTGGTCCGGGCTTTATCGACGGCCAACCGGCGAAAGATGCGCTGTCGCTATCGGCATCCGTTGAAGAGGTTCAGGCGAAAGTCGGTGATAAGGATGCCAGCGATGTGGCGGAAATCTTCATTCGGATGGTGCCGCCGAATATCGTAAAGGCGGCCGCAGACGGGCAAATGCTCGGCCTAATTTTCTTCGCCATCCTGTTCGGCTACTTCATGACGCACCTGTCGCACGATTTCGCGGAACCCTTGTTCAAATTCTGGAACAGTGTTTTTCAGGTCATGATGAAAATGACCGAGTTCATCATGATGTTTGCACCGATCGGAGTATTTGGACTGGTCGGCGCGGTGATCGCTGAGTCCGGGCTAAAAGCGACCGGACCTTTGGCGCTGTTCGCTGTGGCCGTACTGTTGGCGTTGGGCATTCATGCGTTTGGCACCTTGCTGTTGCTGCTACGTTTTGTCGGCCGCGCGAAACCTTTCAAGACCCTGGTCGGGGCGTCGCAAGCGATGTTAACGGCATTTTCGACAGCGTCATCGTCCGCGACCTTGCCGGTTACGATGGAAAGTGTCGAAGACAATATCGGGGTTTCAAACAAGGTCTCCAGCTTCGTGCTGCCGCTGGGCGCTACAGTAAATATGAACGGCACGGCACTGTATGAGTGTGCGGCCGCCTTGTTTCTTGCCCAGGCTTACGGCCTCGAACTGACCTTTGGGGTGCAGTTTACGATTGTTGCGATCGCTTTGATGACATCGATCGGTGTGGCCGGGGTTCCATCCGCGTCGTTGGTCGCAATAGCGATCATACTTGGCGCCATTGGAATTCCGCTGGAGGCGATCGGCGTGTTGATGGTCTTCGACCGGATCCTCGACATGTGCCGGACCAGTATCAATGTCTGGGGCGACTGCTGTTGTGCAACGATCGTTGCGCGACTGGAGGGCGAGGAAACCAAAGTCGCGATCTAAAATACGGTGACAGTGACCCTATTTCAGATCGAAATAGGGTCACTGTCACCGTATTTATTTAGTCTTCGTCGAACACCATGCCCATGATGTTGACGCCGGCGTCGACAAAAGTCGTTTCGCCGGTGATACCGGATGCGAGGTCCGAGCAGAGGAAAGCAGCAGTATTGCCGACTTCTTCGATGGTTACTGTACGCCGCAGTGGCGAGGCTTTCTCGGCATATCCCAGCATCTTGCGGAAACCGCCAATACCGGCGGCCGCCAGTGTTTTCACAGCGCCTGCCGATATAGCATTAACACGAATGCCCTTGGGGCCGAGATCTGCCGCGAGGAAACGCACGCAGGCCTCCAGGCTTGCTTTGGCAAGGCCCATCACGTTGTAGTTCGGCACTACCTTGGTGGCTGCGTCGTAGGTCAGAGTCAGCATCGCGGCATTGCGGCCCTCCATCATTGGCAGGCCGGCCTTAGCCAGTGCTGCGAGGCTGTACGCCGAGATGTCGTGCGAAATTGCGTAGCCGTCGCGCGTGATTGATTCCACGAAGCCGCCGGCCAATTGCTCGCGCGGTGCAAAGCCGACCGAATGTACGATGATATCGACACCGTCCCAATGCTTGCCCAGACTTGTAAATACCGCCGCAATCTCTTCATCGGATGTGACATCGCAGGGAAACAGCAAATCGGTATTCTGGTTGAGGCGTGCCGAGAGTTTTTCCACACGACTTTTAAGCTTGTCATTCTGGTAGGTGAACGCGATCTCACAGCCTTCGCGCGCGAAGGCTTCTGCGATGCCTGCTGCAATGGATCGGTCGCTGGCGACTCCAACAATGAGTGCTTTCTTTCCCGACATGAAGCCCATATTTGATTCCTGTAATTGCTGACGCGGCTATTCTACATTGAATATTCGCGATTTAGCAGGCTGTGTACGCCGGCCGACATCCTTTGTTACCGGAATGGCTCGGGCCGCTCCCGCAAGCGGGACCGAGCTGCGCTTTATTTCTCGGTAACAAAGATCTCGCCCGGCGCGCATAGCATCGTGACACATTGAACCGGTCGATCGGCGCCCGCCACGCAACGCGCAGGATGCTAGCTAGACTGTGCGGTTACATCCACGTACATAGTGAGCCGCTGACCGGGGCGCAGGAGCTTGTTCTTGTCGATGTTGTTCCAGCGGGCGATCTGGTCGATGCCCACACGGAAGCGCCGCGCGATCAGGTATAGCGAGTCGCCACTGCGTACCGTGTAGCGGAGCTTGCGGGTCGTGTTGCCGAGCGCCTGGGTTGGTGAAGTCCGCGGTGACTCGACGTTGGCGTGTGTCCAGACAACCAGTTTCTTGCCGACTGACAATGTGTCTCGTGGCGCCATACCATTCCAGGCGGCCAATTGTCGTGTTGTGACCTTGTATCGCTGCGAGATAGTCCAGAACGATTCACCGCTGGCAACGATATGTTCGACCTTGTTACCGGAGCGCGTCCTGTTCTGGGTCTTCGCCAGGCGCGCATCGGCGCTTTTGCTGTAGGCGCTTAGTGGTTTCGTTGCCACCGGAATCATCAGGTGATGGCCGGCGCGTATCGTGTTGCCACGCAGATTATTGGCGGAGCGAATGGTCGCGACCGTCGTGTTGTATTTTTCCGCAATTTGCGAAATCGCTTCACCGTTTTTAACTTTATGACGTTGCCAGCGAACGCGTTCCGATGCCGGGACTTCGTTTAAGGCTTGCGTGAATTGCTCGGCAACCTCTATCGGCATCACCAGGCTGTGTGGCCCGGACGGGTCCGTGGACCAGCGGTTGTAGCCCGGGTTGTACTGATAGATGGTATCGACATCGACACCTGCAAGTTCAGCAGCGAGGGCCAGGTCAAGCTGACCACCAATGTCGGTAACCGCAAATTGCGGCTCATCGACAATACGCGGCAGCGTCAGGTTGTACTGTGCCGGGTCTGCAACGATTTCGACCAGTGCCAGCAGCTTCGGCACATACATGCTGGTTTCTTTGGGTAATCGTAAATTCCAGAAATCGATCGGCTTGTTGGCTTTGGTGTTGCGGCGTACCGCGCGGCGCACATTGCCTTCTCCGGAATTGTAGGAAGCGATGGCATTCAGCCAGTCGCCGTTATTGAATTTCTGCAGGTACTCAAGGTAGTCGAGCGCGGCACGCGTGGAATCGACAACATCGCGGCGACCGTCGTACCACCAGTTTTGTTTGATACCGAAACGCTTCGCTGTTCCCGGGATCATCTGCCAAAGGCCGGCAGCCCGCCCATGCGAATAGGCGAACGGGTCGTAGGCGCTCTCGACGATTGGCAACAGCGCAAGTTCGAGTGGCAGGCCGCGCCGCTCAAGTTCCGCAACAATATGCGGCAGGTAGCGCTGTGCGCGGTTGAATACCCGGGTCAGATACTCCGGGTGCTTGACGAACCAGTTCTTTTCGGCAGCAGTGCGATGATTATCCTCGTAGCTGAGACGGAAATTGCGCCGCAGTTTGTCGAGCACATCACCTGTCGCGGCGGGTGAGGAACTGAGGTCGATGCCTTCGACCGGTGACGACAGGGCCAGTGACAAATCGGACGAGTCTGCAGCGATACTGCGGATCTCGGCGGGCATGGCCTGGACCGATTGGCCGAGAAACATCAAAAAGGTGACGCCGATGGCTCCCGAAACCCGGATTCTTTGCGATAATTGCGCCACGGACGCTAACCTTGAGTTATGCATCGGACCATCCTACTGAGGCGGAAAGCGAGTGCAAGCGGATTGTTCACAATTGGCAGAAAAATGGCTGCAGACACCGCTGGGCGCGGCGCTGTTGCAGCAAGAAGCGCGCGTCATCGAAGAGGCACTGGACGGTGTTTTTGGCGAGCAATGCCTGCAGCTGGGGCGGTGGGGCGAAAATCGTGCTTTTCTCCGCTTTACGCGGACGCAGCGCTGCGCGCTACTGGCGGAATCGACCGCTGGGCAACCGAATGCTGTTGGATTGCTGCACCAATTGCCAATTGCCAGCGATTCCATTGATGCGGTGTTGCTACCGCACACGCTCGACTACAGTGACCGGCCGCACGCCATTTTGCGCGAAGTCGACCGTGTGCTGCGGAAAGACGGGCGAATCATCATTCTCGGCTTCAAGCCGGGCGGATTGTGGGGCTTACGCCGCTTGATACCGGGCGCGGGGCTGCCGCCTGGCGCCGACAACCTGATTTCCGAACGTCGCTTGCGCGACTGGCTGCAATTGCTGGATATGCGCATCGCGAGTACCTCGCGCTATTTCTTTCGTTGGCCGTTACCCGGAAATAAAGCGCGCGGCTCGAACAAGTGGGAGCGTCGTGGGCAGGCCTGGTGGCCGGAGTTGTCAGCATGCTATATGATTTCGGCGCAGAAACGAGTCAGCACACTGACACCGGTACGGCCGGTGTGGCGACGCAAGCCAAAAGTCGTCGCGGGACTCGCCGAACCCACAACCCGAGTTGCGCGAATCCGTTTTGACGAAAACCATTGAGATTTATACTGACGGTGCCTGCAGGGGCAATCCCGGACCCGGCGGATGGGGCGCGTTGCTCATTGCTGGAAAACGCCAGAAAACCATGCACGGCGGCGAGCACGATACAACCAACAACCGTATGGAGTTGACCGCGGCGATTAAGGCATTGAATGCCTTGAAATCCCGCAGTGAGGTCATTCTGTATACCGACTCAAAATATGTCATGGACGGCATCAACGATTGGATGCCCAACTGGAAAAAACGCGGCTGGAAAACGGCCGCCAGAAAACCGGTAAAGAACAAGGACCTGTGGCAGGCACTGGATGAGGCGGTTGAGCGTCACGAGATCGATTGGCGCTGGGTGCGTGGCCATGACGGCAATCCAGGCAACGAGATGGCGGACGAACTGGCTAATCTCGGCATCGACGAATTGTAGGAGCGGCTACAGGCCACGAACCGAATTGTAGGAGCGGCGACAAGCCGCGACCCGAATTGTAGGAGCGGCTACGGGCCACGAACCGAATTGTAGGAGCGGCGACAAGCCGCGACCCGAACCACAGGAGCGGCCACAGGCCGCGAAATTATGCGTCAAATCGTACTCGACACAGAAACCACCGGCCTTTCGACCAAGAGCGGCCACCGCATTATCGAAATCGGTTGCCTCGAACTGGTCAATCGCAGGCTGACCGGGCGCGAATTTCACCGTTTCCTGAATCCGGATCGCGATATCGATGAAGGCGCGGAGCGCGTGCATGGCATCAGCCGTGCCGACCTCGAAACGGCACCGCGCTTTCCGGAAATAGTGGACGAATTCCTGGCGTTTATTAAAGACGCCGAGCTGATTATTCATAACGCCAGCTTCGACGTCGGCTTTCTCGACCACGAACTGAAATTAATGAAACACGCGCAACCGTCGATCGAATCGTATGCCACTGTGCTCGATACGCTGTCGATGGCACGGGAAATGCACCCGGGACAGCGCAACAGCCTGGATGCACTTTGCAAGCGCTATGAAGTCGACGCAACCAAGCGTGACGTGCACGGCGCACTGATCGATTCCGAGCTGCTCGCGAACGTTTACCTCGCAATGACCGGGGGTCAGACTGCGCTGCTGCTCGACGAAGAGACGGAAGAGTCCGGGGAAGACCACGCAGGCGCGGCGCATGGCCGCGAATTGGATGAATCGCGGCCAGGGGGCGCACCGACGCTCGATCTGTTGGTTATCAAAGCAAACGCCGAGGAAACCGCCGCACACAACGCGCTGTTGGACAAAATTCGCGAATCCGGTGCGTGCGTCTGGGATTTTGACTAGAATCATCGGTTCGCTTCGGGGGAAGCACCACAAACAAGGATAAAACAGTATGGCCCATACTATGGCAGCGGCATTGCGAGAGAATTTCCTCGGAAATTCTCCAAGTTGGTATAAATTGACGATTGTCGGGTTTCTGATCATTAACCCGATTCTCGCTATGATCAATCCGCACCTGGCGGGCTGGGTGCTGGTCATCGAGTTCATTTTCACGCTGGCGATGGCATTGAAATGCTATCCGCTGCAACCGGGGGGTCTGCTGGCCATTCAGGCCATCGTCATCGGCCTCGCCTCACCGGAGCACGTGCTGCACGAAGCGGAGCACAACTTCGAAGTCATCATGCTGCTGATGTTCATGGTTGCCGGTATCTATTTCCTCCGCGATATGCTGTTGTACACGTTCACCAAGATCTTGCTGGGCGTACGCTCAAAAGTCCTGTTGTCGGTGATGTTCTCGTTCGCGGCGGCTTTCCTGTCCGCATTTCTCGATGCGCTGACGGTCACCGCGGTGATTATTACCGTCGCGGTCGGTTTTTTCGGTGTTTACCACAAGGTTGCATCGGGTAAACAATTCCATCACAACCATGACCATGGAACTGATGAGGAGGTTGTTGAGCTGCATCGAGCAGACCTCGAACAGTTTCGGGCATTCCTGCGCAGCCTGATGATGCACGGCGCGGTCGGTACTGCACTCGGTGGCGTGACAACCATGGTCGGTGAACCGCAAAACCTGCTGATTGCCGAGATCATGGACTGGAGCTTCGTTGAATTCTTTATTCGCATGGCGCACATATCCATGCCGGTGCTGGTGGTTGGCCTGCTTACCTGCGTAATGCTTGAGGTCACCAAGTCGTTCGGATACGGAACTCAATTGTCGCCCAAGGTTCGTGAAGTCCTGGAATCCTATGACAGCCAGATGGCATCCGAGCGCACCAAAAAAGATACGATGGTTATTATCGTGCAAGCGGTCGTTGCTGTGCTGCTGATGATTGCACTCGGCGCTGGACTTGCGGCACCGGGTATTGTCGGCCTGATGGTCATTGTGCTTGCTACTGCATTCAACGGTATTACCGAAGAGCATCGTATCGGCCACGCGTTCGAAGAAGCATTGCCGTTTACCGCGCTGCTGGTCGTATTCTTCGCCATTGTCGCCGTGATCGATCACCAGAAACTGTTTACGCCAGTCATTCAATGGGTAATGACCTACGACGGAAAACTGCAGGAGGCGCTGTTCTTTATGGCGAACGGTGTTTTGTCAATGATTAGTGATAATGTGTTTGTCGCGACGGTATACATCGGTGAAGTGGACGAAATGTTCCAGTCCGGTGCGATTACACGCGAGCATTTCAACTCGCTGGCAGTCGCGATCAACACCGGCACGAATATCCCGTCTGTCGCAACGCCAAACGGACAGGCAGCGTTCCTGTTCCTGCTGACGTCCGCGCTGGCGCCGTTGATTCGCTTGTCCTACGGCCGCATGGTGGTGATGGCACTGCCGTACACGATTACGATGAGTATCGCTGGCCTGTTGGCACTCTGGTACATGCCGTCGTTCATCTGATGCGTTAGCGCAGTGTCGGATGTCGATGTTTGCCACCTGAACCTGGCGAAGAACTATCGTGGTGGGGAGCGGCAAACTGAGATCCTGATTCGTGCACTCGCGGAACATGGCTATGTGCAGCGCCTGGTCGTCAAGCGTGGCAGTAGCCTGAAAGAACGTTGTGCGGACATACCCGCTCTCGACGTTCGGGAAGTGGCATCCAATCCACTGGCGGCGGGACTGGCTGCCAGGGGTGCGGCGCTTGCGCATGCGCATGAGGGGCGGAGCATTTACGCCGGGTGGATCGCCAATTTACTTTTTGGCACGCCCTATGTGATTACGCGCCGGGTGGTATCGGCGCAAAAAAACCGGAGCATGCGCGGACTCGCCTATCGGCGTGCGGCGCATGTCATCGGCGTGTCGCATGCCGCGGTCGAGTCGCTGAATCAGTCACTGGACTCGCAAAAGGTCTCGGTAATACCCGACGCGCATTCGGCGTTCGTCTCGGACCCGGACGCCGTCGCGACCATTCGCGCTCGCTATCCGGGGAAAATACTCATCGGCAACATTGCCGCCATGGTGCATGCGCACAAGGGGCAATCAACTATTATCGATGTGGCTCGCCGTGTTGCCGGGACGCACCCGGACTGGCATTTTTTGCTTTGTGGCGATGGTGTGGACGAGCAGCGCTTTCGCGATGAAATAGGCGACCTGCGGAACATCGAGCTGGTCGGCTGGATCGAGAACGTTGGCGATTACCTCGCCAGTTTCGACTTGTTCCTGTATCCGTCTTTGCACGAGGCGCTGGGCTCAACGTTGCTGGATGCGATGTATTTCGGCCTGCCGATCGTGGCTTCGGACGTCGGCGGAATTCCGGATGTCGTCGAAAAGGGGGTGAACGGGGAGCTGGTGGCACCTGAGGATCCCGATGCACTGTTTGCGGCAATCGAGGCGCTGCTGGGGGATAAGCAACGGCTTCGGCTGCTACGGGAAAATAATGTCGAAACGGCAAAATCCTTCAATATTGAGGGTATGGCAAATGCCTATCGGTCCATCTATAAAGCACTTTGATGCGGGTCTCGCTGGCGCCTGCGACAAGTGTCCGCGAAATTCGGCCAAAACTGTGTTATTTAAGCGCTGAGTTTTCACTGGACCTGTCATGTCATTCAATATTAAAGATCTCCGCATAGGAATTATCGGTCTCGGATATGTCGGCTTGCCGCTTTCCGTGGAATTTGGCAAGAAGTACCCGACGGTCGGCTACGACATCAACCACGAACGCGTATCCGAACTGCAAAAAGGGGAGGACGCGACACTTGAGTGTTCGTCGGAGGAGCTCGCAAGCGCGGAACATCTTTCGTTTACATCCAATGCGGCGGAAATTGAAGGGTGCAATTTTTACATTGTGACCGTCCCAACGCCGATCGGAGAGAGCACCCGGCCGGTCCTCACCCCCCTGAAGAATGCCAGCAAATTGCTGGGCCGGGTGATCAGCAAGGGCGATGTCGTCGTCTTTGAATCCACCGTCTACCCGGGGGCGACCGAAGAGTATTGCGTACCTTTTATCGAAGAAGAGTCCAGGCTGAAAATGAACGAGGGCTTTTTTGTCGGCTACAGCCCGGAACGGATCAATCCCGGGGACAAGGACCGGCGTTTGCCGGACATTCCAAAAGTGACGTCGGGTTCCACGGACGAGGCGGCCGAGTATGTCGATTCTGTGTATCGCTCCATTATCACCGCCGGCACCCACAAAGCGTCGAGCATCAAAGTCGCCGAAGCATCGAAGGTGATTGAGAACACACAACGTGACGTAAATATTGCACTCGTTAATGAACTTGCGATGATCTTCGAACGCGTTGGAATCGATACCGAAGAAGTGCTGGAAGCGGCGGGGACCAAGTGGAATTTTCTAAATTTCCGTCCTGGGCTGGTCGGCGGTCATTGTATCGGTGTTGATCCCTATTACCTGACGTTCAAAGCCCAGCGCCTCGGCTATCACCCGCAGATGATCCTGGCTTGCCGCCGCATTAATGACAATAT
>TARA_R110002096_G_scaffold33400_5_pt1 | contig 11731 bp, 7 predicted proteins | sample TARA_R110002096 | Tara Oceans TARA_R110002096 (sample SAMEA4397295) | marine metagenome | biome: Polar Biome; feature: [DCM] deep chlorophyll maximum layer (ENVO:01000326); material: water (ENVO:00002006), including particulate matter (ENVO:01000060) such as... | depth 35 m | reverse complement strand
CCCCGTGCAGGGGCGCAGCGAGATCGCGGCCCCGGTGTCGGCCCCGATTTCCCGGCATGTCCCGTCACTGCACAATTGCCATCCTGCCCCGGTGGCCCCGGACGCCGCCAGCACAAGCCCCGGCAGAACCGTGTTTTCGGGGTTCCACACCCACCAACCGTCTTCCAGCCTTGCGTCATCCGCCGGTTCCATCCCCGCGCCGGACCCTTTGATCGCGACGCGGGTCAGGCGCAGGCCTTGTCCCTCGACCCGCCAGCTTTCGACCCAGCCGACCTTTTCGACCGAATGGGTCCAGCCAAGGGTGAAATCCGGGCTGCCAAGGGAAAGGGCGACAGCCCCGATCAGCAGGCAACTGCTCATGCCACCGCCTTTCTGCGCAGGTAGATCGCGGCGAAGAAGGCGGCGACCAGGGCAAAGCCGATCTCATCCGTTATGGGCACAGCAGCGATCAGCGCAGCGGCAGCCGCGACGGCCAGTACGCGTTCCCACAATTGCAGCGGGCGTCCGAGCCAGCCGATCACGGCAACCCCCCACAGGCCGATCGCCAGCACGGCCTTCAGCAGGATATAGGCCACAGCGGGTGCAAAGCCGATCGTCTCGGCCAGTGGCCCGCCTGGTTGAAGCATCAGCGCCGGGGTATAGACCGCCATGAAGGGAATGACGAAACCCGCCGCCGCGATCTTGACCGCCTGGAGGGAGATGCTCAGCCCGTTGGCCTTGGCGATCGGGGCGGCGGCAAAACAGGCAAGCGCCACCGGCGGCGTCAGGTCGGCAAGAATGCCGAAGTAGAACACGAACATGTGGCTGACAATCAGCGGCACCCCCAGTTGCAGCAGTGCCGGCCCGGCGATGGTCGAGGTGATGATGTAGTTAGGGATGGTGGGAATCCCCATCCCCAGCACGATGCTGGTGATCATGGTCAGCACCAGCGACAGCAACAGGCTTTCACGTCCCACGCTGACGATGAAACTGCCAAAGGCGTTGGCGGCGCCCGTCAGGGTCATGGTGCCGATGATGATACCGACCAGGGCGCAGGCGATGCCGACCGGCAGGGCGGTTTTCGCACCATCCGCGAGGGCGTCGCGGCAGATGACCAGCGTCTTGCGCCCGCCCTTGTTCAGTGCGTTCCAGGCGACCAGTGCCGTGATGGCCGACATCACGACCCAGATGCCAAGCTTGAAAAACGCGGCGGCAATCAGACCGAGGGCAATCCAGAAGATCATGCGGATCACGCCTTGCGGCAGGTTCAGTGCGGCGCTGGCCCCGAGGATCAGCATCGCCGTCAGGGCAAGGCCGATGGTGCCGGCAAACAGCGGCGTGTAGCCCGAAAACAGCAGGTAGACCAGAACCGCCAGCGGCAGGATCAGGTGCCAGCCCTCGCGCAGCGCCCGGCGCGGCGAGGGCAGGTCGGCCACGGCCATGCCCATCAGGTTCATGCGGCCGGCCTCGAGATGCACCATCCAGAAAGCCGATGCGAAATAAAGGATTGCCGGGATCAGCGCGGCGGTGACCACCTCGATATAATCGACACCGAGGGTTTCGGCCATGATGAAGGCCACGGCCCCCATCACCGGCGGCATCAACTGCCCGCCCATCGATGACGTGGCCTCGACCCCGCCGGCAAAGGCAGAGCGGTAGCCGAACGACTTCATCAGCGGAATCGTGAACTGCCCCGTCGTCACCACATTGGCGACACCCGAGCCCGAAATCGTGCCCATCAGGCCCGACGACAGCACCGCGACCTTTGCCGGGCCACCCTGCTTGTGCCCGACAAGACCAAGCGAGACATCGGTGAACAGTTTGATCATCCCGGCCTTTTCGAGGAAAGAGCCAAACAGGATGAACAAAAAGATATAAGTCGATGATACGTAAGTCGGAATCCCATATATACCTTCAGTGCCAAAGGCCATGTGGTCGATCACTTGCGAAAAGTCATAGCCGCGGTGGTTGAAGGGGCGCGGCAGATACTGACCGAAGAAGGCGTAGGCGAGGAACATTCCGACGATGATCGGCAGCGCCGGACCCATCAGCATCCAGGCAGCGGCAAAGACGGTGAACAGGGCAATGCTGCCGACGATGATGTCCAACGGCAGCGGGTCGCCGGCGCGCAGCAGCAGCGGCACATACTCATACCACTGATACAGCGCCACCATCACGCCAAGAGCGGCCATACCCCAGGCCAGGACTTTCACCGGGGCCTTCGCCCCTTTCATCAGGGCCAGCAGCGGAAACCCCAGCAGCGCAAGGAAACCGACGTGAAAGGCGCGGGTGATCTGGCTGGGAAGGTCGATCAGATGTGCCGCGGTCGCGATCTGGAACACCGAAAAGGCGATGGCGATGTAAAACAGCAACCGCCCTTCACGGCCCCCCGGAAAGCCCGAACCCAGCGGGTCATGCATCGAATTGTCGTCAGTGCCCGCGGCACTGTTCTGGTTGGTCCGCACGTCCTGTGCCCTCCCCGGCAGAAAAAACGGGGCGGCCCCGGTTACAAGGCCGCCCGGCATGATTGTGGTCTGATTACTTGATCAGGCCGACTTCACGGTAGTAGCGCTCGGCACCGGGGTGCAGCGGCAGCGGCATACCGTTCAGGGCGTTTTCCAGCTTGATGTTGGCTGCGGCCTTGTGGGCGGCAACCAGCGTCGGAAGGTTTTCAAACAACAGCTTGGTCATCTGATAGGCGGTTTCGTCCGAGACATCCTCACGCGTCACAAAGAAGTTCATGATCGCGACGGTGGGAACATCGGCGGTCTGACCCTCATAGGTGCCGGCCGGGATGATGCCGGGAACGAAGGGCGCGCCGAGTTTCGCGACAATATCCGCCGGGACAGAAACGATCGTGGTCGGCATTGCGTTCGAGAGGTCCTTGATCGAGGCCACGCCGAGGCCGGCCGACTGCACGGTTGCATCAAGTTGGCGGTTCTTTTGCAGTTCCACCGATTCGGCGAACGGCAGGTATTCAACCTTGGCCATGTCGTCATAGCTCATGCCAGCAGCGGCGAGAATCGCACGGGTGTTGACCTCGGTGCCCGATTTCGGCGCGCCCACCGACAGGCTTTTGCCCTTCAGGTCAGCCAGCGTCGTGATGCCGCTGTCAGCGGTTGCCGCGATCTGGATGTAGTTCGGATATGCCGCCGCGATGCCGCGCAGCTTGGTCAGTGGCGCCTTGAAGCCGACTTCTTCGTTGCCTTCCCAGGCAAATTTGACGGAATCCCCCAGCGCCAGCGCCAGTTCGCCCTTGCCCTGTTGCAGCAGGTTGAGGTTTTCAACCGAGGCCTTGGTCGATTGTACCTGGGCCTGAACCCCCGGGATCTTCTCGCCATAGAGTGTCGCGAGAGCAGAGCCGACGGGGTAATACACGCCCGAGGTGCCGCCGGTCAGAACGTTGATGAATTCCTGGGCGTTTGCCGCCACAGGGGCGACCATCGGGGCGGCGGCGATTGCCGCGCCAGCCAACAGGCCCCGCAGGGTTGCGGTCATATTTGTCATGGTGTCCTCCTCACAGGTGTCAGTGTCACGCATTTTCCGCGCGTGATCGTTCACCACTTTGGCGTGAGAAGCGGCCAATGCTCAATCTTTTTCGCGATTTCGCCCCAAATTAGACGGCGACTGCCCGCCAGAACCGCGGCGGGATCTCGCCACGCCGGTCTTCAGGCCTGATCTCGCGGGCTGGAAAGCCACGCGACAACCCGGGGCCGCACCGAAACTTCGTCGCTGGCGCAGGCGTCTTCGATCACCTTGCGCAACGCGGTGAGGTCCGTGCGGCGGATCAGGCTTTTGACCGGGCCGATGGAGGCCGGGCGCATCGACAGGTTCTTCAACCCGAGCGCCGCGAGGCAGATCGCCTCGATCGGGCGGCCCGCGTCTTCGCCGCAGTAGGAAAGGCGGGTGCCCGTTTCGGCGCAACGCTCGACAATCCGGCAGATCAGCCTGAGGAACGAGACGTTCAGCATGTCATAGCGCCGGCGGACGCGCTCGTTCTCGCGGTCAGCGGCGTAGAAGAACTGCTTGAGGTCATTGCCGCCGATCGACACGAAATCCGCCTGTTCAAAGAAGGCGCGCGGCGCAAAGGCAAGGCTGGGCGTTTCCAGCATCGCGCCGATTTCGATGCTTTCGGGAACCAGGTGACCCAGCGATCTTTCGCGCGCGATCTGATCGAGAACATGGGTGCGGGCGGCAACAAACTCGGAATGTTCGGCGATGAAGGGGAACATGATCGTCAGGGGACGCCCGGCCGCCGCGCGGATCAGTGCCTGCGCCTGCATCTTCAGAACGCCCGGCTTGTCCAGGCCCACCCTGATCGCGCGCCAGCCCATCGCGGGGTTGGGCTCGTCATTCGGCTTCATGTAGGGCAGCACCTTGTCAGAGCCGATGTCCAGCGTGCGAAAGGCGACACGGCGGCCTTGGGCTGCGTCCAGCACGCGGGTATAAATTTTCGCCAACTCATCCCTTTTGGGCATCCGGTTGCGGATCAGGAACTGAAGCTCGGTGCGGAACAGCCCGACACCATCGGCCCCCGACCCGATCAGGCTGGGCAGGTCGGCCATCAGGCCCGCATTCATTTGCAGGGAAATGGTCTGGCCACAGAGGCCGGTCGCGGGCAGGTCGCGCAAACCGGCATAGCGTTGCTGCGCCTCGGTGTGCATCGCGATCTTGTCGCGAAAGGCGGTGGCGACCGATTCTTCGGGGCGCAGGTGTGCGATGCCCTGATCGCCGTCGACCAGGATATGATCGCCGTTCAGCGCATCGGTGTTGATGCCACTTGCATTGATGACCAGCGGGATTGCCAGCGCCCGCGCAACGATGGCCGCGTGCGATCCGACAGAGCCTTCCTCCAGCACCACGCCGCGCAGTTTGCGGCCGTATTCCAGCAACTCGGCGGGGCCGATGTTGCGGGCCACCAGAACCGGGTTTTCCGGCATTTCGGCGCCGGTGTCGGCGCCCTGACCGGTCAGGATGCGCAGCAGCCGGTTGGAGAGATCGTCCAGATCGTGCAAGCGTTCGCGCAAATAGGCATCGGGCACCTCCGACAGGCGCGCGCGCGCGACCGACTGTTCTTTCTCGACGGCAGCCTCGGCGGAAAGGCCCAGATTGATGTCTTCTTCCATCCGGCGCAGCCAGCCCCGCGAATGGGCAAACATCCGGTAGGCCTCCAGCACCTGTTTTTGTTCCTTGTCCAGACTTTGGGCGGCCAGCAGGTCATCGACCGACACCCGCAGCTTGCCCACGGCATCGCGGATGCGTTCGGTTTCCCTGACGGGATCGTCAGCAACGGGGTTGGTGACGACGACCCGCGCTTCGTGCAGCCAGACATGTCCTTCGGCCGCGCCTTCCTGCCCGGTGGTGCCGCGAAACATCACGGGTTGTTTGTGCAGCGCCCCCAGCGCCTCACCCTCGCCGAGGAACGCGCCCAGTTCGGTCATTTCGGCCAGCACCATGGCCACGACCTCGAGCGCGTAAACCTCGTCATCCGAAAACTGTCGGGCCGCCTTGGACTGGACTACCAGCACGCCAAGCTTTTCCCCGACCCTGCGGATTGGAACACCGAGGAATGACGAATAAATCTCTTCGCCGGTTTCCGCCATGAAACGAAAGCCTTTTTCGGCGGGCGCATTCGCCGAGTTGACCGGTATCCCGAACCGCGCGACGCGCCCCACCAAACCCTCGCCGACTTTCAGCCGCGTCTGGTGAACCGATTCAGGCCGGAGCCCTTCCGTCGCGCAAAGCTCCAGTGTCTGTTCGTCGCGGAACAGATAGATCGAGCAGACCTCGGTCCCGATCGAATCGGCGATCAGATGCGTGATACGGTCCAGCCGCGCCTGGCCCTGACCTGGTTCGGCAAGGCTGTCGCGAAGTCGCCTCAGCAGCTTGCGACTGTCGCTTTCGCTCCGTTCTGGCATCAGGGCCCCCTCACAGTTCCACCTGATCAACCTATATGCGAGTTGAGGGCGAAAGGGGAGTGAAGATTGAACGCAAACGTCCGAAATGACCGGGGTTGTTTGACTTTGCTATCGGGCCGGAGGCTGCGGCATCGCTGAGCGCATTGCGTTTCCTGAGATGGCCAGAGCCGCCGCCGCCGAAGGAAAGTCAGGCGGGTGCTGTGCTCGCCGAGCATCCATCAGGCAGGTCCGGTCAAGGCAAGGTCACGCCATCGAAAGGGGGGGCGAGCTTGAATTTACAAGACCAAAGCGAGGCAAAATGCCGCTGTACAGGAATTCGCGGAACGGGGCTCATGGCTAGTATTCCTCAATGACAGAGGTCAAACACTGCCGCGTGGCGCTTCCCTTGGGCTGGCGGCAAATAAAATTGAAACCAGTTCGGGTTTTTCAGCAACGACGCGATCAGGCCTTGTCGAGATCGAAGGCGTCGTGCAAGGCCTGCACCGCAAGTTCCATGTATTTGCGGTCGATCAGCACCGAAATCTTGATTTCTGATGTCGCGATAACCTTGATATTCACGTTCTCCGAGGAAAGCGCCTTGAACATCGTCGCGGCAACGCCGGCATGTGACCGCATGCCGATGCCGACAACCGAAACTTTGGCGACATCAGAGTCGACGTTCAGATCGTCATAGTTGATCAGACCGGCGGCCTTCGCGTCTTCCATCGCCTTGCGGGCGCGGCCAACCTGATTGACCGGACAAGAGAAGGTCATGTCCGTCACGGCGCCTGCGTGTTTCGCGTCGCCGCTTTCCGAGATGTTCTGGACGATCATATCGACGTTGACACCGGCTTCGGACAACGGCCCGAAAATGGCGGCGGCGATGCCGGGGCGGTCCTCGACCGTGACCAGGGTGATCTTGGCTTCGTCGCGCGAATAGGCGACGCCAGAGACGAATTTAGATTCCATGATTTCATCCTCGTCGCATACAACAGTGCCAGAATTTCCGTCGGTTTCTTCAAACGACGACAGGACCCGCAGACGCACCTTGTAGCGCATGGCCAGTTCAACCGAGCGGGTCTGCAATACTTTCGCGCCAAGTGACGCCAGTTCGAGCATCTCTTCAAAGGCGATCCGGTCGAGTTTGCGCGCCTTGCCGGTGATGCGCGGGTCGGTGGTGTAGATACCGTCGACATCGGTGTAAATGTCGCAGCGCTCGGCCCCGAAGGCTGCGGCAAAGGCCACCGCTGTCGTGTCTGAACCGCCACGGCCGAGGGTGGTGATGCGGCCTTCGGCGCTGACGCCCTGAAAGCCCGCGATCACCGCGACCTTGAAACCTTCGGCGAATTTCGCGTCGAGGTTTTCGCGCGGAATCGACATGAAACGCGCCGAGGAATGGGCCGAGGTGGTGTTGATCGGCACCTGCCAGCCTTGCCAGCTTCGCGCGGGAATATCCATTTCAGACAAGGTCAGGGCCATCAGACCGGCGGTGACATTCTCGCCGCTGGACACCACGGCGTCATATTCGCGGGCGTCAAACAGCGGCGAGGTCTGTTCGACCCAATTCACCAACTCATTGGTTTTTCCCGACATGGCGCTGACAATGACGATGACATCATAGCCGCGCTCGACCTCTCGCTTGACCTTGTGTGCGGCATTCCTGATGCGCGCAAGATCGGCAACCGAGGTTCCCCCGAATTTCATAACGAGAAGCGGCATCGTCTTCCCTCCGTGAGGCTGGCCCAGAACTCGGCGCTTCTTATGCGTTGATCTACAACAGTGCAAGAGGCGGAAAGGAGCCCAAAAGTTTTCAAAAACTTTTGCAAAATTCTTGTGAAGAATTTTTGCGGCCGCCACCGTTTCGATCTGAAAGACCTTTCAAAGGGCGCGCCACCCGATATCGCTTCGGAAAAATCCCTCGGGCCAGGCAATCCGGTCCACCATGGCATAGGCCCGGTGTCGTGCGTCTGTCAGGTTCTCGCCACGGGCGGTGACGTTCAGAACGCGGCCGCCGACAGCGGTTATCTTGCCATGCTCTAGCTTGGTTCCGGCGTGAAACACCATGTTGAAACTGTCTTCGCCCAAGGTTTCCAACCCGCCGATCACGCTGCCATTGGCGTAGGCACCAGGATAGCCGTTCGCAGCCATCACAACCGTCAGGGCGTGGTCCTGCGCCCAGTTGACCCGCATCTCTGCCAGCCGTCCTTCGGCGCAGGCCAGAAGCAGGTCAAGCGCCTGTGCGCCGAGGCGCATCATCAGGACCTGGCATTCCGGGTCGCCAAAGCGCACGTTGTATTCGACCAGCCGGGCGTGGCCGTCCTTGATCATCAACCCGGCGTAGAGCACACCCGAGAACGGGGTGCCGCGCCGTGCCATTTCGGCAACGGTTGGCCGCACGATCTGCGCCATCACCTGTGCGACAATGGCATCTGACAGAACCGGAGCTGGGCTGTAGGCACCCATGCCGCCGGTGTTGGGGCCGGTATCGCCGTCGCCCACGCGCTTGTGGTCCTGTGCTGTGCCGACGGGCAGCACGTCCTTGCCGTCGGACAGCACGAACAGGCTGGCCTCTTCGCCTTCCATGAATTCCTCGATCACCACCTCGGCCCCGGCCGCGCCAAACGCCCCGCCGAAGATCTCGTCGATGCCGTCCAGCGCCTCTTGCAGGGTCATGCCCATGATCACTCCCTTGCCGGCGGCGAGCCCGTCGGCCTTGATGACCAGGGGCGTACCGTGCTGTAGGACGTAGGCACGGGCGGCGGGGGCATCGCCAAAGCGGGCGTAGGCTGCGGTGGGGGCGCTGCAAGCGTCGCAGATTTCCTTGGTGAAGGCTTTGGACGCCTCCAGCCGCGCGGCCGCCGCCGAAGGGCCAAAGGTCAGCAACCCTGCGGCGCGTGTCGCATCGGCCACACCGTTGGCGAGGGGGGCTTCGGGCCCGACCACCACGAAATCGACCGCGTTCTCTTCGCAAAACCGCACGACCGACGCGCCGTTCATCACGTCGATATCGGCGCATTCCGCCAGCAGGGCGATACCGGCATTGCCGGGGGCCACGATCAACCTGTCGCATTTCGGGTTTTGCTTGATGGCCCAGGCCAGCGCGTGCTCACGTCCGCCGCCGCCCAAAATCAGGATGTTCATCGCCCGGCCCTTTCCTGGAATTTCATTGCCAGCCTCTTAATCCGTGCAGGGCTTGGCGACAACCCGGATGCGTGGCCCCGTCCGGCGCAATATTCCAGCCGGGGCGACGGGAAAACCGGTGGTCCTGACGGTGGCCCCGGGGTATCCCTGACGCAGGGCTTTCGGAACAAGGCGGCACGATGGAAATGTTTGACGACGGGCCAGGGCCCGGCAACTCCCCCGAATTCACGGTGTCCGAGCTTTCTGGCGCGGTGAAACGGGTGATCGAGGGCGAGTTTGGCCTTGTTCGCGTTCGCGGAGAAGTCGGACGCGTGTCGCGCCCCGCCTCGGGGCATATGTATTTCGATCTGAAAGACGACCGCGCGGTAATTGCCGCGATCAGCTGGAAAGGCCAGGTGGCAAAGATGCAGGTCCGCCCCGAAGAGGGGATGGAGGTGATTGCCAAGGGCCGGATGACGACCTTTCCGGGCCAGTCCAGATATCAGTTGATTGTCGAGGATGTGCAGCCCGCCGGTGCCGGTGCTCTGATGGCCATGCTGGAGGCGCGGCGCAAGGCGCTGGCCGCCGAAGGGTTGTTCGACGCGGGGCGTAAGCGCGAAATCCCCTATCTGCCCTCGGTGATCGGGGTTGTCACCTCGCCCTCGGGGGCGGTGATCCGCGACATCCTGCACCGGTTGCGCGACCGGTTTGCGCGCCATGTGCTGATCTGGCCGGTGGCGGTGCAGGGTCAGGCCTGCGCGCCGGAGGTCGCCGCGGCGATAAGGGGTTTCAATGCCATTCAGCCCGGTGGTCCGGTGCCGCGCCCGGATCTGATCATCGTGGCACGCGGTGGCGGCAGCCTGGAGGATCTGTGGGGTTTCAACGAAGAATCGGTTGTCCGGGCGGCGGCGGAAAGTGACATCCCGCTGATCTCGGCTGTCGGGCACGAAACCGACACCACGCTGATCGACCATGCCGCCGACCGCCGCGCGCCGACACCGACGGCGGCTGCGGAAATGGCGGTGCCGGTGCGGCTGGAGCTGCTGGCCGCGCTCGACGGTCAGGGGGCGCGGCTGTCGCGGGGGGTGGCGCAAGCGATGGTGCAGCGGGGCCAGCGGTTGCGCGACCTTGGCCGCGCCTTGCCCCGGCCCGAAACGCTGACGCAACCTGGCGCACAACGCTTTGATCTGTGGTCCGGGCGGCTGGCGGGCGCGCTGGTGCTGTCGGTCAATGCAAAACGTGCCGCCCTGGACCGGGCTGCGGCACCGATGCGCCCGCGCCTGTTGTTGGATATGGTGGTGCGTCGCCGCGACCGCTTGGCCGAGCGCGATCGTACCCTCGGCCTTGCCGTGACACGGCGGCAGGAACGGGCAGGCGAGCGGTTGAAAACCCTGTCTGACAGGCTGGCCCCGGCGTTGAACCGTGCTTTTACCGAAGCGGGCCGCGATATTGCGCGGGGCCGTGAAAAACTCGCGGCGCTGGACGCCCGGCTTTCCGCGATGCCGGTGCAGCGTCTGGCCGATCTGACCAAGCGGCTCGAGTCGCTGGACCGCACGCGTCAGTCGCTCGGCTATACCGAAACCCTGCAACGTGGCTATGCCGTCGTGCGTGATGGTGCGGGGGTCATCACCACTGCCGCCGAGGCGCGGGGCGCCGAGGCGCTCGAGATCCAGTTCCACGATGGCCGGGTGCGGATCGGGGCAGGGTGCTGCGGCCCCGAAGGCGGCCCGTCGCCCGCCGCAACCACACAGGCACCAGCCCCGGTGGCACCGCTAAAAACCGCTTCAAAACCGGTGCGTGTCCCGCGGCCACCAAAGAAACCCGGCGAACAGGGCAGTCTGTTCTGACGATACGTCTATCTGACTATACGCCGACATCCGGCCCGGTGCATTGCAACGGCTTTTCGGTCTGGGCGACCTCGGCCAGGTCGGTGCGCGGCGGGTCGGATATATAGCGGGCGCGCAGCCTGCCGTCCTGCAACTGGAAGGTCCAGCATTGCGGCGTGGCGTCATTCTCGTAGACAAAGCAGATCTGCCTGTCGGCCGCGTACCATTGTCCGATCCGGCAGGTGTCATCGACAAAGGCCCAGCGGACACGGCGGCCCGGCAGATATTGCTCGACGCCGTAGATCTGGCCACCTGCGGCATAGGTCAGGGTCTTGCCGGTGACATAGGCCTCGAATTCCACCCCCGACATAAGAGATCCGGGCGCCGGGGAACCGGGTGTCAGGGATTCGGGTACAGGGCTTCCCGGCAACCCGGTCTGGGCATGCGCGGCGGCGGCTCCGGCGATCAGCAAGGCGATGAGCAGAGGGTGCAGGTGGAACGGCGCGCGCATGGGGCTGACCTTTCAGGATGGGGCGTGATGGCATGGTGCCAAAAGCATCAGGCATTATCCAGTCACGCTTGTTTCCGGTCACGCTTGTTTGATGTCGGGTGTCTTCGGGTTCTGCGCGCTGTCGCGCCATGGCTTCAGAACGGGGTGAACAAGCCGGCGCCACAGTGGCGGAGCCAGCGCCAGCAGGCAACAAAAGGGCAAGGGGTAGGGCAGTCGCGGTGCCGCCTGCGCGTCTGGCAGGCGCAGCACCGGATAAGGCCGCGACGGATGGGCGTGGTGATCCGAGTGGCGTGGCGCGTTCAACATCAGCGCCGAGGAAAACCAATGCGGCGTGTTCCAACTGTGTCGGTCGGCCACCGGCTCGCGCTGGCCGTCGGGCATTTCCCGGCGCATCAGCC
>TARA_R110002096_G_scaffold43467_11_pt1 | contig 11732 bp, 5 predicted proteins | sample TARA_R110002096 | Tara Oceans TARA_R110002096 (sample SAMEA4397295) | marine metagenome | biome: Polar Biome; feature: [DCM] deep chlorophyll maximum layer (ENVO:01000326); material: water (ENVO:00002006), including particulate matter (ENVO:01000060) such as... | depth 35 m | reverse complement strand
CCAAGTACCAGCTTGAACTTCGGGCCTAAATTTGATGGTCGCATGGTATACGGCTGGGATGGGGTAGAGAGGCCTTATGTGGCACAGGAAGATAGTTATGCAGCTTTATTTAATGATCCGGTAAATTCACAAGTAAACGTTGCCATATCCAATTCAACCGATGTCGCAGATTTTAGATTATCATTGACACGTCAGGACAATGAAGCGTTAAGTTTAAACTCTAAAAACAGCAAAAATATCGCTAACCTGAACTCTACATTTAGAATTTCTAAAAAAGTGCGTACAGACTTGATGATAAATTACATCAACCAGTACACTGCTAACAGACCTTATTCAGTTGATCGTTTGATTAATAATTTTGGTGGTATGATGTCCCGCTTTGATAATGGTGCATGGTATCTGGATAAGTACAAGACAAGTAGGGGTTACCGTTATGTGACAGGGAATGGTCAGAGTTTAACTCCTGAAGAGAACATAACTAGAAACGGGTTTATGGACGCCATTGGGGACTATATATGGAGGGTGAACGAACACCAGGCTTCAGAACTAAGTAATCGTGTAATTGGTAGCATTACCAACCATTTCGATATCACGGATGAACTATCTTTGAGGGCAAGGTTATCAACAGACTTTACTTACCGAAAAAATGAAAATGAAACATCTTCTACCAGGCCATTGGCATTTGGACCTTCTGGTGGCTTTAGTATGTCGAATGAAATCTTTAGCATTTTGTATGGAGACTTGTTACTAACTTATAGAAAGAAACTAACTGATGAGGTGACTTTAAGTGCCATGGCGGGATATACAGCCAATAAAGAATCCTATTCTTCAATTTCCAGAGGAACAAATGGTGGCCTAAGTACAGAGAACCTATTTGATATTGTGGCATCTGTCAACCTTCCAAATAATGGTTCTAGTAGAACATCACAAGTGATAGATGCTGCACTTGGAACGGTTAATTTCGATTATAAAGGGTTTTGGTTTTTAGAAGGGACGATCCGACGAGACCGTACCTCTACTATGAATCCGGATAACAATGCCTTTGTTTATCCTTCTGCCAATACCAGTTTTATTCTTTCTGACGCCATTGAATTGCCGGGATTTATTAACCTTGCCAAGTTAAGAGGTTCTTGGGGTATTGTAGGTAATTATCCGGATGTTTATAGGGCTAATATTGCCTATAATCAAAATACTTTGGGAGTTCAGCAGACTGGCGGATCACCTGTGTTATATACAAACATTTCAAGTAGTTTTGGTAATGACTTGATCAGGCCTGAGCAAAAGCATGAATTTGAATTTGGCTTCGAAAGTAGATTTTTTCAAGGAAGGTTAAACCTTAACTTCTCTTACTATAACGCACAGATTAGAGATCAAATTCTGCCATTGACCCTTCCATCTACCTCAGGAGCCAGTTCTGTTCTAGCTAATATAGGTACACTTAGAAATAAAGGTATAGAAATCAGTCTTGACGGAACAGTTTACAAAAGCACTAATCTCGAGTGGACAGCAGGAATTAATTTTTCACGCAATAAAAATGTGGTTGAGAAATTGGCCAATAATGCTACAGAGCTTTTGCATGCAGATTATGATGGCAATGCAGCCCAGTTAAGGTCTGTGGTGGGACGTCCCATGGGAGATTTCTATGCAAGACCTATTGAAACCAATAGCAATGGTGAAAAAATAGTCCAACCAAATGGATTGTATAAAATCGACCCTAACAGTTGGATTCGTGCAGGAAATGCCATGCCAAAAGCTGTGGGTGGGGTGTTTAATACCCTAAGATACAAAAACTTCACCTTTGATGTAATGGCTGATTTCCAAATAGGCGGACATGTAATGCCAACCGGTGTAAACTGGATGATCAGTAGGGGGCTTACTGAGGAAAGCTTGAAATATATGGATACTGAAAGTGGAGGTTTGTCTTATTATGTGAATGCCGATGGGCAAGGTGTGCAGACTAGCGATGGTCAAGGGCCCAATGGAGAAGAAGTTTACCACGATGGGATGTTGATGGATGGAGTTACTTCAGATGGAAATCCTAATACCAATGTTATCTCACAAGCCTTGTATTACCAAAGTACCTACAACTGGGGAGGTCCACAATATAGCCAAGCTAGGTATGAATTGTATATCAAGGAAAACACCTACTTTAAGTTAAGAGAATTATCTATTGCTTACGATTTGCCATCACAAATAGCTTCAAAACTAGGTGCATCTAGTATTCAAGTGTCCGCTTTTGGTAGAAACTTGTTTTTCTTCTACAGAAACTTAAAGGATCTTGATCCGGAAGTCCTGACAGGTGGTTCAAGGTGGGCACAAACACTTACCAGTGCAGGTACCAACCCTGCCACACGAAGTATGGGTCTTATGCTTAGGGCAAGATTCTAATAGTTGTTTACTCTAAAACTTAAGAAATTATGAAAAATAGATTAATAAGCTTTTTACTTGTCCTTATTGTAGGCATTTCGGGATGTGAATATTCGGAGTTTGAAGACAATTATGCTGACCCTTCAAAAGTGTCTGAAACATCTGTAGATAAACAGTTTACAGGTTTTATCATTGCCAATAGGGAGTACGTTCTTCCCAGTTACTGGAATTACTTTGTGGTGTTAAGAATTACACTTAACAGGTATACCCAGGCTGTAGGATGGGCCAATGAAGAAAATCAGTATGTACCGGGTTCTGCGGCAATAAATGACAGGTGGAACAATTACTATCAGTTCTTGGCCCAATACAGAGAATTGGAAAAAGTATACAATGGGCTTTCAGAGCTCGATAGGCAAGATAATAGGATCTATATGATTACTGCTGCTACTTACCTCTATGACCATACCCAAAAAATAGTGGACCTTCATGGAGCGATTCCTTTTTCTGAAGCAGGAATGCTAAGTACCAATGGTGGTGATTACAGCATGTCTTATCCAGGATATGATGAACCGGAAGCCATTTACACTAAAATGTTAGATGATTTGGCTGGTTTTGCTGACGAATTGAGAACAATGGATATCAACCCTGGAATCCTTACAGGTTTTCAGACCCAAGATTTAATCAATAGAGGGGATATCGATATGTGGTTAAAATATATCAATTCATTAAGGTTGAGAATTTTGAATAGAGTAAGTGCGGCTCCGAATTTTGCATCTAGAGCTGCGACAGAAATTAGTGAGATTTTATCTAATCCTACTAACTACCCCGTTGTGACAACCAATGATGAAAATATTACCTTTCGTATTTATCAATTGGGTACGCTGATAAGTGCAACAAGCTGGCAAGGTGGTTTGGAAGATTGGAATGGAAATGTTGCAGGGAAAGAAATCGTAGATCATATGCTTGATAATAATGATCCAAGATTGACATACGTTTTCGAGCCGGGTGAAGATGCAGAAGGCGAGTATATGGGGCTTGATCCATTATTGAATGGTTCTGATCAAACAGACCTAATCGGTACCAATACACTTACGATCTATAACAGGTCTACCCTTAGTCGAAACCAGTATTTTCCAGGTATGTTAATCAATGCTTCTCAGGTTCATTTGATTGCTTCAGAATTCTATCTCAAAGAAGGACAAGATAGTAAAGCCATGATGCATTATGAAACGGCTATTAAGGAGTCCATTGATTATTATGAAATTTTGAGAGGGATGACTAATACTACCATTTCACCTGATCCTGTGGTTCCATCAGAAGATGATGTGATGGCGTATTTATCAGAAGATGAGATTAGCTGGAGTATGGCAACTTCTGAACTGGAAAAAATGAAATTGATCGCTAGACAAAGATGGTTACACTATAATGTGGTACAACCTCATGAAAACTGGGCAGAAATCAGAAGGAATGATGTGTTGGGTCTTGAGTTTTGGGAAGATCAGTCAAATCAGCAGTCCTTACCGCCTAGCAGATGGATTTACCCTGGATCTGAGCAAACTTATAATACCGAAAATTATGAGAGAGTTCAGTCTGATGATGTGCTTTCTAGAGAACTTTTCTGGGATGTTGATTAATTGAAATTAAACGAGCAATGGTAATTAAAATTTTGCTTAATATGATAAAAAGGGTGGCTGTTTAAGCCTCCCTTTTTCGTTTTGATCAAGATGATTTACCTGCCTAGGCATGCAATAGTACTGCTATTACTAGGTGTATTTTAACCCGGATTAAGTAATAGGATTCGTGATGAGTGTTGCAATTGCAAGAAAATCAGGCTGTTTGGATATTTTAGCATAGCACCGCTATGGTGAAATTGAAAACAGCAACGAGGTGGCTGATTTTGAAGCGATTTCAGCACATAACAGATTGTCTATTGCATATTTCGGGTTTAATTAGGGTTAGAAACTTCATTTTCCCAGATTTTTAAAGAACGGGTAAGGTTTTCGAATGTTTCAGGGTAAGAAAATTTTACATTTTTCATTTCAGAAATATCCGTGGAAAGATCAAACAACAAACCTTCTTTGTTTTTTTCATCAAATAAAATTTTCCAACTTCCTTTTCTAGCTGCTTTAGCTTCAGGTGTTTTCCAAAATACGGTTCTTTCAGGCATTTCTTTCTTTTGTGTGATAACGTTTAGAAAGCTTGATCCATCCAAGGCATGGTTTCCATTTTGATTTGGCATTGGGCTGCCAATTATTTCTAGAAGAGTAGGCAAGATATCCATACTCATCAGGGTTTCATTAGAAATTATGTTTTCCGGTATTTTTCCCGGCCAATAGGCAATCGCCGGAACCCTGTGTCCACCTTCATAGAGGTCTCCTTTTTCCCCTCTAAGTACCCCATTCGATCCTACTTTCGGCCAAGTGGAGCCATCGTAATCAAGGTATTGTCCATTGTCTGAGGTGAAAAATACAAGCGTGTTCTTATCCAAGCCTTCTGCTTCCAAATATTCAACGAGCAGTCCTACGTTTCGGTCCAGGGATTGAATCATTTCCTTTAAAATTTCAGGTACATCCTTGGGCTGGTGGGGACCTAATTTACTATGAGACCCCGGTTTATTGCTGGTAAAATCTTCTCCTTTTATCCGTGTTTGTAGGTTGCTGTCGGCAGGTGATTGCCAAGGGAAGTGTACGCCAAGATGGGCCAGATAAAGAAAGAAAGGTTGCTTTTTATTTTTCTTGATAAAGTCTATCCCATTTGAAGTGATCACATCTGTGGTATAACCTTTCTGAAAAGTCAATTGGTCATTGTGCCACCAGTCTTGATACCCATACCTGTCTATTTTACTAAAATAATCACCACAACCTGAAGTCAACCCTCTAAATTCATCGAAACCAAAATTTATAGGATTGGCATTTGGATGATTTCCCAGGTGCCACTTACCAAAAAAGGCGGTTGCATAGCCGGCGCTTTTCAAATGGTCTGCGATGGTTTTTGGTTTAGCATGGCTATTACTGCTTATGCCAATTACACTTCCAATTCCTGGTTCCTGCCAATGTCCGGGAAGTGGATCTTCTATACCTACCCTTTGCTGGTAGCGTCCTGTAAGCAAGGCAGCTCTTGTAGGGGAGCACATGGCGCCATTGCTGTGGAAATCCGTAAATAACATGCCCTTTTCAGCTAACCGATTAAGATTAGGGGTGTCGGCCTCACCTCCGTAATAACCTCCAAGATCTCCATAGCCAATATCATCGGCAAGGATAATGATTATATTAGGAAGTGCAGAATTTTGGGCATAAATAGAAAAAACAGGAAGGTTGAGGTATAAAATAAAAATCAAGATATAAATTTGTATTTTTTTCATTTTATAGAGGATAAAATTTTAATTATTACCATTTTGGCATATTATATCATACCGATTTTTTGATGTTTAGGCCATTGTCTCAGCAATTGAACATTCGAGACAAAGTATGGTTTTGATATAAATTTTCTATATTGGTTATTTATAAAATCTTAAAGAAACCAAACCATTTATGAACTTAAAATTACCACTTCAATTAACCTATATTTTGGGTATGTTGCTCCTTTTGGCATCATGTGGCCCAAAGGAGATAAAAGAAGAAGAAAAAGCTGAAAACCCCAATATTGTTATCATTTATATGGACGACCTCGGCTACGGGGACATGAGTGCATATGATGCCGGGACATTGGAAACACCAAACATGGATAAATTGGCAGAAGGTGGGGTGAAATTTACAGCCGGCTATGCTTCTTCTGCTACCTGCTCTCCCAGTAGATATGCCTTATTAACAGGAACCTATCCTTGGAGGAATAAAGATGCAAAAATATTGCCCGGAACTGCCCCTTTGTTAATAGGAACAGATGAAATGACCATACCCAAGATGCTAAAAAGTCAGGGGTATGCCACTGCAGTCGTGGGTAAATGGCACCTAGGCTTGGGAGATGGTACTGTTAACTGGAATGAAAAGGTAAGCCCAGGTCCTAATGAGGTAGGTTTTGATTATTCCTATATAATGGCTGCTACGCAAGATAGGGTGCCTACAGTTTACCTTGAAGACGGATTGGTCCAAGGCTTGGACCCTAATGACCCTATAGAAGTGAGTTATGACAAAAACTTTGAAGGAGAACCTACCGGTAAGGATAATCCGGAAATGCTCAAAATGAAATGGCACCATGGACATAACAATAGCATTGTCAATGGTATTCCTAGAATAGGCTTTATGAAAGGTGGTAAAAAGGCACAATGGGTAGATGAAGACATGTCGGATCATTTCCTTGAGAAAGCCAAAGCATATGTCAAAAAAGACAGGGGTGAACCTTTCTTTTTATACTATGCTCTTCAGCAACCTCATGTACCCAGGACGCCACATCCAAGGTTTGAAGGGAAATCAGGTATGGGGCCAAGAGGAGATGTAATTCTTGAAGCAGACTGGTGCATAGGTGAATTTATAAAAACCCTGGAAGAAGAAGGTCTTTTGGAAAATACACTGATAATTTTTTCCAGTGACAACGGGCCGGTTTTGAATGATGGATACTATGATGATGCAGAGGAATTGGTTGGAGATCATACACCCGCTGGTCCGCTCAGAGGTGGGAAATACAGTTTGTTTGAAGCAGGTACAAGGGTGCCATTTATAAGTTATTGGAAAGGAAAAGCCTTACCAGGAACCACGGACGCCATGGTTAGTCAAATTGATATTTTTAATTCATTGGCCGCTATTTCAGGAAGTCAGGAAAGGACTACAGATGGCAAGGATTTTTCTCAATTGTTCTTAGGAAATGATGGCGAAGGAAGAGATGCCCTGGTACTTGAAGCCACTACCCGCACCGCTTATAGAAAAGGAGATTGGGTACTGATTCCTCCCTATAAAGGCCCTGCTGTAAATAAATTTGTGAATATTGAAATGGGGAATGACTCTGATTTTCAATTGTATGATTTAAGTACTGATTTGGAACAGCAAAATAACCTTGCAGAAGAAAATCCTGAAAAATTGAAAGAACTGTTAGAAGAGTTTATTGCCATCAGGGGTAAAGACTTTGTAGATACCAAAGGACTTGAGTTAAAGTGATCTTGAATGATTTCAGGATTTTGTTCTTAAGCAGAAAAAAAATGACCAGATGCTAAAATTTATATCCATTTCTCTACCCATTATAGTATTTTATTTGTTAGTGCCGGTACTGCTTCAGGCACAGGAAAAACCGCAAGTGATAGTACTTACCGATATTGGGGGAGATACAGATGATGAACAAAGCTTGGTTAGGTTTTTATATTATGCAGACCAGTTTGACATAAAAGCCATTTGTGCTACAAGTCGACTGGGGCATGGTCAGGACATCAAACCGGAAATTATTCAGCGCCAATTGGCAGCCTATGGGGGGATATACCCCAACCTTATCCTGCATAAGAAGGATTTTCCTCACCCTGATATGCTTACAAAATTGATCAAATCAGGTAATGGTAACTCAGAGGCTTTTGGAGAAGGCTGCGATTCCGAGGCCTCTGAGGCCATTATTAAGATTGTAGATAAGAGTAAAGCAATGGTCCATATTCCGGTATGGGGTGGACTGAGGGAATTGGCTCAGGCTCTCTGGAAGGTAAACAATACCCGTGGTAAAGAAGAACTTGATGAATTTTGCAGAAAAATTCAAGTCCATGCTATTGGTGATCAGGATGGCCATAGAAATTACCTTTTAAAAAATTTTAAAGCTTTAAGATTTATTGCCAATGGCTACGCTTGGAATGGTTTTACCGGTATTAGAGAACTATCCACCTTTCGGGGCATGTACATGACCGGTAACCAGCAAATGCAGGATGCAAACTGGGTGAAAAATAATATTCACGGCAATGGACCTTTAAGTGATTGCTACCAGCTAAACGGTCATGGAACTGACGGTATGAAAGAAGGAGATAGTCCCTCATTCCTTGGCTTGATTGGCAATGGTTTGAATGTTCCGGACCATCCAGAATGGGGAGGTTGGGGAGGTCGATACAGGCTGTTGTTTAACCAACTGTACATCGATGCACCTGATTTTATGGAAGGGACATTGAATGAGAGACATGGAGTGGCCCGGTGGAGAACAGCTTTTCAGTCAGACTTTATGGGCAGGGTTAAATGGGGCGTACTGAGCTATGAACAGGCCAACCACAATCCTGTAATTAATGTAAATGGACATAAGTCGAATGCACCTTTATTCCTGAAAGTTCAACCAGGAATGGAATTGGAGCTGGATGCCTCCGCCAGCACAGACCCTGATGGGGATTCATTAACCTACAAATGGTGGATTTACAATGAGATTTTTCAGCCTGTCAGTCCTGTGGTGTTTAAAGCTTCTTCAGAAGAACCTAAAATAAAGATCGAGATTCCTCCTCTGCCTCCGGGAAAAGAATTGCACCTCATTTTAGAAGTTATGGATAATGGTTTACCTTCAATGTTTGGTTATAAACGAGTCATTATTACGGCTGCAATTTGAATTAATTCCACCAACCTTTATTGGATAAGGAGGGATAATCGAAACACCTAATTTTGTGAAATGAGTCTAAAAATGCAGGGTCTTGCCGTTCTGCTGATAAAAAAAATACTATAAGCCCAAATCTATGCCTATTGCTATGCCATCAATTACTCATAAAATTTTACTGCTATTTCTTTGCTGCAGTATTGTGTTTTCAGTCTACTCTCAGGAAAACAGAAACTTGTTGACCAATGCTTTGAACAGAAAACAAGTAGCGGATAATTTAAATAGTACCAAACAATGGGTCAATTTTCCAGCCTACGAGGACAGAGATGCATGGAATCAAATTTCTGAAGAAGTAAGAAAAGCCATGATAAATGAGGGAGAGGCCTACTTGGATTACGATTGGCCAATTGTAAAGGCCAGCATGTACCTTGAGTTTACACGGACTGGTGACAGAACTAAAGACGCTGCCGTAAACAGTGCCAGGAAGAAGGCCCTTCAAGCACTGATGATGGCCGAGCTAGTGGAGGGAAAAGGCAGGTTTTTGGATGACCTTGTCAATGGTGTTTTTGCTTTCTGCGAACAAACTTATTGGGGAGCCTCAGCCCATTTTTACCTGTATGGATTTGAAGGAAGTATTGCTAATCCTACCACGGTTTTGCCTGATATTGAAGATCCAATTATTGATTTGATGGTTGGAGATATTGCAAATGATTTGGCTTGGACCCTGTATTACTTCAAAGATGCTTTTGACGCAATCAGTCCTATTATAAGCAGAAGACTTTCCTCAGAATTAAAGAAAAAAGTGTTGCAGCCTTTTTATGAGCGAAATGATTTTTGGTGGATTACTGGCTGGGGAGAAGGACGGGTGAACAACTGGACCCCTTGGTGCAATTTTAATGTGCTTACTGTATTGTTACTAGTAGAAGATGATCCGATTAAAAAACAGGATGCGGTTTATAAATCCATGCAATCGGTGGATCTATTTATTAATTCTTATCCTGATGACGGTAGTTGTAGTGAAGGCCCTGCTTATTGGGCACATGCCGGTGGCAAAATGTTTGATTATCTGGAGTTATTGGACAAGGCTTTAGGAGGGAAAGTAGCTCCTATTTTTGATCATCCACTAATAGGGGATATGGGGAAATACATCTATAGGTCTCATATTAACGATGGCAGTTTTTATATCAATTTTGCTGATGCTCCTATAAAAATCAAGCATGATCCGGGTAGAATATTTAGGTATGGAGAAAAAATTAATGACCCTATCATGGAGAAGTTTGCTGCCTATTTGGCAAATAAAAGAAGTGAAAAGGATCTAGTAACTTCTGGAACAATAGGAGATAGAATAGGGAATGTGTTTTTGCTAGCGTCCTTAAAAGAATTGCCAGCAGAAGCTCCTCAAGTTGAAGATTTCTATTTTCCTGACTGGGATGTGGTGATAGCCAGAGAAGAAGCAAATGCCAAAGGCTTTTATTTTACCGCAAAGGGAGGGGATAATGACGAACACCATAATCACAATGATGTGGGTTCTTTTATGCTTTATTATGATGGGAAACCTGTTTTTATCGATGTGGGAGTGGGTACTTATACAAGACAAACCTTTAGTCCTGAGCGGTATTCTATTTGGACAATGCAATCCAATTACCACAATCTACCACTCATTAATGGGGTAGCACAAAAAGCAGGTGGGAATTTTAAAGCTACAGGATCTAATTATCGCTTGAAAAATGATGAGGTTTTTTTTCAGACAGATATTGCGGCTGCTTATCCTAAGGAAGCAGCAGTGAAAAGCTGGGGAAGGTCCTTTGAATTTAGGAGAGAAAATGGTTTGATCATTAAGGATCATTTTGAATTGGATAAAAATGAAAATTCAACAAGCTTTCATTTTATGAGTGCATTGCCTGTTGCCTTAAAATCTCCTGGATTATTAGAAATTACAGGGGAAGGGTTTGAGATTATTACGTACTTTGACCAGAAAAAACTTGATGCCACAATAGAAACAATTGCCATCGAAGACCCAAAGTTAATCTCTAATCATGGAGAGCAATTGTATAGAATTGTTTTTAAATGGAAAGAGGACAAGCTAAAGGGGGACCTTAAATTTTCTATCAGTGCTAAAGACTAAGCGGAAATTGGAATGGTCTATGATTTTGGCTACATGATAAGCGAGTTCAAAAGTCAGGACAAATATTCAATCAAAAGATTAACATGTCCTTTTGCTCAAGCATTGTTTATCCGGTCATCCTTAAAATAAGGACAATAACATAATTTTAGCCCTTATTTCAGTAATTAAGTGATTTTTTCAATTAGATTGTACCTTAATAAATAGATCAATGAAAAATATCACCTATCTCTTCCTTCTTTTGAGTTGTATGGCTTGTAAGAATAGCTATAAGGAGGTTGGTAAGCCAAATATTTTATGGATTTCCCATGAAGATCTGGGGCCGATTTATGGGTGCTATGGTGACGAATATGCTTCTACACCCACCATTGACCAGTTGGCAGCCAACAGTATAAAATTTACCCAGGTTTATTCAAATGCGCCAATATGTGCACCAGCACGCTCTACCCTGATCACAGGTATGTACGCTGTTTCCCTTGGCACCCAACACCTAAGATCTGCAATCCCAGTTCCTGAATCAATGAAAATATTGCCTGAAGTGATGCGGGAGGCAGGCTATTATACAAGCAATAATGTAAAGACAGATTACAACTTCAGCCATGAAGGCCGGTGGGATGACAGCAGTAAGGAGGCCCATTGGAGAAATAGACCTGAGGGCAAGCCTTTTTTTAGTGTGTTTAACTTTATGATTACCCATGAAGGTCCTACCAATGCTTTGAGACAGGAGGATACATCTAGCTTAAAAACACATCATGACCCTGCTAAAGCA
>TARA_R110002096_G_scaffold39390_8_pt1 | contig 11735 bp, 19 predicted proteins | sample TARA_R110002096 | Tara Oceans TARA_R110002096 (sample SAMEA4397295) | marine metagenome | biome: Polar Biome; feature: [DCM] deep chlorophyll maximum layer (ENVO:01000326); material: water (ENVO:00002006), including particulate matter (ENVO:01000060) such as... | depth 35 m | reverse complement strand
GGTCAGGCTTCATTCACTCAGGAGCCTTGGAATGCCAGCACGATCGCTTTGGGCGCTTACGGCTCGATTGGTACGCAGGGTTCGCATCGTGCTTCGTTGGCTTGGAACTATGAGCGTGGGACCGACAGCGGTTGGCACGCTTTAGGTGTCAACAGTTACTCGTCTGCTGCGGGGATTGACCTTGGCAACGACGGCATCTTGTTCAGGGCTGATACCACTTATGGTGCTAGTAATCAGCCGACTACAAGGATGATTGTGACGCCTGCTGGCGATGTCGGTATCGGCACCACGTCACCCGACGAAGCGCTCGAAGTAGCTGGTCAGATGCTGGTCGGTACGAGTGGCGATATCACTCCAGACGCTTCAGGTAACGGCCAGATAATGATAAACGCGAATGGCTATACGGGTTTCATGGCGGCGGATGCTACTGGTATATGGGTGGGCAGTAACTCGGGGTCTCGTGCTACGATTCTGGCAACGAACGAAACCGCTCGACTGACGGTCATGGGAGATGGCAGGGTCGCTATTGCTGGCGCAGCAATCACTGCTCGCACCTTCTCAATCAGAGGCACTACAACATCGTTTGAAACCCGCAACGAATCAAGCGTAAGCGCTGGCGGCGTAACGGGTGGCGTCATTCTGATTGGCGCAGCAGGCAACAGCACCAACCCTGACACGGGCGACTATTGGCTGTTGTTCCGCCGAGGCAACGGCTCTACGATCGGATCGGTGCGTGGCACCGGTTCGGCGTCGGTCAGCTTCTCGACCACATCGGATGCCACACTTAAGACCGACAACGGACCCGTGGACGAGGCCCGCATCGGCGGCATCATCGACGACCTACGCATACACGACTTCGACTGGATCGACGGAGACGTCAACAATCAGATCGGCGTATTTGCTCAGGAAGCGATCAAGGTGCTGCCCGATAGCATCGTTGCTCCTCCAGGCGAAGACGATGAAGGCAACTACCTGCCCGCCTCGCTCGACTACTCGAAGATCGTTCCGATCCTCGTAGCCGAATGCCAGTTTCTGCGGCAACGTGTCGCTGCGTTAGAAACTGTGTAAACCGATGACTGCTTATCAGTCATCTAGCGATTACCGCCAAGACCTTCTCCAATACAACGGTGGCGTTAATGTCGTCGTTACTCCTGCGACGGTAGCTGCTACTGCGACTGTTCCTGCTGTTTCGGTTGCGTCTAATTCGACTGTTTCGCTTGCTGTAATTACGGGCACGGTTACTGTGCCATCGGTCACGGTAACTGAGGGTTCAGGCGTTTCGTTTAGCGTAACTACTGTCGCCACAGCAGCCACTGTGCCGTCCGTGACGGTCACTGAAGGTGTCGGGGTCGCGTTTACCGTAGGAACCATCTCGGGGGCGGCGACAGCCCCTGCTGTGACGGTTACAGAGGGAACTGGCGTCTCTGTTGCGTTGTCGGCGGTTACCGCGGTTGCGGTTACCCCTGATGCGACGGTTACGGGAGGGACAGGTGTTTCTGCAACAGTTTCAGTTATCGAAGGAACTACAAATGTTCCTTCAACTAACTTGTTGATGCGGTTTGCTCCAGAAAATATTCTGCCTCAGATTGATGTGGTCCAATACCAAGTCAATGACCCTGCTCGGCGGTTAGCTAGATTCCGCACACCTGGCAGGAAGGGCAGAAATGTTTTCATGTTGTCCAATGGAAGCGTTACTACCCGTCAACCGCACGACCCGAATACGATAAGCCGTACTTTATTGGGCGGTCACGAATGGCCTACTGATTTGACATCGGAAGAAATAACTTCTTTGTTAGACTCGTCGTATGCCGTGGAGGTTAGCTAATGCCTAGATACGACTATCGGTGTAAGACATGCCGCGAGATCGAAGAAGTTCGACACGGGTTCGATGAAGATCCCAAAATTCATTGCATGGAATGCGGCGGGCTGATGGGGAAACTTATCGGGATGCCTCAAGTCGCTCCCTCAGCGGTCCCGTCTCGAAATAGCAACATAGATTTGGCTGCCACTAAACAAGCGGAGAAGGAAAAGGTTGCCGATATGGCGGCGTATAAGCGTTTGCGCGGTGATGGCACGCAGCCTCCGTCGATAAACGGGGCAGCCAAACTTGAGGCTAGAGCCGAAGAAAAGCATGAGGTAAACTCTGGGCATACGTTTGCTACTGCTTCTTCTCGTAAACGTAATAGCAGCCTCGTGAAAGATATGTTGGATTAATGACAACTCAAACTTGGATTGACGAAACACGCGATCTACTTCTCACAGATTACATTGAAGAACTCGCAACACTTAGTTCTTCGATGGATTCGTCCCAAGCTACTATTTCGTTTGCTTTGCCGTCGTCTGCCCCTGTCGGGGTTGTAGCTGGGGCAACTATCGAAGTTGGCACGGAACTGATGTACATCTTTTCGGTGTCGGGTGGGACGACCACAGTCCAGCGTGGCTATAAGGGTTCAGCCGTTTCCGCTCACGATAACGGTTCTCTTGTTACCGTTAATCCCAAGTTTCCGGCGTATCGGATTCTTGATGCGCTCAACCACGAGTTGCGTGATTTGTCGTCGCCGCAGCATGGGCTATACCAGATCAAAACGGTTGAAGTAACGTTTAATGCCGCTCAAGACGGCTATGACTTGACTGGAGTCACCGACGACATCTTGTCGATTTATCAAGTTACTTATACAGACCCAGGTTCGGAATCGTCTGAACCAGCTATTACCGAGTACCAGTTACGACGCAATAGGAATACGTCATCGTTTGCTTCGGGCTACGGCCTCATCTTGCATTCAGATGGTTGGCCTGGCGAAACAGTGCGAGTGCTGTATAAAACTGGGTTTAGTTCTTTGGCCGCGACGAGTACCGCTTTGTCTACAGTTGGCTTGCATAGCGAGGCGTATGATCTTCCCCCGTTAGGGGCTGCTCTGCGTTTGGTGTCGTCGCGTCCGATCCGACGCGAGTTCCTTGATGAGCAGGGATCTTCGCGTGGTTCTGAAGAGGTGCCCCCTGGGGCGATCTCGGCTTCGATGCGTGATCTTCGTGAGTTGCGGCTAGATCGGATCAATGCTGAAGCGACTCGCTTGGACGCCCAGTACCCTGTGACATGGACGCGTTCGGGAGGCCGGACGCAGACTTCTATTTATCGGGGATTGTAGTCATGGTGCACGCGCCGGAACGTCTACCAATCACGTTAGATAACACTTCTTATTTTATTGAAGTAACTAGTTATTCGCGTACGACTATACCGGTGCTACGCGAACAGCGTGATACGTCTACTGAAGCCGGTGAGCAGCAGCTCAATACCCAAATGTGGATACGGTCGCAAACGGATTGGTCTTATGGATCTGGTCAAGAGTTCTTCGATAACCAAGATTCAGATCGTCGCCGTTTCCATACTTCTGCTGGTATAGATCCGTGGACTAAAGGTCAGGTTTCATTACTTCCGATTACGGAAGACAAAGGCAATACTGGCAATAACGTAATAATGAAAGTGTTTGTTGGCCCTAGCGACACATACATGTACGTATCGAATGGTACAGCTCTATATTATTCTGTGAACTTTGACGTTGCCTCTCCTTCTTGGACTTCCGTTACGGACAATATCGGAGCTATTACCGATTTTGATTCGGACGGCACCAGCGTTTTTGTTGTTGATGGTTCTGCTAAAATCGATAAGGGTGCTCTTGGTGCGACCAGTTTGACGTCAATGACTTCTTCTAACTTGGGTGCAGCTAAAATTCGTGTGATTAGTGGTCGTTTGATCGAGATGGATGGTGTGCATGTTGCCGAATTGGCGGCAAGCGGAGCGCATTTGTCAAGCTCTTTAGATTATGATTTGAAACATGGGAGTTCTTGGGTAGACGCTGCCGCTGGACCTGCTGGCGTTTACTTGGCGAGCAATACCAACGATGTCGGGTCAGTTCATTTTTGTGGTACCGACGCAGATGGCTTGCTGAATCAGCCCGCACAGGTCGCTGATTTACCTAAGGGTGAAACAATCAATGCAATAGAGTCTTATGGTGGGCTTCTTGTCTTTGCCACCAATAAAGGATTCCGATTTGCTAGTATGCAAGAGGCTGGGGGAATCCTATATGGGCCTCTAGTCAGCGACACCGGCGCTATCTATTCGGCTGCTACAGATGACCGATTCGTTTGGTTAGGCGCAGGTGGAGGTCAAGTCTACCGGGCTGATCTTTCTAAGTTTACTGAATCACTTGTTCCTGCTTATGCTTCTGATGTTATTTCTACGGCAGGCAGTCCTGGGAATGTCACTTATACTGCACGGGATGCTGGTAAAACCTACTTTGTAGATGTTGCTGCTGGTGTCCAGGGCGAAGCGGCATCGGGCAACAAGGTTGCCTCTGGGACAATGACTGTTGGAGCTGTGCGTTGGAATAGCCAGTTTGAGAAGGTGCTTCGTCAGATCGAAGTTCGTTCGTCAGCGACGTTGGCAACAACTGGTTCAACGGATTACGACGAGAGCGGCGAGACATACGATGACGCCGATCTCATCTATGACGGTTTGCTATCGCCCGTTTCTGGCAGCATCAACTTTGATGTCACAACCGGTTCAGGGGTTGCGTTGACACAACTTTCGTTGAGCGATCGTGTACCTGCAACGATCGATTATTCTCGCAGCGATAAATATACGTTGAAGTTCACTCTCAATCGGTCTAGTGGTACACCGACTGCTGCCCCTATATTGGAGTCTTGGCAGATCCAAGCGTTTGCTTCTCCTACCCGCATTGATGAGATCGTGTTGCCAATCGTTCTAAAGAAACGTATTGCTTCTTCTCGCGGGATGGGTTCTCCTATCCAGCAAGATCCCAAAGCTTTGTATGACGCTATCCGTTTGTTGATGGCTAACAAAACGGTGGTTACTTACCAAGAAGGCGCTCATTCAGAACAAGTTGTGGTGGATCAACTACAATTTGCTCCAGATCAGTTATCCGCTGATGCTGATTGGTGGGAAGGCACGGTTGTTGTTCGGTTGCTTACCGTGCCCTAAGATCAGATAAACGACAATGGAGGTCACGATGAAGAAACTAACCATCGACATAGAAACGTCGCCTAATCTTGCCTATGTGTGGGGCCTGTGGGACCAGAACGTAGGGCTTAACCAGATCGAATCGGTTGGTTCAGTTATCTGTTTCGCTGCGAAGTGGCATGGCTCTAAGAAAATCATGTACTACTCGGATCATCACGACGGTCACGAGACAATGGTTAAAGAGGCTTGGGCGTTGATGTCTGAGGCCGACGCGTTGATCCATTACAACGGCAAAGCGTTCGATGTTAAGCATCTCCAACGCGAGTTTCTTCTCGCAGGTCTCGGCCCGGCTGCGCCTCATGTCGATATTGATTTGTTGTCGGTTGCCCGCCGTCAGTTTAAGTTCCCGTCGAACAAACTTCAGCATGTGTCCGACGCTCTCGGCCTGGGCGGCAAGCTCCAGCACACCGGGTTCGATCTGTGGCGTGACTGCATGATGGGCGACGACAAAGCCTGGTCGTTGATGAAGAAGTACAACATTCAGGATGTGAAACTCACGGAGCGGTTGTACGACAAACTGTTGCCGTGGATTCCGAACCATCCGAACATGGGGTTGTGGTTGAACCGGCCTGAGGCGTGCCCTCAGTGCGGTGCGGAGAATACGTTGATCTCTAATGGGCTGCGTGCAAATAGGACTATGACGTATCGTAGGTTCGTTTGCAGCAACTGCGGGTCGTGGTCGAAGTCGCGTGTCGCTACGGCTGCGGAGCGTCCTACCTACGTCTAGTGGTACCCTGACGTTTCTAGCGTCCTGAGTCGTGCCTCGTGATCTTCGAGGACAGAGTTAACCCGATCGAAGTTCTCTTCGCCACGGGCAAGCCTGATCTGTATTGATATCAGGATCTTAGATAGCCACGCCATCCAAGGCAATAACATGACTGTAAGTAAACTCAAAAGGGCTATGGTCGGGTCCATGACAGGATCATAATATCAGAGTTGCATCTCATTCTTCTAGGAGTGTTGAGAGGACCATGATGATGGCTATTAGTCCTATGGTGAGGATGAGGGGGAACGCAATGCTACTCATTTGCATACCCAAGTTTCGAGCGTGAGCCTTTTGCTTGCATCAAACAAACCAATGGTCGGGGCAAGTGTTCGCTACTCATTGACATACCCAGTGCTGCCAGCCGCCGCCCGGTGCCGCCAAGGCCAGCCATGCTGACACCCAAATGTTTGAGTTGCCGTCGAACACATCGGCCCCAGGAACCCCCGCTAGCTCGGCACGTTCCTGCCAGTAACGGGTCAGATGTTGCATCAGCCCAGATGCAGACGAGTTCGGGTTCTTAGCCAACGGATCACCGCCTGATTCGCATTGCATGATACGAAGAAAACGATCTACGTCGTCGCTGTCTCCCCCGAAATGCGTTACTGCTTCAACGACTTCAGGTCGCCATGCTTCGACGCTCGCCCAAGGAACACTCGTTGCGCGAAGCGAAACTTGTTTAACCGGTTCTCCCCAATCCTTCAACACCTCCATAAGAAGCTCAGGTTCAGGCGGGAAATCCGCTTGCTTGTTGTATGACATTGGTACCTCCATGTTGATACAACAGCCAAGCGTTGAATTGAACTTATCAACTTCGCTTACTGTTGTGTTTTCTGTGGTTGTACTGCTAGCAGGTGTAGAGACTGCTATAGGATCATCAGGGCTGCAAGCCGCCAATGAGATCATCATTACTAACGCCATGTCTTTCAGCGGTGTGGTCATTCCAAGCGCTCCATAGTTCTAATAGTTCCACTGCAAAATCTGCGTCGAACACTGCGACACGCCCCACCTCTCTTCCTTCTTTGCTTCGGCGGTCTCCGTGGATCGCGAAGATTACCCACGGCGAATCAGACGACGCGACTTGGCGGATCTTTCGTATCCATCCGAAGAGGTGCCATGCCCTACGGAACTTCACTTCGATAATAACTTCGTGCTTCATCCAAATGTCATGTGATTCTTTAGATGCCTCCGTTCGGTGTGCTTCGATCCCCGCTTCATGCAACAAAGCGAGGATCTCGTTTTCTCCTTCGGTACCTTTTTGTTTTGCTTTACTCATAGGCGCCAGCGTACAGGCTAAGCTGTATCTATGGAGATTGTGCCGTTCGATAAGTGGACAAAGCTTGGGCAGTGGTGGCCCACCATGCGCCTCAAGGGCGAGATGAGCGGCATCATCGTTCACCATTCGGTGACGAAACCCACCGGCGATGCTGCTGCTGATGCCCGTACTGTTGAGCGGATCATTTACAACCGAAGGTTCAAGTCTCGTTTCTCGATGGTTGCTTACAGTTGGCTGATCCATCCCGATGGTTCTATCTTCGAGGGCCGCGGCCATTTGTGGCGCAACGGAGCGAACACGAACAAGAAGGGCGGGTCGTTGTCTAACAGCAACACTGTCTCGGTTTGCATGATCGGTGATTACCGTACCGATAAGATAACGGATGTTCAGCGGACAGCGTTTTGGTGGTTAGTCCAACGTATCCAGGGGACGAGGACTGTTAAGACGAACCCTGATATATTCCCTCATTCAGACCTTGCTTGGACGGCGTGCCCATCGGGCGCTATGGACGGGCTGAACCAACCACTTCCTGAGGAGGAAGACGACGACATGATTACCTGTATAGACAAGTTGACGAACGACGCATGGGTTTGTTCGGGCACCAAAGCCCGAGCACTCCACGACGTAGATCAGTGGCTAGCAACGTGGGAAGGCCCGATCCGTCGGGCGAACAACATGAAGCATGTCATCGACGACCTCTATGAAGTTACCTGATCCACGGGGGTGAGGTTGGCCTCGCTGCACCTGCCATTGCGGGTGCGGGATACCTGGGTTCGATACCCAGCACCTCCACAATCTTGAGGATCGTTAGGGAGCTTCTGGCAGGAAATCAGGGACAATAAAGCCCCGCATTTCCTCGATCGTTTCTTCAGCCTCATCAAGAAGAAGTTTACGTTGCTCATTATTAAGCAAGTCCCAACCTTCTTCAAGAACCCAGTTAGTAGGCTCCTCCAAAACGGTGTCCCAAGCACAAATCATAATTGGGACTGTAACTAAAAACGCTGAGTCTTCTTCGATCCCGTACATATCTTTCATCGTAGCAAGTACTCCTCTGTTGTTTCGATAACGAACTTGCCGTTACCGTGCGTTTTACAAAAACTGAAGTGAGCTTTTCTCGTCTCGGTTGGACCTCCGCAATCATCGCACTTTGGAAGATTAGGATCGTAGGTAACTCGTTGCCTATAACCGCGTGCACAAGACACAACTTCTGCAAGCGACGGAGGGAACTTATCTCCCTTGTCGGCAAACGAATCTATAGCACGAGCCATACTGGAATATTCAATATCATCTGCGTGCTGCGCCCACTCCATCGCAGTGTTCGACGTAACCTTGAAAGGGTTACCCCACAACTGTTTCATCTTCACAATCAATGATTCTGATTCTGATCTATTCACCATTCCAACTTTCGTAGAGCAATAACCAACGCGGCCACTCCGTACGATGCGCTATGGGCAACCTCGAACAGCTTCCAATACTCTTCGTTTTCTGGGATGTCAGTCTCCGTTTCCCATGCGGCTTCACGTGCTTCATTCCCAATATCTTGAAGCGTAGACATCATTTCGTAAGCGGTTTCTGACAATTTCTTAGATTCCATTTTGTTTTCTTTCTCCTAGTTTTAAGTGACAGTTACAATGGCACAAAGGCCGGGGTATACGCCGCAAACCTGGCGCATACACCCGACCTTCGATACATTCCGCGTCATGCACAGAGCAAACGTGATTACTTCCTTCTGACATTCGGCTTTTTCCCAGTGATTCGCTTTATCCAAACAGACGGTTTCTCATCTGGCAGAATCTCTGTGGAATTATTTGGATGTCGTAACATCTGAGGATCAATAACATCGACACGAACGATACCCATTAGAACGGCTCGTGACTCTGAGGCTGCGCCTCAGCGCCAGGGAACTGCTTAATGAGATTATCCACGCCTGCTAGGCCATTAAACGGAGCACGCACCATCGAGGCGAAGTCCCAAAGGTTGCATTTCCAACCCATCTTCGGCTGACCTTCCTTATTTACGTAACTATCCGGGGCAAACTTCCCACGAATCATCACACGGCTACCTTTGCTAGTAGCATCGGAAAACGCGCGACCATCAGCATCCGAACCGTCACGGTTAGGCCAAACAGTCAAGTCAACAAATATGGTTTCGTCCTCCTTCTTAGGTTGGTACGCCAAAGCATTCACCCAAATAGTTTTGGATTCACCTTGGACTTGCACTTCTTTGGTTTCCCACTCTCGGCAAAGATTCCCGTAAGCGTAACCAATTCCTTCATTCAACATCAGCTTCCTCCTCTGCTGATTTACTTTGTGTTAGCTGATCCAACACATAGTTCTTTTGTGCCCACAAGTGGAGTCCAACCCCTACTCGCATGGCGCACCGTTTGACCGCATCGGAAACGGCGTTCTTAAGATTTGATCCGTTGTTGGCCCCTGGCCGTTCAACGTCTCCAGCTTCTTCAATGACAATAGTTTTGCCATCAATCTGATAAGTGCAACGCAGAATGCAGCCTTGCAAAATCCCATCAGCGTTCGTAATTATTTGTTTTATTTCTTGATCGTATGGTCCAAGCTTTGCCAACAGAATCTGTTGGATATCTGCATGTGCGACATAATCGGCTTGGAACCCGCCAGGTTTAGTTTGTATGTACGAATCGGGGATTCGTTTGACAAGATCACTAAGGTCAGGTTTCATAATACTAAAGTTCTTCGTTGTCTAAACGTAAACCTTCAGAGATAAAGAACCTGATCTGAGCGGCACCCGAACGTTCGTTGCGTTTCGCAAGAACTTTAACAGACTCCCACATTTCGGGTTCCATCTCGATCAGAGCGCCATGCTTCCCATACTTCTTAGTATTATTAGTCATCTATCCTCCTAGATAGTTTGTTCTTCAGGCCCTTTAGAGGCACAATATCCATTATACAGGCAATATCGGCATTCCCAATGCTTACCCTTTGCCGGACGCCCGAAAGGTGCCGGAACTTCAACTATTCCGAAAGTGTTCCCATCTTGCAACACGATAGGAACCGGAATGCGTTTCGCTTTGATTGCCTTTTCAGAACGCCTAAACCGTTCCAGCTCCAACTCAACAACGGAACTCAAAGTTTGAGCTTCAAATACCTCATCATCCCACTCATAGTAATGAGTGAAGACATCTCCCGCTCTTATCTTGTCCCGAAACGAACTCTCCTTCGCAATATAAACAATCAACACCCCATCAGCATCAAGCCCCTTCGCATACAACCCAGCCTGACCCACATGATCCCACTTCGGTTCCGACTTCGCCAACTTCGCCCCATAAGCAGAAGCAGACTTGAACTCCAGCACAACCTTGTGACCATCCTGATACGTCACCACCAAGTCAGCCGAACCCGACAACGACACACCAGTAACCTCACTGAGATCAACCTTCACTTCAGCTTCAGCTTCCACCCCCCCAGCAACAGACTGAGCCAGAAAAGCTTCTTGTATAAACTCATGAATACTTTCCCCCATATGGAACGCCAACAACGTCTGCACATCAGGCGTCTCGGACGGAGCTATCCCTAACCCGGCGAATGCTCGCTTCCGCTCACACGCCCCCGAATCAGACACCCGCATCAACGTCCCTGCCGCGGTGGGCTTCGCCCCCTTCTCCATATACTTCCGTAGCTGACCGGCATAAATAATGCCTTCGACATCAATCATCATCTGGTTCTCCCCATAAGTTTCGTTCCTTCATCCAGTTAACATATTCTACTGTCTTATTAGAGCGATGGTGTTGATCGCAAGGAATGCATCCAGAAGAAAAAGGTTTCACCTCACGACTCATATGATTATGAGGCGTCGGAATTTCCTCCGTCTTCTTCTGATACGGACGATAATAATTATCGACCGATCTAACCCTTTTTTTTCTTTCCATTAGATTTCTCATCTCTTTTTAAACGCATAATGTTACGTTCTGCGGGTTTAGTAGCACCCCACACTCCATAATCTCGCTCCCACGGATCAACCGTATCTAACCTCCAATCCAAACACGTTTGCTTAACCCGACACTCCATACAGATAGCAACTCCCAGATCCATCAACAAATGATTAAAAAACACATCCATCGACGAATCTTTACAAGCCGCATCATCCATCCACTTGTTATCACTTAACTCCATCTAAGAAACGTACCAATTCATAAACCAAAGCAGGTGACAATTCAGAACTTTCATACCGCACATCATCAAAGGGATTAACAAACGCAAACTCATACTCTCCACGCAACTCATCCCATTCAAACTGCAACATCCGAGTAGCCGATGACTTAATCTGACCGAACACCCAATCAGCAGCAACACGATGATCCGGCTTAATCCCCCGAAGCGAATTGATCACAGTCGTATGATCCAATCCAAACCACCGACTCACCTCAGACTTCGACCAACCAAACTTCGTTGTCAACACAAAAAACACAACACGACGAGGCTCCAACAAACGAGGATACCGACGACCACTCATCACCTCCGATGCATCAACCTCACCCCATTCCGCAGCAAACATAACCACCCTCTGAAACAACTTCTCTTGCGAACTCATCAAACATTCCTCCTTATTTATCTCGCGCATCTTCAAGAATGCTGTAAACAATCTCGTAAGTGCCCATTGGCAATTCGTATCCACTGTTTTCAATT